>Ga0209425_10006220_pt1 | contig 11504 bp, 10 predicted proteins | sample COG_05_FD_184749 | JGI IMG/M metagenome (GOLD analysis project Ga0209425, IMG submission 184749) | Pelagic Microbial community sample from North Sea - COGITO 998_met_05 (SPAdes) (version 2) | ecosystem: Environmental > Aquatic > Marine > Neritic zone/Coastal water | place: Helgoland, sampling... | reverse complement strand
TGTATTTACTCATTGTGTTTAGTATTATATTAATTCTTGAATTTTCTTATAATATATTTGTTAATAATTAATAATCAAATTTAAATAATAAACTATCCAGAATATTTTACTTAATCATAATAGGATGAGTTCAGTTCCTTAACTATAAATTATATGTATTAATGCGGGTTAAGACGCTTTTGAATTTCTTAAATTCCGTACATGTTTTCCAGTAACCCATATTTCTTGGTTATTAATTTCAATTAATTCTTTATTTAATTTTTGTTTATAATTTTCATCAGAATTCGCTTGAATTACATTATCTACTTCTTTTCCAGATATAACATCATCATAACATTCATTTATTACTGGTTTAATAGCATCATAAAATTTAGGTGCCCAATCCAGTGCTCCTCGTTGAGCCGTAGCAGAACAATTTGAAAACATCCAATCCATACCTTTTTCATTTACAAGTGGATATAGACTTGCCAATGCTTCCTCTACAGTTTCATTAAATGATTCCATGGGACTATGACCTCTTTCTCTAAGAATATCATATTGAGCCTTAAATGCTCCTTGAATCATTCCCATTAAAACACTTCTTTCGCCTGTCAAATCGCTATAAACTTCTTTTTCAAATGTAGTTTCAAATAAGTTTTTGGATCCAATTCCATATGACAAAGCAATAATTTTATCAAAAGCATTTTTTGTATAGTCTTGATAAATAGCATAAGAAGAATTAATTCCTGCATTATCTTGTAAATAATTATACCTTACTAAATTACCAGGACCTTTGGGTGCAACCATTATTATATCTATATTTGCTGGAGGATTAATATTTGTTTTTTCATTATAAACTATACCCAATCCATGTGAAAAATACAATGTTTTATTTTTAGTCAAATGTTTTCTGACAGTATCCCATTGACTAATTTGAGCAACATCCGACAATAAATATTTTATAATAGTACCTTTTTCAAGAGCCGATTCAATTTCAAAAAGATCTTTTCCCTCTTTCCATCCATCATTTTTTGCATTTTCCCAACTTGCTCCATTTTTTCTTAATCCAAGAATAACTGGAAATTTATTATCTCTAAGATTTAGACTTTGACCTCTTCCTTGAGGTCCATATCCCAATACTGAAATAGTTTCGTTTTTTAAAACATTATGACAATCACTAATTTTAATATAATTTAAATTAAGAACACTTTCAATATATCCATTGATATTATATTTTTTTCTAATGGGAGATAGTGTTGAAAATGAAAGTTTTCTAATGGGAGATAGTGTTGAAAATGAAAGTTTTCTAATGGGAGATAGTGTTGAAAATGAAAGTTTTCTAATAGAAGATTTAACGAAATTAAACATTGTTATATTATTTTTCTTGTTTAATTTTAAATATAAATCAATAACAAATTTATTTGTTTTTTTAAATAAATTTTAATTTAATACTTAAAGAATAAAATTTTGATTTAAAAGCACTTAAAATTTTATATATTAAACAATAAAAGAATGATTAGAAATTGCAATTCTGATAGTCCAACAAATTTGTGGAATAATTATCATCATTTTGAAATTGAAAAATATTTAAATCAAATGTCACAAAATCCATATATTGAAGAATTGGAACATGAATTGGTAAAAAAAAAAAAAACTAAATTGGTAAAATATATTAGAAAAGATATATATGACAGTCTGTCTATATCAGATATAAATAATATATGGGAAAAATGTAAAAATGAAATTGGATTAAATGAATTAAGCAATCAAATTAAGGAAAAGATTAGTAACGATATCAGTATAGTTGATAAAATGTCAATATTTAATGATATTATTAAAGATGAAAATTTGCTAAATATAAAAAAAGATGAAATTATTTTAGAACCAACTAAATTAAGAATATCAACAATGACGGCTTGTTGTAAAGTAGGAAAAGATATTACTATTGATACTAAATATTTATATAAAATGTTTCAAATTCAAAAAGATATAGTGTCGGATGAAGTTCCAAGAGGTAAAAAAAAAAGAATTTACAAACATAATTTAAAACAACTTGTAATTGGATGTAAGGCAGAAGATTATCCAGTTAAAGGTTATTTTGAAAAAGATAAAAAATCAAACTTTTTTAATAGTGCTGCTTTAAATTTACTAATATATGATAATAAATGTATTAATATTAAAGTTTTTAATAATGGTAAAATTCAAATGACTGGAGTCCCAGATGAAGAAAATGGAAGATTAGCAGTTAATATAGTTATAGATTTGTTGAAATCTATACCTGATGATAATGAAACTGGTGATAAAGTTGTTTTTAACAAAAAGCATTTGAAATTAATTGATTATAGAACAGTTCTTATTAATAGTGATTATTTTTGTGGAATTGAAATACAGCGAGAGAATTTAAGTAATATTTTACAAGACAAATATGATTTATCTGTAAATTATGAATCTGAAAATTATCCAGGGGTTAAATTAGAATATTTTTGGAATAAAAAAAATATAGATTTAGGTAAGGAAGGGCAATGTTTATGTCAAAAAAAATGTTTAGGAAAAGGTACTGGTGACGGAAATGGGGATTGTAAAAAAGTTACTATATCAACATTTCAAAGTGGGAAAGTTATTGTTACTGGTGCTAGAAGCATCGAACAAATAAATTCTGCCTATATTTTTATAAATAAAATTTTTCAAAATAATTATGAATATGTAAGGAAAAAAACTAAATCAAATAAAGATAAAATTAATTCAAATAGTGATAGTAAATTTATATTTATAAAGAAAATTAATGTTACTAATTATAATTTATATAAATTGCTAATTTAAAAAATATTTAAAATGATATGACTTGATTCTCATTTGTATAATTATATTGTTGGGTTTTATAGATTTTGTAGCATTGATATGATAATAGCCATACTTAATTTTCTTTTTATTAATAATTTTATTTTTTATTGTATCAAATCTTATTGTTGATGGGTAAAATGTTTATAGGTCATTTGGATTATTAAATGGATAAAATAATAATTCCATTATAAATGGATCAAATATAATTCCATTATAAAGAAATTTGATTAATATTTTGATAAATAAAGAAATTTGATAATATTTTGATAATTAATTTTATATAATAAAGAAATTTTATAATAAAATGGTTAAATTATTTACCATAGAAGGAAATATTGGAGCTGGAAAATCAACAATTATAAAAATAATACAAGATCATATTGTAGAAAATAAATTTGTAAATTTTTTACAAGAACCAGTAGATGAGTGGCTTAATTTGAAAAACTCAGATGGTGAAAATATACTAGATCTATTTTATAAAAATAAAAAAAGATGGTCTTATAGTTTTCAAATGAATGCATTTATATCAAAACAAAAATTAATAGAAAAATGTTTAAAAACAAATAAATTAGTTGAAACAATTATATCTGAAAGGTCTGTTTTTACCGATAAAGAATGTTTTGCAAAACAGTTAAAAGAAGATAATTATATAGATGAACTTGAGTGGGAATTATATAATAATTGGTACGACTGGCTTATAAATAAATCAAATTTGAATACATCCGGAATTATATATTTAAAATGTAGTCCGGAAACATCTTATAATAGAATAAAGAAACGAGCAAGAAAAGAAGAAAATTTAATTCCATATGAATATTTAAATAATATCCATAAAAAACATGAAGATTGGTTAAATAATACTAAAATACCAGTTTTAATAATAGATGTAAATGAAGATTTTGAATTTGATTTAGTATATCAAAAAATAATAATTAATAAAATAATTACATTTTTAAAATTATAATAATGTATTTATATAAATAGATTTTATCAATACTATTATATGGATAATTATATACCAATAAAATGTCTAAGTTTTGAAATTAATAAAAATATTATTTGGAAATATATAGATTCTTTTATAAATACAAATAAAGGATTATGTTATAATGGAAATATTAAAATTCCAATAACAAGTCTTCCAGAATTAGAGATAAAGGGTAATTCTCAATTTTTTATTGACATAAATAGTAAATCTACAATTAAAGATTTAAAAAATTTATTAAGACAGCGTTATCCTGATTTATATCCAAATAATAATGAATTTATAGTAATTTTCGATTCATTATCTAAAGATTCAATATTTAATTTTGATGACACAACTATTATTAAAGATATTCCAAATTTTATAAAATCTACAAATATATTTGTAACAGTGAAACCAGATCAAAATAAAATAGAAAAAAGAAATAAATTAATTAATGATATTGAAAATCAATTAAAAGAAAAAAACAACGAAATAATAAAATTAAGAAAAGATGCAAATGAAAATAAATTAATTAATGATATTGAAAATCAATTAGAAGATGAAAATCAATTAGAAGATGAAAATCAATTAGAAGATGAAAATTATATTGAAAAGCAATTATATACTATTATATTTCCCAATTTAAAAAAAACATATATACACTTTAATAATTATAGTGAAGTGTGTAACTATATAGAAAATGAATGTGGTTATATATATTATATTAAAAATGGACATGAAATAAAATTAAAAGACCATAAAGGAGATATTAAAATTAAATTAAAAATTATTGATGGCACTAATATAGAAGTAACTTTAAATATAAATTCTAATGTAAATGATTTGATGAATAAAATAGAAAATTTAGATAAATATAAATATCCTAAAGATAGGCAATATATTTTTAAAGGTGATACTAATATTTGTGAATCAAAAAACAAATTGATTAAAGATTTAGAACTAAATGATAAACAAGAAATAATATTAATTATTAGAACTGTATGTAATTAAATTTGATTTATTATTTAAAGATATTTATAATAATAAAAATAAAATGGGTCGAATTGAAATAATATTGGGATGTATGTTTTCGGGAAAATCTACTGAATTATTAAGAAGAATAAGCAGATACGATGCTATAAATAATTCTATACTATTAATTAATAGTACTAAAGATACACGAACTGGTAAATCAATCAAAACACATAATAATGATGTAAAAACGGCTTTAAAATTAGATAATTTGATGGAATTATTTAATAAAGATAATTTAGAAAGCTATAATAATGCAAAAGTAATTGGCATAGATGAATCTCAATTTTTTCCAGACTTATTAAAATTTATAGAACAATCAGAACGTGATGATAAAATAATTATAATTGCTGGATTAGATGGCGATTCTAATAGAAAACCGTTTGGTCAAATTTTAAGTTGTATACCGTTATGTGATACTATAGTTAAATTAAAAGCAATGGATATGATATCTAAAGATGGAACTCCAGCTATATTTACAAAAAGAATAGATAATAGTTCCGAACAAATATATATTGGTGCTAAAAATAAATATCTCGCTGTATCTCGAAAAAATTATTTGTCTTAAATGTTTTAAACGTCTTAAATGTTCTATTTGTCTTAAATGTTTTAAATTTAATATAATTTATTTTTTTATTTTTATTTTATAATAAATTATAATAATATAATGGAATCCATTTCATATAATACACTTACAATTAATGGAATTACAAAAATTTGTGATAATAATATTTATACTATTAATTCAAATGAAGTAATTAAATATCAATGGCACGAATATCAATTAAGATATATTTGTGAAATATTAAAAATATCTATTTTAAATAATAAAACAGATCATCATTTATTGCCATTACGAATGGCAGAACTTATAAAACAAAAAACTGCAGATTTAGATTTAGATTTAGCCAATATAAATATAAAGAGTGATAATTTAGATAAAGATATTATGTATGGAATTATACCAAATAAAATTAAAAATACTATATCCAACGATAATTTAGGTGGTACTCCATCAGATATGTTTAAAATTTCAGATAATAATTTATACATAGTTAATCCGGAAACTATTATATTTATACATAATGGAAAGGGTGATTCAACAGAGAACCAGCGCCGTAAATTTTCTAAAAAATATAAACAAAAACTAGCTAATATAACTTGGAACATGAATGATAATAATAATAGAATGATAAGTTCTAAAAAACACATTCAATCATCGACAAATCCATTTTTAAAATATGGAAGATTAGATTGGTTTGGTAATTCTTGTTATGCAGATAGTGTTATTATAATGTTATTATATCCACTATTTAGAGGCAATATAAGTAAATTTGTAATGGATAATTTTATAAATATACAAGATATAGATATTACTAAATTATCAGATGGGCCGGTATTATGTGACCTATCGCGTCCAAATCAAGAAAAGTCAGTAAAAGATATTAATAAAATTTACAAAGGTTTTAGACATATTCATACATTATTAAATGATCATAAATTATTTAATATTTATAAATTTTTAAAAATGATAGACAAATGTCCAAATAAAACACAACAAATTAAATATGGTGATAAAGGCACGCATGATTCAATGGAATTTTTAAATCATTTAATGGAAATTTTTAATATTAAAACATCAAGTTCAAATACAATTAGAAAATATAAATTTTTTAAAAATGATCCAACGTTACAAATTTACGATGATACACTTGAAGGTATATTTACAGATCCAGTCACAAATTCTAATATACAGGAAGAAACAAATAATGATAATTCGAGAGTTATTGTTAATGAAATTTTTTTTGATGATTTAAATAAAATTTTAAAAACTATAAAACATGAAGGCGATTCTATATCAATTGATATAACAAGATTTCTTATAAAAAAAAGAGAAATTTATCCTGATGATTTTTATCATATTTTTGATACAGACCTTTATAGAAAAATAAAGATACAAGATAAAATATATATTCAAAATTTAAACACTGGAGAAGAAATTGATATTAAAACATTATCTGAAGATAATGATATTATTCAAAAAGTAGATAAATATATTGAAGAAATAATTATTGATGATGCAGATACATTATTTTTTAATATTTTTAGAAAAGGTCGAATAATAAATTCACAAGGAAATAATAGAGATATAATTATAGATTCTGTAAAAATTGTACCAGAACCTATTATAAAATTAAAAAGTAAAGTTCTTGTTCTTAAATCTATTATAGTATGGTATAGTAATCATTATGTTACATTTTTTATGAATGAAGATGTGTGGTATTTATACAATGATTTATATTCGCCATCAACAAGTACCCCTGATTACATCACTAGAGTGGGAACATATGATGAATTATTAGTATATTCTATAGCTTCAATTAATAATATTATTCAAACAAATTCTGTTTTAATTTGGTATCAATAAAATAAATTAATTTTGAAATTTATTTGGAACTTTATTTGGAACTTTGAAGTGGTTATTTTAGGATTTTCAACTAATTAAAAATAATACTTAAACTTAATGTTTAATCTATAAAATATCACAAGTTTATGTTTTATAGATTAAATTTAGATACTTTAACAGTTATTCAAAATAAAATAGGTTATAATATATTTTTTATATTAAAAACTATATCAAAAAAATATAATACCATATTTCAAAATAATTTATCATCGATTAATGATTATATATTACACGATAAGATAGGTATTTGGTATATAAATTATATAAATATACCATTAAAAAATATAAATCTAAATTATGGTTTAAAATATAATTATATAAATGTATTGGAGTATTTAAAAAATGATTGGGGTAAATTTACGATAAAACACGCAATACATCATGGTTCGAATATTAATACAATTAATTATTTAATTGAAAATAATTGTCCAATTAATGAATGGATAATGGTTAAAGCAGTATCTATCGGAAATTTTGAATTAATGAAATATTTATATAAAAAAAATATTCCATTAACTAAATGGTCAACTGCTTTTGCATGTAAATGTAAAAATGATTCTGTTCTAAAATGGCTTATTAGTAAAAATTGTCCATATGATAATTTAACCTTTTATTTTGCATGTTCATCTGGTAATCTTAAAATTGTAAAATTTTTATTTAATATAGGATGTCCTTTAAATAATAATTGTTATGCCTGGGCTATAAAAAAAGACCATTTACATATAATTAAGTGGTTATTTTCAAAAAATATCCCAATAACTAATTTTAAATTAGAATTTTATATTAGACAAAACAATTTTAAATCAATTATTTGGTCAATGAATAATATGATCTATAGCAGACCCAATTGTATTAAAAAAGCATTAAAATTTAATAATATTCAATTAATAAATTATTTAACTTAATATTCCTTTAATTTTATTTTTCTCTCTCTTTTTATATGTTTTTATGCTTTAACATTTTCTTTCTATATTTTTATTAATTTATTTATCTTCTTTTGAACATGCATTTGCATTTCCACAACACCAAAACATTTTACATTCATTTGCTGTTATTTCCCCATCTCCATCTGTATCAATGTGATCTAATAATTTTTTTAAAAATGATGTAGATGCTGTGAGAATCGATGGATTATCCATAATTACACAAAGAATTTTTAAATCTCCATTTTTTAAATGTTCTTTTTCTTCATCACTTAATTCACTTGTATATTTATCCCATAAATTATGAGCTACATCAATTATTGCTTTAGTGGCTATATTAGCTTTATCTATACCTTTTATTGTTTTTCCATATTTATTTTCAATAATTTGTACTATACTTTCCATCAAAGAAAACCAGTTAGAAATATCACCAGCACTATGTTTTGTCCAACTTAATATTAATTCGGAGGTACTGTTACTAATATCATCAATGATTTGTTCAAATTTTGTTTTATTTTTTTCTTCACTCATTATATAATAATTATATTATATAATAATTATTTTTAAGTAAATGTAAATGTAAATGTAAATGTAAATGTATAAATAAATTTATATAATTGTATTAATATATTTTTTAATAATTTTAATACCTTTCTTACTATGAATCGAAATATATTTATTATTTATTGGATCTTTAATGTAATTGTAATTATTTTTATATCCCCCAGATTGTTTAAGCGTTGATTTAGCTTGTGGTTTTGGTTTTGATGGTGTAACTTTGGAAACAACATCTGAAATTTTATCTGGTATTAATGTACTTGGATTATTTATATTACTTAGATTGATTGAATTTGGTGGTGTAACTTTGGAAACAACATCTGCAATTTTATCTGGTATTAATGTACTTGGGTTGTTATTATTTAAATTTGATGGTGTAACTTCTGGAACAAAATCTGAAATTTTATTTTGTACTTGTTCAGCTGTTTTTTTAAGATTTTTATAAATAGGATTATTTTTTAAATCAAAAGTATTAATTTGACTTCCAACAACGCCTGTTACAAGACATATTTTATCCGATATAGCTTTAGAAATTTCACAACCATTAGTTAAACCAAAGCTTATTAAAGGTTTGGCAAGATTTACTATTATATTTATATTTTTTTGTAATTCTTCAATATTATTTTTAAATAATAAATATTGTGATAATGGGTCTTTTCCGGCAAGAGGATTATTTAGATAACTATTTTTATTACTCATTATATATTATATTTAAAGAAAAGAATCATATAAAGAAATTTAATAAATAATTAATTATAATTATAATTATTATTTATGAGTAAAAAAATTTCATTAAAAATTTTAGAAAAAAAAATAGAAAAAAATTCAAATAGTGAAGAATCTATAAATGAAGAACACTCTATAAATGAAAAACAATCTATAAATGACGCACAATCTATAAATGACGCACAATCTGTTAATACAAAAATAAAAATTAAAAAAAAAAGAGGTAGGAAACCTAAACCTAAAAAAGATCTTCCTCCTAAAGTTCCGAAAAAAAGAGGTAGGAAACCTAAACCTAAAAAAGATCTTCCTCCTAAAATTCCGAAAAAAAGAGGTAGGAAACCTAAACCTAAATCCGATCTTCCTCCTAAAGTTCCGAAAAAAAGAGGTAGAAAACCTAAAAAAAAAAATTATGGTTTAATAAAAAATAAGGTAAAAAAAATTGAATCTGATAATATAATTTTACATTTACCTATAAGTTCAAAAAAAGTAATTCAAACATCAAAAGAAGCGGAACTTTTAACATATAACCCAAATGTTACTGAACCACAGCCTTGGCAAATAGACAACTTGGGAAATAAATTGCTTGACAATGTTGCATTTATCGAAAATAAACTAGATAATAATAAAGATAACCCAATAAAGGCACTTAATAATAATATTATAAAATATTCACATTATCCTTTTGATGAAAAAGAAGAAAATATAGTTAATATTTTAGAAAATTCAGATAATTCTGATTCTTCAGATGATGAATTGGAAATAAAAGAAAATGATGAAGAAAAATTTAAAACCGATATTACAAATATTGTAGAAAATATAGAAATTGCACATAAAAATAAATGGTTTAATAAAAAAGGTAAAGTAAATATACAAAAGCTATCAGATACATATCAAGATATAATTAATAATATGAAAAATAAACGAAAAAAAGATATAGAAAATTTTTCTTATACATCAAAAGATGATAATTGTGAACCAATGTTAAAACAATTTAATGAAGCTAACAAAACAAATGACAGTTGGCCATTATCTACATCAATACATTGTTGGTGGTGCTGTCATCCATTCGATGGAGCTCCATGTGGTCTTCCTTATGAATATTTAGATAATAAATTTCATGTTTATGGGATATTTTGTAGCCCCGAATGTGCTGCTTCATATAATTTTGATAATACAACGGGTGATGAAATATGGGAAAGATATTCATTATTAAATTTTTTATATAGAAAAATTTATAATGATAATAATATAAAAATCAAATTGGCAAGTCCAAGACAAATTTTGAAAATTTTTGGAGGAAAATTAACTATTAAAGAATTTAGACAGTTGAACTCTAATTATTTGAAAACCTATAAATTAATTATTCCACCAATGGTATCTATAATACCGCAACAAGAATTCAACTGTATTGATAAAGGTTTTAATTCTAATTTAGATAAAAAATATGTTACGATAAAAAAAACAGATATTTCTAATAATAATAATACAGAATTGAGGTTAAAAAGATCTAAACCATTTATATCTGATAAAAATACACTTGAAAAATGTATGAATTTAAAATTAAACAAGTAAATAAGTAAATATTATATTTATTGTTGTTTTGATAATTATAAATTAAATTATTATCTAATTTATAATTGTAAATTTATTATAAAATTATACTGTTTTATTACAGTATTGGATTAGCAGCTATTAATTTTATATATTGGGTTTCAGATAAAGTGTCTAATGACATTTTAAAGGATTTGTATCTTTAAATTATTGGTTGTTAAAACGTGCGCCGCCGGTTTGAACTCCCGAATGATCAGGAGAAGGTCCTAAATCTGGACCAATCATATTATTTCCAATTGACATTCCATTAGATACTGGCGATTGTTGTCCATATGCGGAATCAGCGAGTGGTTGGGGATTCTCTAAATATCTTCCAGAGTTTTTACCAAAATATTCAGAAGGCAATGAAACGCGTCCTCCCATTTGTTTTAAATAACCTTTTAATACTTTTTTTCCAATT
>Ga0209425_10006219_pt1 | contig 11507 bp, 13 predicted proteins | sample COG_05_FD_184749 | JGI IMG/M metagenome (GOLD analysis project Ga0209425, IMG submission 184749) | Pelagic Microbial community sample from North Sea - COGITO 998_met_05 (SPAdes) (version 2) | ecosystem: Environmental > Aquatic > Marine > Neritic zone/Coastal water | place: Helgoland, sampling... | reverse complement strand
GCTGAAGCTCCAAAGGAGCCTATCAAAAATAGAGATGCCCGGTCGCCCAAATCTGCAAATCTTCCTATTTGCTCGATCAAAAATATTCCCAAAAATCCTCCAATCCAGGAAAATAGCATCCATTTGAATGAGGGACGGGGCCCTTGACCCAGTAAAATTTTGAATAGTTTATGTTCTGCCATAACAGACCTATCAAATTGAATATTTCTTAAGAGCGGGCAATGGCAATGTTAGCTGGGAAATTCTGAGCGAATTAAATAATCCAGACTTGCTGAATAGAAGAGCTCGGTACAGATTCGATAAAGCTGTGCACCTAGAAGAGTATAACTACCAAGAGATTGCCGGGATGATCGACCATGCCTTGCTTCACCCCACCCTTACGGATGAGGAACTTGCTTCTGGTTGCTCCCTTGCCCATCTCTACGAAGTGGCAACTGTCTGTGTAAAGCCATACCATGTTGAACAGGCTGTAAGGAGATTGGAAGCTTCAAGCGTGAAGGTGTGCACGGTAATTGGGTTTCCTCATGGGGCAAACCTAAGCGAAGTAAAAAAACTGGAAACTCAAAGAGCCTGCGAGCAGGGAGCCAGAGAGGTGGACATGGTCATTAACCTAGGAAAAGCAAGAACTGGAGACTGGGAATATATCGAAGAGGAAATCTCACAAGTTTGCGAAACTGCTAGGCAGGGAAATGCCAAAACCAAAGTTATTTTTGAAAACGATTATTGGAACTCATGCGAACCGGATAGCGACGGAGACAGTATTAAGAAAAAACTCTGCAAGATTTGTGAAACCGTTGGAGCAAACTGGGTAAAAACCTCAACTGGATTTGGATATGTAGCCCAGGCAGATGGGAGCATGGCCACAATGGGAGCGACTGAACACGATATTGCCCTAATGGCTGGCACTTGTTCAAACAAGGTCCAGATTAAAGCAGCCGGAGGTATCAAAAACTTTGCTACCCTTTTAAAGATGAAAGATCTTGGAGTATCCAGAATTGGAACATCTTCCACCCGGCTCATTTTGGAGGAGTGCCGGGAATCATTAAACCTAGACCCCCTCGGGCAAAACATTTTCAAAACAACTCAGGGTTATTAATTCTAAGCTCACTTCTACCTATGATTGCACCTCTCAAACCGAACCAGCCAAAAAATGTGCTAGGAAACGACCTTATTCCCTGTTGCCTCGAAAATATGACTGGTTGGTATCGAAATGGAAGCTGTCAAACGGATGGGGCGGATCATGGAAGGCATGTGGTGTGTGCCATAATGTCAGAGGAATTCCTTTCCTTCAGCAAAGAAGCTGGCAACGACTTAAGTACGCCTATACCCGAGTATAATTTCCCCGGATTAAAGCCCGGAGATTGCTGGTGCCTTTGTGCCGGACGCTGGCAAGAAGCCTTTGAGGCTGGTATGGCTCCTCAGGTAAAACTCGAAGCCTGTGAAGAATCGGCATTAGAATTAATAAGCCTTAAAGATTTGAAGGCACATGCGATTGCAGATTAATTGTTTCTTCTTCTAGCTTCGAAAACCTTATCTTTTATCTTTAAGTTAGAAGACAAATTCACCCCACTGTACTCGCTTATTCTCGACAATAGCTCGTTACTAAGAAACTGATAAGGAGCCTAACTGATGCCACCAATCGATACCATACACTGGGAAAACATAAGGGACCGCTCCCCCAATTCTCTAGCTGAACTTTATGACGGATTTGCCGGAGCAATGTTTTCTTTGGCATTGGAAGTATTGGGTGATCGTTGGGAAGCCGAAGAAGTAATTCAGGATGTATTTGCCTATGTTTGGAAAAAACCAGAAGCTTTTTCTCCAGCGAAAGGTAAATTTAGCAGTTGGTTACTTGTAATCACCAGAAACCGCAGCATTGATCGTGTCCGCTCGCGGAAACGTAAGGTTGTACGTGGTGAACCAATCGAAGTACTTAGCAACCGGCAAGACCTTGGTTCTAAAGATGGAGCGGAGGAGGCCTCCAAATCCGACGAGCGTTCGTTCTTACAGAGTGCTTTTAAACAATTGCCTGATGAACAAAGAGAAGTGATCGAACTTTCCTACTTTAAAGGACTCAATCACCTCGAAATATCGGAACAATTAAAACTCTCCCTCGGAACCGTAAAATCCCGCATTCGTTTGGGCATGGAAAAACTTAAACGTGCCCTTTCTAATCTACGTTCATAAATTTTTTCTCTCCCTAAAATCATGAATATTAAAAAAAGTATAACCCTTTGTTTGCGAAGCTTTATATACCCGCATAGACATAAACACTGATTAGTTTTGGACTCCACTCGCCAACAAGCCATTGACTACCTAACGGGCTCTCTTTCCTCCGAAGAGAGAATCGCATTCGAGTCTAATCTCGAAAACAACGATGCGACCCGTTCACTACTCGCTGAATTAAGCGACGACTGGTCTAGCCTGGCATTGCTCTCACGACCATCTTCGCCCGATCCTGATTTAAGGTCGCGTACATTGATGCTCACCCAAGAACCGCCTGACCTCGACCCTTTTCTTGGTTGTGATGGGGTGGAAAGATTACGCCAAAACTATTCTAAACCAACCGAGCGATACCTTGGTGGAAATGGTACTGTCGGCACCTCTGAGGTAAAAGATATTTCCTTAAAAGACGGTATTTTTCGTACCTACGAACATTTATTAAGCCTTCTCCCATTGGTAAGCGGTGAGTCATCGGCAGCCTTTGGAGATTTTTCTGATCTGCAAAAATTTGTATGTGATAACCTAATCTTGGAAAATGAGTTGGTCAAGTGGACCGATCCGTTACGTCCTGCAGAAGATCCGGTTGCACAATCCCTGCAACGATCTCTACTTGCGTCCCTCCCCTCCCTAGCTCACTTCACTGATCTTGCGGGCTCTGGAAAAATAGGCCTAAGTGAAGTAAGGCGAATCTTTTACCTTTGTCGCGATCAATTAAAAATTATGCGGGCATCCTTTCAGGATTTAGACCCGCAACGATTAGCCGACGACGAACTTATCCGAGTGCATGGCACACATCTATTACGTCAAAAATGGTCGGGTGCACGCCATTCCTTCTTCAATCAATCAGGTTTAGCCAGCTGTGGTAATTTCTTTGAAGGTCCGATTAGTGAAAGGTGTGTGGAATTTGCTGAGTACGACTCCAACCTTTACTGCCTCGCAAATTTGATTGCCAATCGATCCTCAGCTGGCGGTTTTCAAATCGAATTAATTAAGGACTCAGTGCCTGGTTGTGTACTCGCGGTTGCTCATGCAGAGGTAGACTCCAACCTCGACGAAGAACTAAATGCAGTCGCATCGCACCACTTATCTTCTCTACCTGGCGCCCTCTCCAAAGATGCATGCCTTTGGTCCCTGCTCCAAGGATCAATGAGTCGAGGGTTCCCCAATCATTCGGTTGGAGAACTTGCAGATGCTTCCTTTTTTGGAAAGCAACGATTAAAGGGAGAGACCTACCTTTGGTTTGCCTGGCCTGAGATTGAAAATGCCCACTCCGGAGCGGTTGCCTCCACTGAAAAGCCGGGGCAATAATGCCCAAATTCGGGCTCACAAATCGGCTCACACATTCCCTGGCAGGCAAATAATTTCCCTTGATACTTAGCCATGTTTAGCCGAACTGCGTTGTATGGTTGATGGTTTACGCAGGCTGAAGACGAAGGCTTGACCCAGGAGCGACTTGCCCAAAACCGATATCGTTCCAACAGAAAATGGTCTATTTTCTTACGAGCCAAATTTTGATTCAAGTCTTCAGAATTCCAAGATGCATCGATCGTAGAAAGTCCGCCCCCTTTTCGGGTACTGGAAAAAGATAAATGTCCGGATTGTGAACTTCCGGATCGTTCAATATGGGCATTATTGTAGGGCAAACCATAAAGCATACGAGCACCGATGACTCCAACTGGGTCCGTTGAATCCAGGGAAAAAAACCATACCCCTTTTCTGCCCTTTTTATCCCTTATATAGGTACGCAAATTCAGCTCCCAAAAATCGCTCCATTTTAACCAACTGATTGGACGGATTCGCAAATTGCTCAAGCGAAAGGCAACAACACTTAACCACGCATCGTCCTCAAAAGTGTCGACCTCCAAATCACCTGGAAGCCTACCCTGAATCATCGCAGGGTTCACTCGGTAGTGTAACATGATGAGATCCTCCCAGTTTTGAGACATAAACCGATTGAGAAAGGATTTAATCATGGGATCGGCTAGTTGGTGGAAAAGCCGGTGGCTTGTTTGGAATTACTTTTTGGGGAAAATCTCGTCCAACTTTTCCCGGCGATAGCGAAAAATCCGCTTTAAGGTACGACGAACAAAAAGAAGGTGAGCAATCGATCCAAAAATCCCAAAGGGTACTTGGTAGATAATATCATCTAACATCCGAGTACCTTCATCCACTTCCTCCAGCCGGTGGGTGTGCAACCACAATTTGTAAGGGCCTACCCTTTGTTCATCCATAAAAGAATATCCCTCCTCCACATACTTAATTTCCGTGAGCCAAGGTGTCCAACCAAGGAGGGGAACTTTTACCTCATACTCAAGAAATAAACCGGCGTAAGCCCGTTCCGGAGGCTTTCCCTTGATTCGAAAAGCGAGATCGGGTGGAGTAATCTGATTGAGGTTTTGTGGAACCGATACGAAATCCCAAAGGGCCTGGCGATCAATCGGCAAAATTTGTTCTTGGGTGAGATGGTGCATGATCTAATTATTAGCGAAGATTATAGAATGAGCAACCCGCTTGACCATTCATAGCTCAACACATAAGCTTCTCTTATGATCAAGCCCACTCTAATTGCCCTCTGCCTTCTTCCAACTTTCTTTCTACAAGCTCAGGATTTCATGTCAGACTCTGCAGCTATCAAAGTATCGTACGGCTATTCCCCCGACCGAAAAGTAGATGGAACAAATGTTGAAATTGGTGGAAGTCAGTGGGAATTAATGACTCCTTTGTACTATCACGACGGGGGGGACTGGTCTTTGGGTGCGGGATTACGCTATCAAAGCACAGATATTGATATTTCAGACGTTACTTTTTTAAAGGAGGATCATTTGCAATCACTTGAACTTGCCCTGTTCTTGAGCAAAGATTACTCAGACAGCTTAAAGGGGATTGCTCTGTTCGTCCCTGGAATGTCCGGAGATTTTGAAACTACTGGGGGCGATGCCATGAATTATATGGCCATGGCTGGAGTTCGTTGGAAAAAAAGTGAAACCTTTCAATGGATATTCGGGGCCTTTTACTCAACCGGGTTTGACGATGATATGTTTCTCCCGGCGGTAGGTTTTATGTGGGAACCATCCGACAAAGCTGACCTGGTTTTTGCCGGACCGATCATTCGTTACCGTTACAGCTTATCGGAATCTTTTGATTGGATTGCCGGCGGACAATTCTCCGGAAACAGATGGCTAACCGAGGCGGATTACAATGATGGTGCTGGAGTCGTAGAGAAAGAATTTTCCATGCAAGCCTACCGCCTATACACCACCATACAATGGAATCCGACCGAAAAACATGGTGTGTTTGCCACCCTTGGTGCTGAACTAGGGCGAGAAGTTGAATTAAAAAATGCGGCAGGTACCACTCTTGCTGAACGCGACCTTAAAAGTGCTCCTAGTTTCGAGGTTGGTTACCGCTTTCGCTTCTAAAAAATTGTCCCCAAAATTGCTTCGGCAGCCTCCAATCCAGAGATACTTGCCCGCTCAACCCTCTCTCCTCCAAAACCATCTCCGGCAAGTGTAAGTCCGAACTCGGGGAGGTGCAAGTGGCTGGCACCAAAAGTAACCAAGGGCTTGGCAAAGCCCCAACGATGGGGAACCCAAGACAGTAAACGGGCTCCCAATTGATCTTCTACAGAGGCCAACAACTCAGGTGCCCATTCTTCTGCGGGCACATCCCAATTTATTTGAGAAAAATCAGCAGATGTATGCAAGGTAATGGCAGGTCTTTGTGAAATTCCTTTTACCTGATTGTCGGACAACCAGTCTATATTTTTGGCAGGATGTGTAACCGCTCCGGGATAAATAAGCCTGGAAGGACGATCCAATATTCCTAGAATTGCTAAGCATTGGGTATGACGGATTGCCTCCAGACGACCCATCGATTCCGCCCCAAGTTCTACTCGGCTTCGGTCGAACAGTTCCAACATTTGTAAGGAAGGCATCGTTATGACCAAGTGATCGGCTTCTAAAACTCGCCCCTCTCCTTCACGCTCGAAAATCTTCCAGCCTTTTGTCCTCTCGATTTTTTCGACGAAAAAATTTAGTACTAGCTTTGACCCCTGAGTCAACGACTTGGCTGGCCCAGTCATACCGGTTTTACCGCGGTAACGCATATCTGTTGGAACATCAGTTCTCCCTGGCACTTGATCGTACCATTCAATTGACCGCCCTTCTTTACACCATTGATTATTAAGAGCTTGCAACCTTACATCGCGAGCGGTGTAGAACTGAGCCCCATGGTCAATCCTTGCACCATCCATCCGGCGGGTAGCCATACGCCCCCCCACACCTCTGCCTTTTTCGACAACAGTTACCTGATGGCCCGCCTTGGTTAATTCATAGGCACAGGAACAACCTGAAATACCGGCTCCAATAATGACAGAGTTCATCTTAATTGCATAAATCAGAAGGAACAAATGATTGTGAGGTTTTCAAATTTCCTGATAGTGAGGTGGTTTTCTAAATGAAGAGTATTGATTTCAACATTGTAAATAAAACACTCTTAAATTATCGAATTACTTACAACTAAGATATGAGCAGTTCGACCATGACAGCAGAACAAGCAACTAACTACGATAGTGTGGTTAACAAGCTTGCGGGTAATTTACCCAGCATTCCTGTACTGGTTAACGATATGATGAAGGTAGTATCTGATCCTAGTGCTGCAACTTTTGCACTCTGCGACATCATTCAAAAAGACCAGTCAGTTTATGCTAAAATCCTTAGAATCGCTAATTCAGTTGAATTTCGACAAGGAAGAACGGATCGAATCACAGAAATTAATGATGCTGTCCTAAGAATTGGCACAGAAAACGTCCGTCGGACTTTACTCAGTACCTCCGTTCTTGATAGCTTTAGGAGCGATGAGAATGAATCTAAGTTTAAGTTGGAAGGTCTGTGGCTACACAGTTGTGGAGTGGCCTTAGCAAGCCAATTTCTCTGTGAGCGATATGATGAAGAACTATCAGATCAAGCCTATGCATGTGGGCTCCTGCATGACTTGGGTAAGGTGGCAAAAATTAAATTCTTGAAAAAGGAGTTTCTCAGCGAAGTTAAATTTACTCATAAGAACAATTGCTCGCTTTGGTTTGCCGAGAAAGCTTTGGGCCATATCCAACACGACCTTCTAGGATCAATGATCATAGAAAAATGGGGAATTTCTCCTAACGTCGAAAAAGTTGCCCGTTGGCATCACACCTACAGCAAAGGGTCTCGTTTTCTAGTAGATGACCCAAAAGTTCACAAGCTAATCGATATTGTTATGCTAGCCAACCATATGATCAAGGAATTGAGATTTGGAAACAGTGGTTCGGCCGAAATTGAAGAGTTACCATCAGGCTTTTTGCGGCGACGCAGAATGAACGAGGAAGAATATCTTCTAGCTCGTGAATCTGTCCGCATGTCCATAGACGCAGAATCTGAAAATTTAGCCATCCTCTTAGACGAATAATTTTACTTTTCCCATCTTTCCCTAATCCTCTACTTGAATAGGGAAATAAAAAGGTTTTGGTAATACAAAAAAAAATTATAGGTAATTAATTTTTCATTGTAAGCCTGTAGTGTTCTTGAATTGAACATTATCAACTCCAGCTGTGTTGTGTAAATAATTACCTATGTTCTAAATATGCCACAATCCTCCAATCTTGATGAATCACAAATAATCAAACTTCCTGACGCCGAGCTATCTTACCACTCAATCCTTTTTCCCTCAAGCGAAGCGAGCAGTCTGTTAAAAAACCTCCAAAAAAAGATTGAATGGACCCAAAACCGTATACGTTTTTATGGCAAGGAAAGTTTAGTCCCCCGCCTTGAAGCGTGGTATGGAAACCCAGGCAAGTCCTACGCGTATTCTGGAATTCATATGGAGCCCAAGCCTTGGACGGATGAATTGCTTTTTATCAAAAAAGCGATCGAGCCTAAAGCTGGTGTGACCTTCAACTCCGTGCTTATCAATTATTACAGGGATGGTGCGGACCGGGTGGCTTGGCACAGTGATGATGAAAAGGAGCTCGGACAAAACCCGGTTATTGGATCAGTCAGTCTGGGGGCGGAAAGAAAATTTAAACTACGACACAAAAAATATAAAACCAATGGATTAAAGCATGATATCATGCTCAATCATGGAAGCTTTCTTCTAATGAAAGGATCGACCCAACATCATTGGATGCACGAAATTCCCCGAACGGCTAAGCCGATCGGGCCAAGAATAAACCTGACTTTTCGAATTATTCTCTAATTTTTATACTTTTGCGATTGATCCAACCCTACTTCCTGATCGATCTATAAATTGTGCGCATTTCTTTTCTTTTTACCTACTTTGCTCTATTGGCTAATTTACCGCTGATGGGATACGAGGCGATGCATGAAAAAACTCCAGTTGGAGAGATTAAGGTTCTCGAACTTCCTAAACGGATCGCTCTCGAAGCTAAGAGCCCCCAAAGTTATTTTTCTGAAAACAATGGATTGTTCCGTACTTTGTTCAGATACATATCCCAACACGATCTATCCATGACCACCCCAGTGGAAGCAGAAATTGAACCTGGCAAAATGCGTTTTTTTGTGGGTGAAAAAGATGCAGCCAAAAAACGCCCAAATACGGGTAATGTGGTAGTGATAAACCTTGACCCAATTACAGTCGTAGCGATTGGCATTCGGGGTAGTTACAACAGTGAAAACTTTCAAAAACATGAAAAACTCCTGCTTGAATGGATCGATAATAATCCGGATTATGAAACTAGCGGGACTGCTTATGCCGTGTACTGGGATGGTCCATTCATTCCGTGGTTATTAAAACGCTCGGAAGTTCACCTTCCCATTCGTTCCTCCCAAAAAGAATCTGAAAAGAATCAACCATCCAAAAAACAATGAAATTCATCCCCTTGCTACTCGCATCTATCATGAGCACCGCATCCGCTTCCACTGTTTACGATCATCAACTCGTCGATATCGACGGTGAAAAAACCAAGCTCTCCACCCATCAGGGAAAAGTAATGCTCTTGGTAAATGTGGCATCCCGGTGCGGATTTACTCGTCAGTACAAAGGGTTGGAAGAACTCCACAAAACATATAAGGATAAGGGCCTGGTAGTCTGTGGCTTTCCCTGTAATCAATTTGGCGGACAAGAACCTGGTACCGAAGCAGAAATCAAAGAGTTTTGTTCCACCAAATTTGGGGTATCTTTCCCAATGTATTCGAAAATTGATGTCAATGGACCAAACAGGCACCCCCTGTATGAATCAATTATTGGAGAGTCGGGTCCGCTCTCAGGGAATGTAAAATGGAATTTTACCAAAATCCTCATTGGCAAAGACGGTAAACCGATCGACCGCTTTGGGAGCATGACCTCTCCAACTTCCAAGAAATTAACCAAAGCAATCGAGGCGGCTCTAGCTAAATAGACGATTCTACGCCAATAAAACGATTACGATGAGGAATCATTTCCTTATCATTTTCCTCTCTCTCGCACTGCTCTCTTTTACGGGCTGTGTGAGAATGGAAATGCGGGGAGGAATGATCCCTTACATTGGATTCAAGCATTCCACCCCCGAACCCGTATCTTCTAAACCGATCAATGATAGCGGTTGGCGAAAAGGCAATTTCCATTGGCCTCAGTTTCGTGGCCCCGAGAGGACGGGACATGCCCCGGAACAGGGAGTCGATGTAAATTGGAACGCTGCCCCTTCACCCGTCTGGAAAAAAGTGTGTGGGGCTGGACATTCCTCAATCATATCATCAGAAAAACTCCTCTACACTTTGGAGCAACAAGGGGATGAAGAGACCCTGACTGCCCGTTCCCTGAAGAATGGGGAACTAGTCTGGAGCTTTGCGGAAAAAACCCGGTGGGATGATATGATGAGCGGACCAGGTCCCCGCTCCACTCCCACTCTAATCAATGATCAATTAATCGTTCTTTTTTCAAACGGTACACTCTCATGCCTCCAACCAAATACTGGAAAGTTGATTTGGGAGACAAAGACCATTGAGGATGACTATATTTTTCCACACTGGGGGATTTCAATTTCTCCTTTGGTTTGGAAAGAACAAGTAATTATCAATCCAGGGGGTGTGGGAAGTGCAGTAAAATCATACTCTCTAGCATCCGGAAAGTTAAACTGGGAATCGAAGTTATCCGGCAAAGGGGTCTATTTATCCCCCACTATTTTAAGGCTTCTCGGAGAAGATCATCTATTAGTGGCCGTGGAAGGAAAAATTGCCTCTTTGAATCCACAAAACGGAAAAACTATATGGGAAAAACCATGGAAAATCTTTCTTAACAATGTACAAATTGTTCAACCGATCGCACTGTCCAATAACTCCTTCCTAATTGCGGCCGGATATGGCAAGGGCGCAGAATGTTTTTCCATCCGCCAAGAATCCGACAATGCAAATTATCTGATCGAATCGCAGTGGAAATCAAAAGACCTCAAGGCAAAATTCTCCAACCCTGTGCTCCATGATGAATACCTTTATGGATTTAGTGAAAACCTGCTCGTCTGCCTGGAAGCCAAGACTGGAAAACGGATGTGGCGAGGGGAAAAATATGGATACGGTCGCATTATTCTTTGCGATAAAAAATTACTTATTCTGGGAAACACCGGTGTTTTATCAGTGGTCAATGCCAATCCAGATAATTTCCAGGAGGTGTTTTCTGAACAACTTTTAAACAATGTCCGTTGCTGGAATGGCCCCGTCCTAGCCAATGGCTATCTCTTTGCCCGCAACGGCGAGGAGATCGCCTGCTTCGATTGGGCAAAATAATTGCCCTCCAGTTTTACCCGACTTCAGGAATTTCCGACCAGTTGGTAGTGTAACGGGGGGTCCGTCTTTCACGGCGCATCCGCCAGGAATGATCCATTCCCTGAGCCGCCCAAAAGCCACCACTGGGCCCATAACGAGCGGCCACTTCCTCGACCGTATCGACGAACCCACGGGTACGATCGTCTCCAAACTCCTCAAACAATAAACTTTGGCGGGAACCGGCTGGTATAAGATCGAGCAGGATAACGCCCGCCTTTTTGTAGGAATATCCTGGGCGATAAATAGACCGTAAAAGTTCCTTGGCCCGACGAATCACCCGGATGGGATCATCTGTGGGTTCGTCCAGGGCAAGGGCACGGGCATTGGAATATTGGGCCTGATCCTCGCGGAATCGATTGGTCATGACAAATACCTGTATCCCGGAAGCCAAGGAGTTTTCTGCACGCACCTTACGAACCGCCCGTACGACATAATTAGCCACCACCTCCTCCAAGCCCTCCAGGTTGGTCAGAGGTTTACCAAAGGATCGGGAAC
>Ga0209425_10006218_pt1 | contig 11508 bp, 13 predicted proteins | sample COG_05_FD_184749 | JGI IMG/M metagenome (GOLD analysis project Ga0209425, IMG submission 184749) | Pelagic Microbial community sample from North Sea - COGITO 998_met_05 (SPAdes) (version 2) | ecosystem: Environmental > Aquatic > Marine > Neritic zone/Coastal water | place: Helgoland, sampling... | reverse complement strand
AGAACTGCTGATGAGTTACGAAAAATCAAAATTACACGAAATTATACTAAGCATGCTGAGGGTTCAGTATTGGTTGAGTTCGGAGACACCAAAGTCTTGTGCACTGCAAGTCTGGAAACGAATGTCCCCAGATTTTTAAAAGGCAAAGGGCGAGGCTGGGTAACAGCAGAATATGGCATGTTGCCACGCTCAACTGGCTCGCGCATGGATAGGGAAGCAGCTAGGGGAAAACAAAGCGGGCGCACGCAAGAAATTCAACGCTTGATAGGTCGCTCTTTGAGAGCGGCGGTGGATATGACAAAGCTAGGCGAGAATACTCTTAAAATAGATTGTGATGTCATTCAGGCAGATGGGGGCACACGGACAGCCTCAATAACAGGCGCTTGTGTTGCTTTGGTAGATGCTTTAAATGTTATGCAAGATAAAGGGCTAATTAAACAGATGCCTTTAAAACAAATGATCGCATCGGTATCCGTTGGCATTTACCAAGGCGTTCCAGTGCTAGATCTGGATTATTTGGAAGATTCCGCCGCGGAAACCGATATGAATGTTGTTATGACAAGTAATGGTGGTTTCATCGAGGTTCAGGGAACTGGTGAAGCTGGCGAGTTTAGCGCGGATGAGTTGAGCCAGCTGATCTCATTAGCGCAAAGTGGTATTGTGCAACTTTTCTCAGTTCAGCAAGAAGCACTGACTATTTAATATGAAACACTTTCAGACTCAGTTTCTAGATTTTGCCACTAGTGAAGACATTCTGAGCTTTGGAGAATTTACTCTAAAGTCCGGCCGCAAGAGCCCTTATTTTTTTAATGCAGGCTTATTTAATTCAGGCGCTTCACTCACACAGGTTGGTAGAAGTTATGCAGCTGCAATAGCGGAAGCAAATTTGGACTTCGATGTATTGTTTGGGCCCGCGTACAAAGGCATCCCTCTGGTTGCCTCAACGGCAATCGCTTTAAGCCAAGATTTTGGAATCAATAAACCCTACTGTTTTAATCGTAAAGAAGCTAAAGATCACGGCGAGGGGGGGGACATTGTTGGGGCCAAATTGGCTGGCAAGGTGTTGATTATTGATGATGTTATAACGGCAGGCACTGCTATCAGGGAAGTAATGGGCTTGATAGATGAAGCAGGGGCTGAAGCAACGGGTGTTGTTGTTGCTCTGGATAGGCAGGAAAAAGGTAAAGGTGAATTGTCGGCGATTCAGGAAATTGAAACCGACTATGATATGCCAGTAATAAGTATAATTAACTTGCAACAAATTTTAGATTATCTCAGCCAGAAAGAAGACAGAAGCTTTGACGATAGTTTAGAAGCGATGAAGGCTTATAAAGCCAGTTACGGGATATAGAATAAATTAGCTTTTAACAAAAGCCACTGTTCACGCCAGTCTTCTGTTGGTAAGCGCTTAAAATCAGATCGGACATATTGTGAAATTTTTCCTTCAGTAAAAGCCAGCAATAAATTTGCTGTTGCGGTCACTGTTTGCTGAGTCCTTAAGCCTTCTTTGATTTCAGCTTCTCTAAGCTGCTGTTTTAATTGCGTTTCCAATCGTTCAAAAATTTGGCTGACCTGCGTACGCAAGCGTTCTGGTTCCCCAGTTAGAATGTCACCATTAAGAACTCGTGTTATGCCGGGATTTTTTTCTGCAAAAGTCAGGGTCAAAAATATGATCTTTTCGCACTGATTTAGGGCAGTGGATTCTTCGTTGATGATTCGGTTTATTCGGGAAAACAAGGTTGAATCAATAAAATTGATTAAACCTTCAAACATTCTGGCTTTGCTAGGGAAGTGCCGATAAAGTGCGGCCTCTGAAACGCCCACTTTATCAGCAAGAGTCGCAGTTGTAATGCGTCCACCAGGGTTTTCCTGCAACATTTGAGCAAGCACTTGCAAGATATTATCGCGGCGGGAAATTTTCTCATTACTTGCCATACCTGCTCTCCTAATTAATTTATGGATTCAAGCCGGTTGCTAATTTGAGTACCGATACCTTTATTAGTGAATATCTCTAGTAATACGGCATGGGGGACACGCCCATCAATTATTTGTGCGCTTTTGACGCCAGAATTAACCGCGTCTAGAGCACAACGGATTTTAGGCAGCATGCCGCCATGAATAGTGCCGTTGGCGATTAGCTCATCGACTTCCTGAGTGCTTAATCCTGTCAACACATTGCCTGCCTTATCCTGAACACCAGCTATATTAGTTAATAACACCAGTTTTTCTGCCTGAACCAACTGGGCCAGTTTGCCAGCAACTAAATCGGCATTAATGTTATAAGAAGAGCCATCTTCGCCCGTGCCGATAGGGGCAATTACGGGAATAAAATTGCTTTGAGTGATCATTTCTATGATCTCAGGGTTAATGCTCTCAACCTCACCGACGTGGCCAATATCTATAATTTCGGGCGCTTGCATTTCTGGAGTTTGGCGTGACATTTTTAATTTTCGAGCACGGATAAAGTCGCCGTCTTTGCCCGTCAGGCCAATTGCCTTACCGCCATTTTTATTCAATAGTGAAACGATGCTCTTATTCACTAAGCCACCAAGCACCATTTCTACGACATCCATAGTGGCGCTATCAGTGACTCGCATACCATCAACGAAATCTGTTTTGATGTTCAGCTTTTCCAACAAGGCGCCGATTTGAGGTCCGCCGCCATGCACAACAATAGGGTGCATACCTACCAGCTTCATGAGCACGATATCGCGGGCAAAGCTGTTCTTCAGCGTCTCATCTGTCATGGCATTGCCACCGTATTTCACAACGATAGTTTTGCCTGTGAAGCGCTGAATATACGGTAGCGCCTCTGTAAGAACGCCGGCTATATTGTTGGCTGCATCGAGATCCAGAGTCATAAGTTTTTCCAGAGTTTAATAAGCGAATACTTACTAACTTATAGTTGTCTGAATTATAAGGAATAATTTCAAATTTGCACAGAAAGAGAGTGAATTAAATTCTACACAAATGGATCTGCTGGTGGCACATGAGGAAACTGTGATGTCGCAAAGCCCTTCTTAAATAAACAATTTCCCGTATTCTTCGCGCAGCAGGTTCTTTTGGACTTTACCCATGGTGTTTCTGGGGAGTTCATTCTGAATGATTATTTTCTTGGGCACCTTATAAGAAGCCAGCTGATCTTTTAGCATATTAATCATCTTTTGCTCATTAAAGTCCCCGCCTGGGTCGGAAAGCACTACGATAGCAATAACGGCTTCACCAAAATCGGGATGACTTACACCAACTACTGCGCTTTCAACAATTGTTTCGAAGTCATCCATTACGAGCTCGATCTCTTTGGGGTAAACATTGAATCCCCCAGAAATAATCAAATCTTTGTTCCTGCCAACTATACTGATGCGTCCATCATCAGCCTCATTGACCAGGTCACCAGTTATGAAATAGTCCTGCTTAAACTCTTGTTTGGTCTTTTCAGGGTTGCGCCAATATCCTTTAAAAACATTAGGGCCTTTTACTTGCAAGGTGCCGATTGAGCCGTGGCTCAAGACATTGCCTTCATCGTCGCACACACGATAAGTCACGTCTGGCAGTGCGAAACCAACAGTGCCAGGGATTCTTTCATTATTTAGAGGGTTCGAAGCCAGGATGCCGGTTTCAGACATGCCATAGCGTTCAAGAATTTGGTGGCCACTACGCTCTGAAAATTCTTTAAAGGTCTCTTCTAATAAAGGAGCAGAACCTGAGACAAAAAGCCGCATGTTGTTGCATAAAGCAGGGGCTAGGGCGTCGTCTTTTAATAGCCGCGTGTAAAAAGTTGGCACTCCCATCAATACCGTTGCCTGAGGAAGTAAGGTGATTAATTGTTTTGTATCGAAGCGCGATAAGAACAACATACATGAGCCGCCTAATAAAGCCGCATGCAGGGCAACAAACAAACCGTGTATATGGAAGATGGGCAAGGCATGAATAAGCACGTCGTCTTTTTGCCAGCCCCAGAGTGAATAAAGGCTGCGGGAATTGTTGTCGAGGTTGCCATGACTTAGCATGGCGCCTTTGGGTTTGCCAGTTGTGCCAGATGTATAAATAATAACAGCGACATCATCAGTATCTACGGGCTCAACTTCATGCTCATGAGTAAGGTCTTTTAAACTATCTAATAAGCTGCCATGACCGGCTTCATCGAGCTCGAGTACAGAAGAAATGTTGTGCTTGTTAAATAGCCCTTCGAGCTTTTCTCTTTGTGCTGGGCTGCAAACAAATAGTTCAGGCTCAGTATCTTCTATAAAATAATCTAGCTCATCGATGGTGTAGCCATTATTGAGAGGAACATAAATTACCCCAGCGCGTAAGCAAGCAAGATAGAGAGCTATCGCCAGGGGCGTTTTAGGTGTTTGAGCTAAGACTCTTGCGCCCGCTTTGAGATCAAGCTTTTTTAATAAATTAGCGGTCTGTGCAGTTAACTGCTCTAACTCTAGATAAGTAAGTTCGGGGAAGTCAGGTCCGCTTATGCAAAGTTTAGAATGAGAAGCTTGAATTCCTTGTTGCAGGCTTAAGAAAAAATTGGCATTTGTACGCATAGTTATAAGTTAAAAGTTTATAGATAGCCGAGGTAAGATTCTTGTAATTTCATTACTAAATAGTGTTTTAATTTGCTCTAAGGCTTGCTCACTATTTGCTTCAAAACGCAGCATTAAATTTGGCGTGGTGTTTGAGGCACGAATTATACCCCAGCCAAAGTCAAAAGATACACGAAGACCATCTAGGGCATTAACCTCGGACCCATCAATTTGAAAATTAGCGGCTAAAGCTTTTATTAATTTAAATTTTTCTTGTTCGGGAACGACAATAAAAATTTCTGGAGTATTAATGCTTGCGGGTAAATCATTTATAATTTCATCAGCAGAAATATTATTTTTATCCATTAGCTCAATAAAACGTACTGCGGCATAAATCCCATCATCAAAGCCAAACCAGCGATGCTTAAAAAATATATGAGCAGAATATTCTCCACCAATAAGCGCACCTGATTCGACCATGGCTTTTTTTACATAAGAGTGGCCACTTTTACACATCAAAGGCTTTCCGTGAAGATCTTTAATTAGAGCATGCAGATGCTGGGAACTTTTGACGTCGTAGACAACTGAGGCTGCTTCATTTTGCGGCAGAATATCTTTTACAAAAGCCATGAGTAGCTTATCTGCATCAATAACTTTGCCGCTTCCGCTAACCAGCACAACGCGATCACCATCACCGTCAAAAGCTATGCCTAGATCAGCTTTTTCAATTTTAACTTGCTCAATTAGATCAACTAGATTGTCAGTGATTGTTGGGTCGGGGTGATGATTAGGGAAAGCGCCATCAATATCACAAAATAAAGTTGTGGTATTACAGCCTAATTTTGAGAAAAGCTCCGGGGCAACATTTGCCGCAATTGCATTGCCGCTATCGATAACAACTTTCCAGGAAAGTTTTAGTTTTATATCGTTTAGAATATGTTGTAAATAAGCTTCTTTAATGTCAAAGCTCTTTAAAATGCCTTTGCCTTTGTGAAAATCATTGGATTTAATTCGTTCTTTAAATACAGTTATTTGATTATCGCTTAAGCATTGATGCTTGAAGACAATTTTTACCCCGTTGTAATTTTTTGGATTATGACTGCCCGTGATCATAACGCCAGAATGAACATCTAAAAAGTGGGTTGCAAAATAAAGTAAGGGAGTAGGAGTTTGTCCTAGATCAATAACACTGCAGCCGGTGGCAAGTATGCCTGCTTTCATCTGCTCAGAAAATTCTGGGCTAGATAAACGAGCATCTGAACCAAGCAGTAAGCAATTTTCACCAATATCTAAGGCTTCACTGCCAATCGCTTTTCCTAGGTAATACATGACCTCAGCATTCAGACCCTCACCAACAATACCTCGAATATCATAAGCACGAAAAATATCATCTTGAATTACCGCTAAAGTCATTGTCGTTAATTTTGTTACATTAAATCTTTAATAAGCAATATTAACTCTCTGGCAACTTTTTCTTTTCGATCAGGTGTTAAGACTTTTTCACCTTTATGCCAATAAGCGTTAACAGACGCCTCATCATTGTTGAAAGTGTTTGTTGCATGGTTAGCAATAACCAGATCAATATTTTTATTTGTCAGCTTTGCCAAAGCATTGCGTTTAAGGTTTTCAGTTTCTGCAGCAAAGCCAACACAAAATGGTTTCGGTTTTTGGGCCGCAATTGTTGCCAAAATATCAGGGTTTTTAACTAGCTCTAGTTGTATGGATTCCCTTGTTTTTTTAATTTTGTTGCTAGCGATTTGTTGTGGCCGATAATCTGCAACAGCAGCAACGGCAATAAAAATATCACAGGGCTCTTTTGTTACTGCGTTTAACATTTGTTCTGCGCTTTCTACATTGACCAGGTATGCATGTGGAGGGGGAGGCAGGTTAACTGGGCCAGAAATTAAGCTTACCTGGGCTCCGGCCTCAAGAGCTGCTTGTGCCAAGGCATATCCCATTTTTCCTGAGCTGTGGTTGCTAATATAGCGAACCGGGTCAATTGCTTCGCGAGTAGGTCCTGCCGTTATGCACACTTTTAAACCTGCAAAAGCGCCATTTTGGAAAAGGCCAGCAGCTAGCAAAGCTAACTCGCTTGGCTCCAGCATCCTGCCTAAACCTATATCGCCACAGGCTTGTTCACCGTCGGCAGGGCCGAAAATATGCAGGCCTTTTTGTTTGAGCGCAGACATATTGTCCTGGGTATTCTGATTTGACCACATTGCCTGATTCATTGCCGGGGCCAATGCCAGAGGAGCAGTAGCGGCAAGACATACGGTTGTTAATAAATCACTGGCTTCACCATGCGTTAATCTGGCGATAAAGTTAGCGCTTGCAGGTGCAACTAAAACCAAATCAGCCCAACGAGCCAGCTCTATATGCCCCATGGCAGCTTCAGCTTCTTCGTCTAATAATTCAATGTGCACGCGATTGCCAGACAAAGCCTGCATAGTTAGCGGAGTAATAAATTCACAAGCAGAGGCGGTCATTACAACACGGACTTCAGCGCCGGCTTTTACCAGTAAACGGCATAACTCAGCACTTTTATAGGCTGCTATTCCGCCGGTAATGCCCAGCAAGATTTGTTTATTGATGAGGCTATGCATATTTATTAGGCATGAGTTATTGGCATGAATTATTGACATGCCCAAGAGTCGGGAAAGCCTAGCAGTAAGTTATCTATTATTCAATTTTGCCACTATAAAGGCCAAATCAGATTATTAGTAGCAGGCTAACTTAGGGGGAGGGTAGTAAGAAGGCTGTAAGCAGCTTGAAATAATAAAATATTAACGATTCTTTAACAGTCGTAAACTGTTCACAACCCGTTAATATCACTTTGGTTAAATAAATGGGTTTACTATTGGAGGCACAGGGCTTGGAAGTTGGCCAAGCTATTTAAACAGAGCAGCCTCAGGAGGCCAGTATGAAATCAGTCATTAGCAGTGCCTTATTAATAATTGTTCCAATTATCTTGATTCAGTCATGCGCTCAGGAAGAGCAAGTGGCGGTGGTGAGTGAATTTCCGCAAGAAGGGCTTAGTTCTGCAGGAGTCAATTCAGAAGGAATGGGCTCTGAAGAAAGATCTCTATATTCAGAATTTAATACTCAAATGACTATTCGTGATGTTATGAATACATTTATTGATCCTAATGCAGACACTATTTGGGAAGCGATGAGTTATGAGGCCTCTCTTGATGAAGGGATAATTGAACGCGTGCCCGAAACTGATGAAGACTGGAATCTTTTACGCAAGAGCGCTATAGGAATTATTGAGGGAGCAAATTCTTTAATGATTCCAGGACGGCGCGTAGCCCCTCCAGGCTCAACCACCCCTTACCCTGATGCAGAATATGAGCCTTTCGAAGTTGAAGAGAAGTTACGGCAAGACAGGGCGTCATGGGTTGCTTATTCCCAAGGGCTGCAACTAGCGACTCTAAATGTTATTAATGCAATTGACGCAAGAGATTTAGATGCCTACACAGAAGCTGGAGGTTCAGTTGATAACGCATGCACAGCCTGCCATCAACAATATTGGTATCGGCCTGAACTGCGAACGAGCCCATAATAAGTAAACCAATAGTAGAGGTAATGCTAAAAAGCCTAATTCATCTATGATGAAATGTTAATTGAACTTAATTAATAAATTTTCAATCTATGAAAAGCTAAACTATATTGAATCAGCGCTAGAGTTCTAAGATTGCAGCAATCAGGGAAGATTAGCAGGTGACTATCAGAGATTGGCCTGAGCAGGAACGCCCCAGGGAAAAACTTCTAACGAAAGGGGCGGCTTATCTTAGCGATGCGGAATTATTGGCTATATTCCTCCGAACTGGCGTTAAAGGTGTGTCAGCCCTAGATTTAGCGAGGTCTTTATTGAAGCATTTTGGCGGATTAAGAGGAATATTAGAGTCCGGATTAAGTGAGTTTTGTTTGCAGCGAGGTCTTGGACCTTGTAAATATGCCCAATTACAGGCAGTCCAGGAGCTGGCTCAGCGTCATTTGTTAGAAAACCTGCAAAGAGAAGATACTTTAACTAGTGTTAGGCTTAGCCGGCTCTATGTCAAAAGCAAACTACGAGCATGTCACCGAGAAGTTTTCTTATGTCTGTTTTTGGATTCACAGCATCGCGTAATTGCGCAGGAAGAATTGTTTCAAGGCTCGATTGATAGTGCTGCCGTTTATCCGCGGGAAGTGCTTAGTCGGGCTTTTTATCATAATGCAACAGCACTTATTTTTGCGCATAACCACCCCTCTGGGGTAGCCGAGCCTAGTGAAGCAGATATTGCAATTACCCGCCGTTTGAAATCCGCACTGGATTTAGTTGATATTAAAACTCTGGATCATCTAGTGGTTGGAGACGGAGCAGTCACTTCCATGGCGGAAAGAGGCTGGCTCTAGAGTCTGAAATTCAAGCGTTGATATGCCCCATAACACTACATAATCCTTGCTATTAAAAGGCTGTTTTGATATAAATCGCAGCTCTTTTTTTTCACAGAATTCAAAGCACTCCTTTTTAGGGTGTTTTTAGCAAGACAGAGGCAAGAGTAATGGCTAGAGTGTGTATGGTTACAGGTAAAAGACCACAATCAGGCAATAATGTATCCCATGCCAAGAACCGCACGCGCCGTCGTTTTATTCCAAATCTGCATACTCATAGATTTTGGGTAGAGTCCGAGAAGCGATTTGTTAAATTGCGCTTATCGAGTAAGGGTATGCGTATTATTGATAAGCTTGGTATTGATTCAGTATTGGCGGACATTCGTGGGAATGGCGTGAAAGTTTAGGCAATTACAAACGAAAAATTTAGTTCAGCATTGAGTAAAAAATAGGAATATCCTGATGAGAGACAAAATTAGATTAGTATCGAGTGCTAAAACGGGCCACTTTTATACTACCGATAAAAACAAACGTAATATGCCGGACAAAATGGAAGTTAAAAAATATGATCCTGTTGTGCGTAAGCATGTGATTTATACAGAAGCAAAAATTAAATAAAACTCAATCAAAAAATAATTACTCGAATAAAAAACACCCGCCTTTTGGCGGGTGTTTTGTTTTCACAAAAACAATTCATACTGTTTTAATTCAGCTAGCCTTCCCAACGTTTTAAAATATCACAATCTATTTCGAACAGGTCTAATGCCCTAGCAACTGTTTGCGAGACAATATCTTCAATGCTTTCCGGCGCAGAATAAAATGCGGGGACTGGCGGCATTATAATCCCACCCATATTGGTTATGTCCAGCATGCTTTGCAGGTGACCAGCATGTAGCGGGGCTTCTCTAACCATTAGCACTAGACGCCGGCGCTCTTTAAGTACCACATCTGCAGCGCGGCTCAAAAGAGATGCGCTAAATCCGGAGGCAATTTCGGACATTGTACGAATAGAACAAGGAACAATAATCATGCCCATTGTTTTAAAACTGCCACTAGCAATCGTGGCACCAATGTCATTGTTGGAATAATGCACATCTGCAAGTGCTTTAAGTGCTTCATAACTTAACGAACTTTCATGTTTGAGAGTTTGTAAAGCTGCTTTGCTGACAATAAGGTGTGACTCTATACCCGCTAGCTTTAATAGTTTTAAGCATTCAATCCCGTAGGCAATACCAGATGCCCCACTGATTCCGACAATAAGACGTTTAGTTTGTTTATCCATAATCTTAAACCTGCACTTTTGATAGAGGCGCTTTTATTAGGTAGCGGTCAACAGCTATAACCATAGCGGGAATTGACCCAAGCAACAAAAAAGACATTTGAAACCAATAGGCAAGAGCAATCAACAACCAGGTCATGACTATCCAAACTGTTAGGGCTACAAGTGCATAAGTGTTATGAATATGTGAATATTGTTGACAGGCAAAGCAGCATACTCGCATAGGCGATATAGCAAGCAGCTTTTGCAAGGTACTAATACTTTCCTGATGGCAGTGTGGACATTCATGCATAAGCTAACCTCTGTTTTGATTAATCCGATTATAAGCAGCTTTAGCAAAGGATGGAAAAATCTAAATGAAATATACACGGTAAAGATTTTGACGTGGATCAAAATGGCTGTTGTTGTCAGTGGGATACTTGTAAACTGAATAATAATATTAGGAGAATTGAATAAACTCACTCAAGAAAAATTACGCCGCTTGGTCTGTCAGCTTTTTATTTTTAGTGCTAGCTCTTATTGCTTTAAGCATGGCATCAGGTAAATCTGCTGGGGCTGCAGAAAATCAAGATTTTCCTGTGCCAGTAAGCGTCAATGCCTTAATGGTCACAATGATTGACCATTCAGCTCACTATATTTGGGATTATGCTGCGCTTGAGGACAGGATGCTTGAAGAAGAATGGTTAGCCATTGAATATTATTCAATTCAGTTGGCAGCAGCAGGGCCATTGATAACATTAGGAGGAACTGGGGAGCTTGATAATACCTGGCCCTTATCTCCACAATGGTTAGGCTACTCTATGGATATGAGCAATGCCGCGATGAAAGCCCTGAATGCTGCACGCTTACAAGATAAAACCTTACTTGAAAATGCTGGTGATGAATTACTGGATTCATGCTTGGGCTGTCATAGAGCTTTCAAACCAGAAACACCAACAGAAGGTGTTATTCACGATCCTTTCTATGATCAGCTTTATCATCTTTTCCAAAGAGAAGGAGAGTTATAAAGCTTTGAAGAAGAAAAGAAGCTTAACGGACGATTTTAATCCATTCGCCGATGGCCGGTTCGCCCCTTGGGTAGTCGCTATTGTATAAGCGCAATAGATCTTCTGCATTTGGATCAAAAGGATTTTCTGCCGCTAACTGGGCGTAGGTTTTTCCATCAGAACGTACGTATACAATGCTAATGGGGTCAGCTATGTTGCGCTCATTAGCAGCGATTGGGCGAAAACTCCTAATAGCCTCTAGTAAGATGTTGTCGTTTTCGGCACTTAAATTTCCGCTCGCTTCTGCACCAGTCATAATGAAAGCACGGGGTCCGTAATAAACGACTGC
>Ga0209425_10006217_pt1 | contig 11510 bp, 12 predicted proteins | sample COG_05_FD_184749 | JGI IMG/M metagenome (GOLD analysis project Ga0209425, IMG submission 184749) | Pelagic Microbial community sample from North Sea - COGITO 998_met_05 (SPAdes) (version 2) | ecosystem: Environmental > Aquatic > Marine > Neritic zone/Coastal water | place: Helgoland, sampling... | reverse complement strand
ATTAACAAGTAATGAAAGTAGTTTGAAATATTTGAATGTAGAAATAAATATAATCGATAGGAACACTTTTTATGTGAATAATCATTTATGAGTTTAATTCTCTCTCGCCTAGAATTATCGATAGGAACACTTTTTATGTGAATAATCATTTATGAGTTTAATTCTCTCTCGCCTAGAATTAATGAATGGATTTAAATACCATGATGAATTAAAAATGATTATTTATTTAGTGGGATGTCCGCTTTTATTTTGACCAACTTTAACTAAATGTGTTGGGTTTATAGAAATTTAGATCTATAAATGGAAAAGAAACTCTTAATATTGAGACTATATAAAATCTCAAAATTTTTTAGTTCGCGAAAGGACACACAAATGACTAATAAATTGGGCCCGGGTTCAGTTTTTCCTAAAATGGCAGTTAACATAGTAGGTGGTGATCCGATTAATCTGCCCGATGATCTTGAGGGGAAATATAATGTTATTCTATTTTATAGAGGTCATTGGTGACCATACTGTCGCCGACAGTTAGTCGGCTTTGAAAAAATAAAAGATCAATTGGAGGAGCGAGATATTAGGGTATTTGCTGCTAGTGTTGATCCAGAAGACAAGGCACGTGAGGTAGCACAGGATGTCTCTTTTCCAATTGGTTATGGCGCTAATGAGGAGCACCGTGATTTTATGGGATCGTGGTGGGAAGAAAGGCGAGGGTTAATTCAACCGTCTGAATTTATCGTAAATAAAGAGGGTAAAGTTGTTACATCCTCGTATAGCTCAGGACCTATTGGTAGAATAGACGCTGCTGATGTTATAAAAATGATAGATTTTCTCGAAGCGCAAAAGTAATATTGTTTAAACTCTATATTTTAGAGCGGCCTTTGGCAGTTTATGATGTTTATTAAAAATGTTACAGTTGATTTGATTGAGCGCCGATTTGATAAACCGATAGGCGGTTCAACTGTGACTGGTGTAGATATAATTGTGGTTACACTCACAGATAAACATGGTTTAACCGGACTTGGCTTCAGTTACGTTATTGGCGGCGGCGGAGGTTTGATAGCAAAATTAGCCCAAACTTTTGCTGAACGCTTCTTACTTAATAAGTCTATAACCGATCCCAGAGCAAAGTGGGTAGAGATTCAAAAAAGCTTTAATCGTACTGGCGATGGACCTAATTTGCTAGCTTTAGCCGCTTTAGATGTGGCTATCTGGGATTTAAAGTCTAATTTGGAGGAGGTGCCTCTAAATATTTCGTTAGGAGGAAAATTTGGAGAGATTCCTGTCTATGCCAGCAGTAACTTTAATCCTAATGACACAGCTGAGCAAGCTATAGAAAAATCAATGCAACACATAGGGAGCGGATATACGGCGATAAAGCCTAGAGTAAACGCTCTTGATAAAGATAGTGAGTTTTTAGAAGCGATAAGAGCAGCGATAGGAGATGATATTGAACTCATGTCCGATGCGAATGAAAAGGGGGATTTTGACTCAGCTGTAAGGCTCTTGGAAGTAGCAAATGCTCTAAATATGAAGTTTGTAGAGGAGCCTCTCCCTGCGGGAGATATCATATCATATAGACGATTATCCCAATTGAATAATATTGCTCCAATTGCGCTTGGAGAACATCTTCAGGGGCAAGACCGCTTTGTTACAATCATGGAGGATAGAATACCCTCGTATATTCAGCCTGATCTTGCGATGGCTGGAGGTATAACACCATGCCTTGAAATTTCCATGTTTGCCGCGGAGCGAAATATTATTGTCGCTCCGCATTTTCTTCCGGGCTTATTTATTCATTTACATGGGACTTTTCGAGGGGAACTGTTATTGGAAGATTTTCCATTAATCGAAGATGCGTTCGATGGATGGCCACAAGTTGACAATAGGGGGAGGATTTCTACGCCTAAAGTTTCTGGTCATGGTCTTTCACTTAAGACCTAATCATAAATAGTCATATTTTGCTGTTTAATGTATAAATTTGTGGGTTTTATTTTTCCGATGGGGGCCAATCCTCTGACTTATTCTTAAAAGAGAGATAAATAAATTCTTCTTCTCCAATATTAGTAAATTCATGTTCTACTCCAACCGGAATATGGACAACATCTCCCTGAGAAACTTTTTTTTCTTCTATACCAACCCGAAATTGTGCTGTTCCTTGCACGACGTTTAAAATTTGTTCACAACCATGAAAATGAGGTTTGGCAATTTTACCTGGTTGGCTTACTGATCTGTTTAAAGTTATATTCTCGCCAATAATTATACTTCCTTCTGATTCAGATGGTTTTGCTATATTTTTTTTTACCATCTTGTCCCATTGGTAAAAAGGCATTGTTTTCTCCAAAATAGTTGATGCTAACACTTTAGAAGTTACATAATATACATATTTTACTAGATATTTTCTTACCTGCCTAGATGATCTTTTAGTTTTCCAGGTTTTTTCGGATGTGCGTAAGGATGTTTGAAGTCAGGGGAACTCAAACCCATTGCTTTATATTTTTCTTTTGCTTCAGAACTAATTTTTTTGAGTTTATCTTCAATTTTATATTGTTCGGATAAATTAGCCTCGGAGGAAGCATTTAAACTAGGAGGGGTCTCCAAATACCAGCCTACTGTTCTTTTTAACGCATCCTTCGGGCATATTTTATCATAATAACCAAGTTCTGATCTAATTTTAAATGTATCAAAGTATAAGTGTTGAGAATTAAATCCTCCTATCATGATATCTTGCGAGGGTTTTGCATACTCGTTTGGTATGGATATTATTTCCAGTTTTGTTTCCATAGCAGATGATATTATTTCTACCCATTGGGCCATTGTAAACTGAAGAGTATCACCACAATTATATATTTTGCCTTTTGATTTATTCTCATTATCCACGGTTAGCAGAACTGCTTGAGCCATGTTTTCCGCATATCCGCGGGTCATAACTGTCAATCCTGCATCTGGCAAAACAATGCTTTTTCTCCCATCGAGAATTCTTTTTACAACCCACCACTCGCATGGAATAGGCTGACGAGGTCCGTAAACTAGGGGGTAACGTAAATGTGTTGCTGAATAATGGCCAGCATTGTGTCCGTTCATTACTGCATCTTCACTAATTTTTACCAAGTGCCCAAACTTGAATTCTTTTTCAGATGAAACTCTCGGAGCATTTTCTGGCACGGATACTTGAAGGCCCTGTGGGAATAAGCTTTCTGGATATCTTACGCCCCGATAACTTGGGGATCCGCCAATGCTTATGAGGCGGTTTGTATAATTACCTGCGACTTCAGCAATAACCCTTAATCTTCCGTAACTTGCGATTATGAGATCATAATATTTACCATCTAACGCTGATATAAGTGTTTCCCTAAAATGAGGGTCTCCTATTACTCTGTTTACAGAACTTGGTATTTCTGTCGTTTCATGGCTACCTCTATTTAAGATTGAAACGTCATGGCTTCTTTCTTGGAGTCCCTTGACGATGTATGGTCCTGTTGGGCCTGTTCCCCCAATCACAAGTGTTTTCATTTTTACCCTCCATTAACACTAAACTTATATTTTTTACTCAATACGAACTTAAACGGTTTATCCCTAATATTAGTAAATTTAGCATGACAGAAAACTTATATTTTAATTATAGTATATCGGTGAATGAGTAAAACTAGCACAGGTTCGAAGACTTCATTTAATTTAGTTAAGGAATTTTAAAAATGAATAAGAAAATTGCAATTCTCGGTGCAGGGTCTATTGGAAGTTCTATAGGGGCTGATCTCGCTAAAGCAGGACTTGATGTCACAATTATTGATCAGTGGCCCGCACATGTAGAAACTATGAAAAATAATGGTTTAGAGATTACCATGCCAGGCGAACATTTAAAACAGCCTGTAACAGCGTGGCACTTATGTGAATTAGCTGAACATGTTCCTGCTTTTGATATTATTTTCCTTGTTGTTAAATCATATGATACTCATTGGATGACTCATCTAATCGAACCTTACCTGAAGGAGGACGGTATTTTCGTTGGCCTTCAAAATGGAATGAATAATAATATAATCTCTAAAATTGTAGGAATTGAGAGAACAATCGGTGCTGTTGTAGAACTATCGGCAGAAATATTTACTCCGGGTATTGTTAAAAGGGATACAGATCGATCTCATACGTGGTTTGGTCTGGGCGAATTGGATGGTAAACACACAAACAGGCTTGATGAAGTAAAAGAGATAATGGAGAACGTCTCTAAAATTACATTAACCAAGAATATTGAAGGCGCAAAATGGACTAAGTTAATTTGTAATACCATGACTATGGGGCCAATAGGTCTTACTGGTTTGAAGAATTGGGATGCAAGAAAACTTCCAGGGATGTTTGATATGTCAGTTGCTTTAGGTCGAGAGTCAATGGCTGTTGGTAAGGCTTTAGGTTACGAGCTTGAGCCAGTATTCGGGATGAGCGCTGAGGAGTTCTCAGAAGCTAGCGATGAGACACTAATACGAGCTGTGGAAACGTTAATGTCTCATGTTGGTAAAGAAGGGGTTACAGCTCCAATTCATGACCATTTAAAAGGACGGAAAAGTGAAATGTCACTTATTAATGGCTTGGTTGCTGAAAAGGGTAAGGAGTTAAAAATTTCTGTTGAATGCAATGCGGCAGTTACCGAAATCGACCGACGCTTGAATGATGGAGAATTAGAGATGGACTCATCAAACTTTGGCTTACTAAAGTCCATGATTAGCTCCATACCTAACCAATTATAGAGCCTTATATTTTCGGCGTTGCGTAAATAAAATAAACATGAAAATAGCTCCGCCAAACATTTGACTCATCAATAATGGCCAAAATAGTGATAATGCCGCTAAACATAAAACGACCCGTTCGACAGGTTTTAATGTCACATATATGTGTCCGACAATTGCTGAAGCAAGTGCTAAAAATCCAATAATAGCGGCTATAAAAGTCTGGGTTATAGCTAGGGTTTGATCGAGCAATAGTATGGGTGTGAAAGCAAACATTACAGGAATAACATACATGCCTTTGGCTGTTCTAAATGCTGCCCAAGCTGCTTTGCTCGGGTTTGCTTGAGCAATTCCAGCCGCAGTATAAGCTGGAACACATACCGGAGGAGTGAAACAACTATCTAAGCTAAACCAAAAAACGATTAGATGAGCAGCAAGCAGTGAGAGGCCATACGGTTCACCAAGTTCAAGTAGAGCTGGTACGGCCATAACGGATAATACGATGTAGGCTGCACTTGTAGGTAGTCCCATGCCCAATACAAAAGATGCTATCCCAACGAAAATTATGGCTAAAAATAAATTATTGCCAGCAAGAGCAATAACGACGGAGGAGAATTTTGATCCCAAACCGGTTTGGAAAAGTGCTCCCATTACAAGTCCAACCGCTCCGCATGCAGCACAGACAGAGAGAGATCTAATAGCTCCCTGCTCGAGCGATTTGATAATATTCTCAATGCCCTTAAAGACTGAAATTTGAAGATCAATAAATTTTAATGTTTTGGATTTAGCTTTTTTAATGAGTTCGACTAACCCTTTAATGGCTGATAGCGCTATAACTGAACAAATTCCGATAACCCCAGAAAATGGAACACTTTGACCTTTCATAAGAAGATAAACAATAAGTACTGGTGGTACTAAATAATACCAACCCTCAAACAGCACCTTCGGTATACTCTCTAATTGATCACGTGGAATACCAACCAGGCCCCCTTTTCGTGCCTCAAGATGAACAATCGTATATACCGATAGAAAGTATAGGACGGCTGGAAGTATTGAAACTTTTACAACTTCCCAATAACTAATCCCTGTAAACTCAACAATGAGAAATGCGGAGGCTCCCATAATTGGGGGCATTATTTGTCCTCCGGTCGACGCTGCTGTTTCTATGCCCGCAGCAACTTCAGGTTTAAATCCCGTTTTTTTCATCATGGGAATGGTAAATGGGCCAGTTGTTGCCACGTTTGCATTCGCGCTTCCAGTTATTGATCCTGTCATAGCACTTGCAAAGATCGCTGCTTTTGCTGGGCCACCGCGCAGGCTGCCGGCTGCCGCCATTGAGAGCCTGACATAATAATCCGCTGCACCCATTCGGTCCAGAAATGACCCAAATAGGATAAACAAAAATATATAAACTGAGAAAACGCCAAGAGGTAAATTCCATAATCCCTCTTGTGCCAAATAATGATGATCGATAATATTTTTAAAACTGGCTCCTTTATGAGCGAATTCCCATGGGAAGTATGAACCAAAGTAACTATACAGAAGAAAAAATAATACAATTAATGGCAGTGCATTGTTTATAGTTTTTCTTGCTACCTCTAATGTAATTAGAATAGCAATAGTTCCAAAAATATAATCCTGCATTTTAAGGGGATCTACGTAAAAAAGTCTTGAATTTAAGTAGTCTGCCATAAGGGCTGGATAACCCAACACAACTATTGAGACGATAAAAAGTAAAATGGATAATATTTTTTTTCCTAAACTACTCTCTTTTACGCCGAAGGTTAGGAAAATTAGAGAAACACCGAAAAGATAAGCTAGCGAACGTTGAAATACAAACTCATATCCACCAGTGTAGGCTATATTGATATGATACAGTGACATAGATACGGCGATGACCGTAATTAAGTATTTAAAAAATATATGTGTAGAATTTTCCATTTATCATTAACTAATATCCCCTATGTGAAGGTGCTTACTGACCTACACAAAGGGGATATTATATTACATAATTTGTTGATTTGGTTTACAATGCGCCGGCTTCTTTAAAAAAACGCTTTGCACCATCGTGGAGAGGCAAGCCAGCAACGTCTGCTCCAATTTTTGGTGTCCAGTTTTTATAAATTTTATGAACGCCAGCGAGCTTTTTCATATTACTGTTAGCAATTTTCAACATTTTATAAACGGTATCAGAACTCATTTTATTGGTGGTGAGCAACATTCCAGTAACACCCATAGACTCTGTGTCATTTGGATTACCTTTATATATACCCCCAGGAATCACACACGGGGACATTCCATCATCTAATAACATTTTCTTGACTTTACTCGACATTTTTAAAAATGTTATGTCTCTACCCAATGCCGCTTGAATGCCGGCTCCGTTTGGATCACCTGAGTTATGAAAATAAAAATCAATTTGCTTTGCTCGAATAGCTCTTGAGTTTGCACTTGTGCCCGTAAACGTTTGTTTGTCTCCTCGCGCTGCCATTTTTGCATAACTTGAACCAAGAAAATTAACTATTGTTGCGCCAATCTTTTCACTACTTGTTCCTTTTTTAACCAAGCCAACCTTAAGTGCCTTCTTAGAATTTACAATGTCCTCCCATGTTTTATAGCCCGCATCAAAAAGATCTTTCGCGACATATTGATGATAACAAGAACTATAAAAACTCGAGACTACTCTTAAATTGGAGAATGCTTTTTTGTATGGTGCCTTGCCTTTGCGGGCGTTCGCAGTAAAACTTGAAAATGAGTAGCCGAAATCTGCACCACCAGAGCCCACTCTAGCTGGATTGGAACTGCCTCCCCCCGGAACAACGCTCAATTTTACAGCGTTTTGTCCTTTATTGAAAACATCAGCTAGACCTGAGCCTATTCGTCCCATAGTTCCACCCAATGTTCCTACTGCAACGGATAGTTGATCCGCACTATACACAGGGCCTGAACTAAAAATTCCAATTATTATTGCTACTAATCCTAAATGTTTACTCATGCTCATTTTTTTTCTCCCTAAAAAAGCTAAAACCACAAATACTTTGAATTCAATCTATTCTCTTGTCAAATATTCATAGAAAATATTTGAACCGTCAACAAAATAACATAAAAAAATATGTTCAATAACAAAAAATTGAATATTACTAATATTTGGTTTATGCTTAAAGTATGTTTCCAGTTGCAATTAAAGGAGTTCGTTTTGGATATTGTACAAGCCCCATTGAATGATTTGCCGTGGTTTCTGGCTTACATGTTTACTTCAATTATACTGACCCTTGTTTACATGGTCGTATACAGTTGGATTACTCCCCATCCTGAAATTAAGCTGATAAAAGAAAATAATATGGCGGCTTCGACTGCATTTGCTGGGAGCTTGATAGGATTTTGCCTCCCTCTGGCGAGTGCCATGACAAACTCCGTTTCCATTATTGACTGTGTTATTTGGGGTATTGTTGCAATTATTGTACAGGTTGTAATATTTTTTCTAGTGCGGCTTCCGATACCTAAAATATCTGACAGAATAGAGAAGGGTGAATTGGCGAGTGGTTTTTGGCTTGGAGCAACCTCTCTTGCAGGAGGAATTTTAAATGCGGCATCAATGACAAATTAATTGATCAATCCATTTAATTTGGATACTACAGTTGTATTAACATAGATTTTAACGGAGTTAAATCGAGATGAAATCAAGAAGTTCCTTTGTTTTAGGACTAATGATGAGCGTTAGTTTGGTGGCGTTAACCGGATGTGATGAGCCTAAAGTAGATGCGTCGATTTATAGTAGCGTAGATCAATGTAAAAGGGACCCACTCGTTCCGCCAGATGAATGTGAGAAAAGTTTCAGAGAAGCCAAAAGCCAACACGCGGCAGTGGCTCCCAAATATGCTTCAAAATCCGACTGTCAGGCTGATTTTGGTGAGAATAAATGTGAACAAGCTCCTTACAGAAGTGCTGGTGGTGGTTCTATTTTTATGCCCATGATGATGGGGTATATGATGGGATCTATGCTAGGTGGCAGAAGGTCAATGGCTTCACAGCCTTTGTATCGTACTTCAAAGAACCCAGGTAGTTTTAGAACAGCGGATAATCGCAATGTTGGAGCAAAAACCGGACAAACGAGAGTTGCAAGTTCAACTACTCGTCGACCCAGTTTTAAATCGACAACCATGTCTCGTGGTGGATTTGGTGCTTCTGGTGGCCGGTTTGGATCAGCTGCTACTTAATGAATAGAGATATTGTCCTGATTGCTGGCATTTTATGCAACGCGTTTTAGTAAAAGAGAGACCTAATCTAGGTCAAATCGCTGAGGAACATGAACTAGAGTTTGTTTCGGGCGAGGGTATAACTGGGTGGGATGAGAGTGCATATTATAGCTTTAACCTTCGACAAATAGAACAGGATATTGAAGCCCCAGCCCAAGAGTTAGAAGAAATGTGTTTGCAGGTGGTTGATCGGGCGGTAAAAACTGAATCTGTTTTAGACCGTTTAGGGATACCAGAAACATTTTGGGATTACTTGGCTAATAGTTGGAATGACGGTGAAAAAAATTTACTTGGTAGAATGGATTTTTCATATAATCAAGGAGAGCCAATAAAGCTACTTGAATATAATGCCGATACTCCGACAACATTATATGAGTCAGCGATTTTACAATGGGAATGGCTTGAACAAACGAAAGAGCAGGGATTAATAGACCAAAACTGTGACCAATTAAATGAGATACATGATAGTATAATTTCGGCTTTCTCTAAATTAGAAATTTCAACTTTAACACACTTTGCCTGTAATAAAGATATTGAAGATGATAAAGGCACGCTTGATTATATTGAGGAGTGTGCTCAAGAAGCTGGCATTGAAACCAAGTTTGTAGCCATGTCTGATATCGGTTTGGATGATCAAGGGTTATTAACAGATCTAAGTGATCAAATAATAACACGGTTAGTTAAGATGTATCCTTGGGAATGGATAATGGATGAACAATTTGGCACAAATGTTCCATCTTGTGGTGTAACATTCTTTGAGCCTCCTTGGAAAGCTATACTCGCCAACAAGGGCTTAATGGCTTTAATGTGGGGTATGTTCGAGGGTCACCCTAATCTTCTACCTACTTTTTTTGAGGATGACCCGGAGTGCGAAAAATTTATCGATGGTGGAAATTACGTTCGAAAACCGCTCTTATCGAGGCAGGGTGCAAATATTAAACTAGTGCAAGGTAGTAAGATAATTTCTCAAACAGATGGACCTTACGGAGAACAACCTAATGTTATACAAGGTTTGGAGCGATTGCCAAAATTTGAGGGGGGGTATCCTTTGATAGGTTGTTGGCTTGTTGCTAGTAGTGTCCAAGGTTTGTGTATTAGAGAAGATAACACATTAATTACGGGTACTAGTTCAAAAGTCGTTCCTCACGTTATTCTGGATTAATTAACAAACTCAAAACCATGAGACTATCAATACGCGTCTGCGAAATGAAAATTATTAGTAATTAAACATCTTAAGTGCCAATAAATTTGCATGTTTGATGGATTAAATTGTAAAATATAGGTTGAGGATATCATGACTAGTGAGACGCAAAAATTGGATAAAAATTCTGGCTTAATGCATGACAAGTATGGCATTGAATTAATACTTGATCTGCATGGTTGTGATGCTTCTAAATTTACTAGGAAGAGTATTAGTCAATATTTTGAAGAACTTTGTATTTTAATTGACATGCAACGCGAAGAGTTACATTTTTGGGATGATATAGGAGTTCCTGATGAGAAAAAACAGACTTCACCCCATACTCAGGGTACATCGGCAGTACAGTTTATTTTAACGAGTTCAATTGTAATCCATACGTTGGATCAATTGGAAGCAGTCTATATAAATATTTTTTCTTGTAAGTTTTATGATCCAAAGGTTGCTGAAAAATTTTCTGTAAAATGGTTTTCTGCTAAAGATCATTCAGCAAGATTTATTGATAGAGTTTGAGTGTGTTGTTATGGATCTCACTGAAAAACAAATTACTATCCCACTACCATACTTTGATCATAATATTTTTAAACTTCTGGAGGAAGTTGTTTATTCTCATTTAAAGTCGGATGAAATACCAGTTCGCTTTGTTATAACAGCGATGAATGATAACGAAATTCAATGTGAGTTTTCCGCACTAAGCGGTGTTGAAAAAGAATTATCTACTAAAATTAATTCTATCTTTCAATTTAATAGTCGAAAAATAGAGCGGACCAGTTCTTTCAATGCTGTTTTCCTTGTTCCAACTGGTATTGGGGCGGAGATAGGGGGGCATGCCGGAGATGCAACGCCGGTTGCGCGAGTGCTGGCAGAGGTTTGTGACCACTTAATAACCCATCCTAACGTTGTAAACGCATCTGATATTAATGAAATTCCTGAAAATGCATTTTATGTAGAAGGCAGTGCAATCTCAAATTTAATGATGGGAAGTAGCGCTTTGCAACCTAAGAACAAAAATCGTGTACTTGTTATTATCGATAATCATGAGATTGAAATGTTTGCGAATGATACAGTGAATGCGGTGAGTGCTGCTCGAGCCACTTATGGACTTGATTGCGTAAAAGTAGTAAAAGTTGATCCTCCAATTAAAATGCATGCAGAATTTGTTCAGTCTGGTAGAGCTGCGGGTCGAATATATGGGTTTGATAGGCTTCGAACTATTCTGGAAGAGAACAAAGGAAATTTTGATGCGGTGGCTTTAGCTTCTGTTGTTGATGTTGATGACCAGTATCACGAAGATTATTTTAGCCGTGAAGGCTTGATGACTAATCCTTGGGGCGGCGTTGAAGC
>Ga0209425_10006213_pt1 | contig 11513 bp, 4 predicted proteins | sample COG_05_FD_184749 | JGI IMG/M metagenome (GOLD analysis project Ga0209425, IMG submission 184749) | Pelagic Microbial community sample from North Sea - COGITO 998_met_05 (SPAdes) (version 2) | ecosystem: Environmental > Aquatic > Marine > Neritic zone/Coastal water | place: Helgoland, sampling... | reverse complement strand
ACATTATTTATTACTAACCCTTTTTCAATTTTATCTTTTTTAGATATTATATTATAATCATAATCAACTTTTAGATTTAAAATATCATACTGTTGCCACATTTTTTTATATAAACCATTTTTATACCAAGGTTTATACATACCAGACCAATCTAAAATATCCATATCGATTAAATCGGCTTCACTCCATTTTTTACGTGTTGAACCTAAATCTTGTTGTAAATTAAGTATATTATTTAAATTACCAGTATCATTATAAAATATTATATTTTGTAAGCTCATTGTAAATAATTTAAATACTCCATTTTCATCATTATTATGTATAGATAAAATTTCAATACATTTTTTATATACATTATTCCATTTACTACAATCTGCTATAAAAGGTGCTCCCATATAACAACATTCTTCCGCATCAATATTATATCCAATTATATCTTTCCAATTATAATTACATTCAATAATCGAACCATTTTTTATAACAATTTGTTTTGCTTTATTTCTATTATATTTATCTGCTTTTCCCGCATATATACTAAATTTAGTAAAATGGAAATATTGCAATTTATTAAAAATATCATACTGAACAATCGAATCCGAATCCAAATAAATTAATTTTTTATAGTTAAAAAACTCTCCTATTAATAATCTAGAAATATTACCTATATTTAATAAATGACCCCCCCCATTAAAACATTTTGATGATAAAATTTCACTATCGAGTGTATGAATGTCTATATAAATAATTGTTTTACTAAGTATTATATTATTTTTTTTTTCAAATGTTTCTAACATATTTACAAAATATTTTGAAGAATAATAATCGATTATAAAATTAAAATGTAAGTTTTCTAAGAAATTAACATTTTCATATAACGAATTTAATACCGCAAATAAACCTACAAAATAATTACTATCACTACATAATAATACATTAAATTTATCATTATTACATTTATTTTTATGTTCTTTAAATAAATCTATGGTATATTCAACATTGTGCTTTAATTTTAATTTATTATATACAGAAGACAATAAAAATACATTTTTACCTTTTATGAGTTTTATTACTTGACCATTCGTAATATCCCTAATATAATTATAATCAAATGTATTATGTATAGTTATAATATTATTTTGATTCATTAAAGTTATATCATGTTTAAATTCCATTATATTGTCATAAAATATATTGTTGTATTTATTTACACATATATTAATATCATATAATGAAATACTTTTTTGAATATTATCCCTATAAAAAGAATAATTATTTACAATTTTATCCATTTTAATTAATAAATCATCATAATTATTAAACATTTCACCTATTTTATATTGACTTAATTGACATAATTCACGTGCCCCTCCTTCTACATTTTGATATAATATAGGCAATCCACAAGAAATACCTTCTAATACATGATTAGGACAAGAATCATATTTAGATGCCGTGATATATATATGGCATTTATTTAACTCATTTGATATTTCTTCTTTTACGAAAGGTCCTATTATAGGAACTTCTTTAAACATCGTTGGGACATGTTTACCAATAAATATAAATTCATATTTATTATTTTTTCTTGTATATTTCCATAATTTATGGTATATTTCATAACCTTTGTTTATATTTGGAGACCAATGATGTGTTACAATTTTATATTTATTTGTGACTATTTTTTCATTATTTTTGAACATATTTAAATCAACGCCATTATAAATAACACAATTTTGTTTTCTTTTAAAACGAATATCATTAATATTTTTTAAATAGTAATTTTTAATAAAATAACTATTATATATAAAATAATCTATATAGTTATGAAACTGTAAAATTTTTGATTCTCTTGAATTAGTTCTTGAAACCTTACGTGTAATATCACAATCATTTATTCTAATAATAATTTTTGAATTATTATTATATTTTACTTTGTGATTAACAATTTCCTCTATTCCATATTTTTTATGCTCGCCACCCTTTAATACATCAATTATTAGATAAATATCTATTTTTTTTTCAAATTCGTATATAATTTCAAAATCATTATATACATTTAACAAGTTTCTAACAATGTAGTATACAGAGATATTCCCCCCACCATATGCTTTTGTATCGTCTGGTTTAAAATTTACAAAAATTTTATATTTATTCATTATAGTATTACTTACTATATTATTACTTACTATATTACTTAAATTTAATATATTACTTTGTTTACAATTATTTTTATGAAAATTTTTACTGAAATGTATACAATTTTTCGATAATTCTAACCATTTACTATGTTTTATATTATATGCATTTTGTATTGTTTTTTTTAAATTTTCCACATTCGTTTCATTGATATTATTCACTACATCTAAATTAAAATTAAAATTATATTTAATCTGGTCATAATGTTTTAATTTAAATAAATAACCAGTATAATTTTCAATAACTAATTCATTTATAGAATTAATATTACTATGTATGCATGGTACACCTACACTCATCGATTCAATTATACTATAGGGTTTACCTTCTAATAAAGATGCGGATACTACATAATCACATTTATCTAAATATTCTATTATTTCTTGAAAGGATAATTTTCCAGTAAATATAATATTTGATTTTTCTTTTTTATTTAATACATATTTACCAGAACCAATAATGTATAATGTTATATAATCTAAACTACTATTCTCTTGAAATACATCTAATAATAGTTGAATATTTTTATCTCTATCAATTCTACCTATATAACATATATTATATTGAAATCTATTTTGTTTGTTAACATTTGTTATAATATCATTATATTCATTAAATACATAATTTTTATAAATACAACATTTTTTATTTAAACCATTAAAATATAATAAATTTCTATGAAAATTAGAAACAACAAAAACTTTATTTATATATTTTTGTTTCTCAATAATAATATCATTGAGTACATCTTTTGAATTATGTATAAATACATCCGTTTTTGTATTTATTTTATGTATTATATCAAAGTATTCATGATGCTTATTATTTATTATGTAATCATATTTATTATTATTTATTAGGTCAATTATATTTTGTTTAATTGTTTCTTTTATCATTAAATTATTGGATATACTGCTTATACAATAATCTTCAAAAAAATTAAAATCTACATTTCTAGACATTTTATTACAAATCAAATGAATATTATAATTATAATCTAAAAATTCAATTAATTGAGATGTAACTTTTTGAACTCCACCATATGATTGTAATAGTTTACTTATAATTAAGCATTTTTTAGTATGATATATATTCTTATTTAAAATTTTATATAAATCATTTATATGTTTATTTTTTTTCCCTAAATAATAAGAATAACAAAATAGCATCATATATCGATTATATGTCCTATTTATATTATTATTAATACCATTAATATAACTATTATAAAATGGACTTAATCCAATATAGTTATAATTTATATTACATTGACCATATAAATAATATAAATTAATTATTTCATTTTCTTTAAAATTATATATAGAATAAGCAATATGATTATCTTCTCCCATAAATTTACATTTATATAGTATATCTTTCAAGGTCATCGATACATTATCATCCACCTTTATTGTGATAAATAAATCACGTGTTGAATTATTATTAATTAATCTTAATTCATAGTTATATTTATAATATTTAGAATTAAGTTTATCATTAAATATTAAATTACTTGATAATAAATAAAAATTTCCTTTATTTAGTTTGTATTTAAATGATAAATTCGAATAATTAATTTTAAATTCTATAATTCTATCCTGTATTTCATTACTTATAATACAACCATTATATAAAGCTTCTATTTTTACATTACTACAAGATTCATAAAAACTATCTTGTCTTATATATTTAATTTTTCTATAAAACTCCTCTATTTTATGACTATCTACTAAATCTACACAAGTAAACCCAAAATCCTTATATTTATAACTATTTTTACCTATTAATATAACATTTTTTTTATTTTTTAGATATTGTATACTATGTCCTATATTTTTTATTTTTCTATCAAAATTAGAAACAATTAAACCATATTCATATTGTCTATTATCAAAATATTCATCATTGTATATTTCTTTATTATAATAAGGAATAAAACTTGAATAAAACAGATATGTATCTATATTATAATGTGTTTTTAATATATCTCGTGTGTGTGAACTATTACAAAAAACCTTGTCCGAATTTTCTATTTGAAATAAAACTTGTTTATTAATATATTTTGTAGGTGTATTATAATAATAATTGTCTAAAGAATTTGAATATATACCACCAATTAAGTATATAATGGGTATATCGAAAAAATTCCTAATATTTATTTTATCAATAAAACTTTTTAAAATAACTATATCTGGATTAAAATTTCTATTTTTTAAAGTAATTGATATTTTGTCTATATTTTGTAAAATACAATAATCTTCCATAAATATATCTTCTTTGTATAGTTGTTTTTTATTAATATCAAATATATAGTATATCGAAAACACATTATATCCTAGTTGTTTATAATAATTAGCTAATTGACTACAATTAGAAGCGGCTCCTCCATAACCTGGAAAATCGCCACACATAAATAAAATATTTTTATAATTTTTAAGGTAATTACTAAAAATATCAATATTATTCTTAATTTTAGATATTAGTTTATTGTCTAAATGATATAAATTAAACATATCTATTTCGTCCGATATATGGTTCCTAAAATAAGGTGAATATTTATTAATATAAGAAACAATATCATCTACATTTTTCCATTTTAATCCATATTCACTTTGATTATGTATAATTGGAATATTCATACATTTAAATTCTTCTACCGTATTAGCATTACCATCATTTTTAGTTAATCTCAAACCAATAAAACATTTTCGATATATATTAGGCATTTTTTCATGGGGCATTTTTATATTATTACTGAATATAAATGAATGGTTCGGTAATTTTTGTATGACTTCTTTATATATATTATCACCATATATATGTTCTCTTGATGTATTAAACCCATTGTAAATATAAATACAATCTCCTGTATGGTTAAATGGTTTAAATATATTTTTATCTACTAAACTAAATTCAATTCTAGTATTTTTTATTAGTTCTTTGTTTAATCTACTTTGTAAATTGTCTGATATACTTATATGAATTGTATTTTTTATATTTTTTAGGTTATCTATTATACTTTTTGAATATTTACTATATATATTAAAATCACTTCCACCCCATATAATTATTTTATATCCATTGTGTTTTTGAATTACCTGGAAATCATTCATATCATAAATACCAAAAAATATACACGATATATTATTATTTGAATATTCTATTTTATTATATAAATTCATAAAACGATCTTTAAAATGGTTTAAATGCTTAGAAACATATAATTGTTTTGTGTTATAAAAATTATATACAGATATATTTTTATTATGATTATATTTATCAATATATTTATATACATCATCCAAATCTTTCCATTTTAACCCATATGTTGTTGTATTACATATTAATGGAATATTCATAAGTCTCAATTCAGTGCTAATATATTCTATACCAAATACATCTATTAAACATATACACATAAAACATTTTTTATAAATATTAATTATATCTTCATAATTTTGTTCATTACTATAAATAAAATTAAAATTTTTTAAATATTTAGTTAATGTATTATATATATCTTGATTTTCTATTTTACCTGATTTAAAACCATTATAAATAAAAATATATTTACCATATCTTGTTATTGGTTCATATAATTGTTTATTAATTAAATCAAATGTAGTTTGATGATTTATAATGTTTATTATATTTAATTTATTTTTTACCTTTTCATTTATACTTAAATGAGTTATATTTTGTTTTTTAAGTTCTTCAATTCTTTTTTTTATATTACGATCTTTATAATTTAATGTATACTCTACCCATATTACTATTTTTTTACCATTATGATTTAATATAGTATCTAAATCCAATTTAGTATAAACACCTACAAATAAGCACGGTTTGTTTACATCCGTATAATCTGTTTTACCATATATATTTTTAATATCATTTTTTAAATAATTAATTGTTTTCGATACATATAATTGAGGAATCGTAAATACATTATAAATTTCAATACTTTTATTTGGATTATATCTATATATATAACCTATAATATCATCTAAATCGTTCCATTTTAATCCATATTTACTACTATTATGAATGATAGGTATATTCATACATTCAAATTCATTCACAGTACTGGACGAATGGTCTGTAGAATCTGTTAATCTTAAACCAATAAAACATTTAGAATATATTTGAGGTATTTTATCTAATTCAACCTTTAATTCATTACTATATATATACGTAAAATTCGGTAATATCTTAATTATTTTATTATATATACTACTATTATAAAACTCAAGACGATTGCTAGTTCCATTACTTATGTATATACAATTTCCTTTTATGCTTACAGGTTTAAATATATTTTTATTTAGATTTTCAATATTAATAAGTTCATTTTCAATATCAAACGCATTTAATATTTCACACATATTTTCAGAAATAGATAAATGTTGTATATTTTCAATGTTTTGTAAATAATTAAATATTTTTCGTGTGGTATTATCCCTATATCTAATATCTAAATGTCCCCAAATAATTACACGTAAACCAATATGATTTTTAAATATAGTTAAATCAGATTCATTATATATACCAAAAAATAAACATGATGACCGATTATTAATATAATTAATTTTTTTATAGTTATGTATTAAGTTATTTTTAATATGTATAACTGGATTTGGTATATACACTTGTTTTATTGAATTAAAAATATCCATTTAATTATATAATAAATTAATTTTATTATTATAACGATATATTTGAGATGTGTTTATAATAATTTTATTTTAAATAGGTCTATTCTAATAATATAATATAAATATATAATATGATATATATAGTTTTAACTATAATTATTATATGTATTCTAATTTTAATAAAAAATAACTCTACTATAGAGTCATTTACATTTCACAAAAATAAAAATAAAATTGCATTTATATTTTTAACCATTGGTGATATTAAACAGATAAAAATATGGATGCAATTTTTAAAAGGAAATGAGGATAAATATAATATATATGTACACCCTAAATATCCAAATCAAATAAATTCAGTATTTAAAAAATACATCATAAATAAAAATATTTCAACTTCTTGGGGTGATATATCATTAGTAGATGCTACTAACTTATTAATAGAAGAAGCATTAAAAGACCCTTTTAATAAAAAAATAATATTAGTTTCCGATTCGTGTATTCCTATTAAAAAATTTAATTACATATATAATATTGTTTTATTTGATCACAAATCTTGGTTTAACTATTATAAACCAAGTTCTTATAATGGAGGTAGTCGTGAACATATTAGAAGACTAATGGATTTAAACTATAAAATTAGAAAAAAAACATATATAACAGAACAATGGATGGTATTGGATAGAAAACATGCATTATTATTGGCAAGAAATAAACATCTTATCGTTTTTTTTAGAAAACCACGATTATTTCCAGATGAAATGTATTATATAACTCTATTACATATGATTTATTCAAATATAAAGGATGAACTTAAATTTAAAATGTCTAATTATCAGGAATATCAAAAACATAATAAAATTACCTATGCTAAGTGGTATGACCCAACATTAAATAAATTTGAAAAATTACATCCTATTGAATTTAATATTATGAATAAAGAGGATATATTGAATTTAAAACATTCAAGAGCATTATTTGCTAGAAAATTTTCAATCAATTCCGATATAGAAAAATACTGGAATTATATCATCGAATAAATTTATTTTCCAGTACTACCAAACCCACCACCTCCTCGTTGTGTTTCGGATAGTGTATCCACCATTTTAAATTCAAATGGTTCCAACGTTCTACTACATATTTGAAATAATCTAGTTCCAGCTGGAATTGTATATTTTGGTAGATTATTTACTATATTTATAATAGCCTCCTCTTTATTTTGTATTTCATTTCGAACAGTTAAATCAACTAATTCACATAGTTCGTTTTTATGAGGTAAATATTTAACAGCCGCTACTAAATTCCCTCTATACCCAGCATCAATAATTCCCTGATGATTTCCTAAAATAAATGGATATTTCGATAAACTTGAACGTGGATACATATAAAAAGATACATTTTTATATTCATTATTTATATTTCCAGTATGTTCTAACATTTCACATTGTATTCCTAAATCTATAAATAATGTTTCTCCTAAACCTATTGTAGTATCCTCTAATACATATAAATCTAAACCACTATCTCCATCATGAAAATAAAGATGTTTGCTATAATATTTTTTAGATATTTTATTAGTTGGTTTAATAAGTAATATCGATTTTTTTGTCATATTAATTATTAATACATTTAATATTATTTAAGTATTTATAAATAGGGTAGTTATTAAAGAATAATAACGCTTTTTCTATTGTTGGAAATATAAAATCAACATAATTATATTTATTTACAACATTATTATCTATATATACAGTAATCCAATTATATTTTTTAGCGGTTTTTAAGTTTTCAAGTGTATCTTCAAAAAAAATAACTAAATCGTCTTTGTTTATATTAAATTTGTTTATAACATATTTGTATGGATATGTTGTAGGTTTAAGAAGATTGTTATATTCATCACTATTTGAGGTGTTTGTAAATATGTTATTTAAATTCATTTTTTGTATAACATATTCAACATGTTCATTATTTCCATTTGAAAAAATATATAGTTTTCCATATTTTTTTAATGTATTCAATAATTTATTTAAAAATTTTTTTTCTTTAAAAGAATCATAAAATAAGGTTGTATTCGTTGTATCTATGTCATTTTCGGAATATAGTGTAAAATCAAGGTCGAGTATAAAATGAATCATACAATAGTATTATATAATATTAATATATGGCATAGGAAAATACGAGTGGATTCTAAACGATATAACCAGTAAAAGTTATAACAAATACATTACAATTTATTTAGATTTACAACCATAAATATTATTTTCAAATAACTAAATTAAATTAAATTTATATTATTATTATTATTTAATAAATACATTCGGTAATCCAATATAAAAGAAGTATATGTGCTTCTATTATGTATGTTACCAAATCGCGTATTTTCTAAATTTAAATAATAAAAAATATTAGATTTACAACATAAATATTTATCTATAAATGAACTATATTGAATAGTATGATTTATATGTATATATTTACAATTTAAATTTAAACTATTTATAAATTTTATATTATTACAAGCAATAAAAATAGGCTTATTTAAATATATTTCTTCAATTTTATTTTTTAAAATATCATTTGTATACTTTATATTTTTAAATTCTTCTAATGAATCTTTTATTATATCGGGTAATCGAATATGTATTGCTACATAATTTTCATATAATTTTTTTTTTATAAATGTATCGCCATTTTCTTTTATCGTTTGTGAAAAGTCCATTTTATTACATATATTTTTATAAATAGGTTCAATATAAATATTTAATTTATCTTTAAAACAACCATTTATACCACATTCAGTTATATATACATTATTAAATAAATGTTTAATAACTAACCATTTATTGGATATATTTTTTAATTCTTCAAAATCTTCTTTTATCTTAAGATGTCTTTTATTTAATAAGGTTTCATTATAATGTCTTTTTATAAGTACATCATGTCTTAATTTTTTATTTAAATAATTAGAGTGTATAGTATATACATCTATATTTTTATTATTTATAACCATATTATCTTTATCTTCAAATATACAATTCTTCATATCTAAATTAAATATTTCATTAAAATTATAAAATGTATTATTTTTTAAATAATGTTCCCTAATAGGAGGTATTATACATATTCTATCTAGTATATTCGATAATATTAAACATTCTTTAATACTTATAATTTGATTACCTGGACCAGAATCAGGTGGTATACACGATATATAATGTTTGTTTTCATAAAAATTATAATACCTTTTAATAGTTAACCTAGTATTGTTTTCATTTAATAATTTTCGAGTATTAGGTGTAAAATGATTATAAGAACCTATATGGTTTCCATTTACATTAATTATTTTAATATTTTGTTCTTTTATTTGATTTAGTTTTAATAATTTTGTTGTTGTATGTAGTAATATATTTTTATATTCCATATCATAAATATTTTCTAAAAAATCCTGGTCTACACCACGGATATCTTCTAAATATTTAAAATGATTATACAAATTTCTATAATTATTGGTGTTTAATAAACCATTTTTACATCCCCACATGCCTCCTAATATTTTATATTTAATATGATGTATTGAGTCTTTTATAGAATGAAAATTAAATTTACTATTTATAAATTCATTCATAGAAGTTATATCTCTTATATTTATTAATGAATCCGTATCTCTTACAAAAACAATTGAATTAGAATAAAAACATGGTTTAAATCTCCATAACATATTAGAAGCCTTTAAATGTGTATTATCTATATATATTAATACAACATTCTCCATATTTTGAAACAAATTAAATATTTTATCTAATATCGTATTATTATAATAAATATATACCATAAACTCTGGTAAATATTTTTTTATATTTAATACATTTTCAACTAACCCATAATTGTATATTTCAGAATCACCCCATATAGAAAATGAAATTATTTTACGATGGTATTCTATATTATCCTCAAACTTATATTTTTTATCTATACAATTTCCTAAATAAGGAATACAATTAAATGTATTTTTTTTATTTCTTATTTTTTCACCATCTATATCCCACAAAAAAGATATGATTACTTGTCGTTTACCTTCTATGACTGGTTCAACCCCATGTAATAAGTTAGAATCAAAAAATATCGCATCTCCTTTATTAAATTTAAATGTTTTATCTAAATGTATAAATTTAAAAATACCACCTTTGTATTCATTTATGTCAGACAAACAAACTACAAATGATATTTTTCTATGTTTCATACCACCTTGAGTATCTGTATGTGGATTATAAAATCCTTTATTTTCGCTATAATACATACCTAATTTATATGTTTCACGATATCGGATATCAATATTAAATATTTTTTTCATTTTATCTTTATTTAAATTATTAAATAGAATTTTATCTAATTTAACGCAATCTTTTTTAGAAAAAAAAATGTCTTGTCTTCTTTTTTTATCTAATTGGACAGTATTACCAATCTTGCTATTATGTTTTGTATAATTATCACTAATATTTAAATAATAATCAATAATAGTATTATCTATAAAGTTATTTATTAAAATATATTTATTCATATATATATATATATTTTAAAATAATAATATATATATATATATAGAATGTGGAATAAAATTGTGAATCCTAAAACAGGAAGAAAAGTAAATCTAAATAGTAAAAT
>Ga0209425_10006211_pt1 | contig 11516 bp, 9 predicted proteins | sample COG_05_FD_184749 | JGI IMG/M metagenome (GOLD analysis project Ga0209425, IMG submission 184749) | Pelagic Microbial community sample from North Sea - COGITO 998_met_05 (SPAdes) (version 2) | ecosystem: Environmental > Aquatic > Marine > Neritic zone/Coastal water | place: Helgoland, sampling... | reverse complement strand
GACGAGCAATCACGGAGTATATATAGTCCCAGCTTTTACAGGGCTGGGCGCGCCATGGTGGGATCCTGATGCTCGCGGTGCAATATACGGAATTACACGGGATACTAGCAGAGCACAGTTTGTAAGAGCTGCATTAGAGTCTGTTGCATACCAAACTAATGATTTATTTAATGCAATGTCCCAAGATGGTATAAAACCACTCCTTTTAAAGGTAGATGGGGGTATGACGGAAAATAACTGGTTGATGCAGTTCCTATCTAATATTTTAGGGATCAATGTTGAAAGACCGAAAGTATTAGAAACTACAGCACTTGGGGCCGCCATGCTAGCAGCATTAGCAGATGGTTGCTTTAGTGATATAAAAGATGCCACAAAGGCGTGGCACCTTGATGCCCGCTTTACTCCTACTCTCTTACCATCACAGACTAAAGTACTCATTGACGGCTGGTCAGTGGCCCTAAAAAAGACATTATTCTCTGGTCAGTAATCTTAAGTCATACACTAACTGTTAAAAAGCTCTCTATGTAAGCTCTGGCTTTCAACGTCAAATTTCCTAAGGAAAAAGGATGTTACTGTGTGGGCTAATAAAGCAACCTGGCATAAGGAAGTAAATGATAATCAGGGATATCACCGCTATATGCATCGCATAACTGTTGAAGGTTGTGGACTTAAATCATGATCACTTTTAAATCTCTATTACCTCAATGCCATCCGTGAGAGAAAATTACTTACTAATTCCAAGCCCTGACTAAGAACCTCTGGGCTGTTCGCATACCCTATCCTTAACCAACCTTCCATCTCCATCACCGATCCCGGTGTAAACATTACCCCTGTCTCACGTAATAGCTGGATACAGAACTCACGTGAGGGAATATCAAAATCGTATTTTAGTAATGCCGTAGTCCCAGCTTGGGGTTTTTTGTATGAAATTGACTGTTCCTTTGAAACCCAATCATCTAAAATTTTTAGATTTCCTCGTGTAATTTTTTGGCTACGACCAATAATTTTTTCTTTGTTTTCCAAGGCCAAAGATGCAAAATAGTCATCTATCATACCAACACTGATAGTATTATAGTCCCTTCGTATAGAAACTGCCTCAAGTACTTCTCTAGGAGCAGCAATCCAGCCTAAACGAATTCCAGCTAAAGAAAAAACCTTTGACATACTAGATACACTAATTCCTTTCTCATAGATATCAGCCATTGCTGGAGCGAACCCATTGCCTACTTGATTGGTTCCACGATAAACTTCGTCACATAGTATGTAAGCTCCAGAAGAGCGGACTACAGCAACAAACTCTTCAAGGTTAGGACCCATTAAAAGCGCACCGGTAGGGTTATTCGGATTATTCAATACGACTAATTTTGTATTTGGACGAAGCATACTTTCTAACTCTTTTAGATCAGGTAGAAAGTCATTCTCAGGACGTAACCACAAAACATCTAACTTAGCGCCAAAACTCTCAGGAATAGAGTAGTGCTGTTGATAAGTTGGGCAGATTGAAATCACATGATCTCCAGGTGAAATCATAGTTTCATGAACTAATGCATTTGCACCAATAGCCCCGTGAGTGATAACAATATTATCTCTTTTTTGGTTTTTATAAAGTCCGCATATATTATCTCTCAGGCGAGATGAGCCCTCTATTTCCCCATAAGTCAATTTCATAGGTAAAAGCTCATCTAGAATAGTATTACCCTTACCAGAAATATTTAATAACTGTTCAACGGTTAGAGATGCGACACAAGTTTCAGCTAAATTATATTTACATTGTGTCTCAAATTCATTCATCCAAATTTCTACACCAAAAGGTTTTATTTTCATTTCATATTTCCCTTTAATAAACTTTCCTCTTAATAACCCAGATCACGATCAACTTCATGGAGCAATCGTTCATTATTTAATAGTCTTAAATAGTTTTGAGCAATGTCCATAATTGTATCATCAACATTCCATCCTGAAACATGTGGTGTTATGGCGATTTTGGAATGATCCCAGAATGGGTGATCTAAGGGTAACGGTTCTTGTCTGAATACGTCTAATGTTGCTGCCTTTAAAACTCCAGTATTTAGCGCATCAAGCAAATCATTATCCACGACTAGATTTCCACGACCTATGTTAATAAAAATAGCACTTGATTTAAAATTCCTTAACATTTCAGTATCTATTAAATTATCTGTCTCTCGCGTTGAGGGCAAAATACCAATAACGTAATCTGAGTGAGATAACATTGTTTCCAACCCATCATGCCCAGTATATGATTTAATACCTTTGATGTTCTTTGATGATCTACTCCACCCAGAAACCTTAAATCCATATTTCAGAAAAAGTTGTGCAACTTTTCTACCTATTTGCCCTAGACCCAAAACTCCAATATGCAAGTTTTTAATGCACAAAGGGGCGTATTGTTGCCAGTCTTTTTGGATTTGATTCTTTTGATAAAAACGAATATTTCGTTGATATGCAAGGACCTCAGCCAGGCAATATTCAGCCATTTCTAAAGATTGCGTGCCACTACTCATCCGAGAAACTCGGATACTAGTTGGAAACTTTGGGTCTGCTAAAATAGAATCGACACCCGCTCCTACTTTCTGGACTAACTGCAAATTAGGTAAGTACTGCAGAATAGAGGTATCAAAAGTATTCGTAAAAGTTGCCATTATAATTTCAGGCATAGTAAGCTCTGGGGGACCACAAACTATATTAACATTAGGTAAGCTAGAAGAAACTAAGGCTTTCAAACTTACGTCTGTCATCCATTCTGGGTTTCTCATATCAATAAGTAGGGACATAAATACCGTTTCGTTTCAGGTGTCTTTGAAGGGCACACATTTTAGTTCCACCAGTCATTTGGTTTAAGCCTCTTTCGAGGTTTTCTCTTTGCTTCCCAGATCAAAGCAAGTTTTCTAAATCGAGAGGTTGCTAGCCAACGCCATACAATATCATAAGGGCTCTTATACTTACGATTAAAAGGGCACACACGCATACATATCGCACAATCCGTTCTTATCTTTGCCCAATACCCAAAGCATTTTTCACAGTTTGCAGACCATTTTTTAACTCCTTTAATAGTAGAAGGACTATCATTTTTTTCTTCAGGAAGTCCGAACGGTAATGCTTTGGGAGGACAAGCCGACGCACATGTAGTACAACTCGAACAATATTCTTTTATACCTAAAGGGCGAGGAATATCACTGTCTAAGGGAAGCGATGTAAAAATTTTGGAAAAACGGACGCGAGGACCAAACTCTCGGGTAAGGACCATCTGGTTTCTACCGTATTCACCCAACCCTGCCTTTATGGCATATGGAATAACTAAAGCCGTATCGTTCATTGAAGCTACCGCCTCATATCCTAAACCTCTTATATAAGCTGCTAATTGCATACATATCGATGCTTCATGACTATATTCTCTCCCAGTGGACGCGCCAGCTAATGCAGACGGATAAGTTTCAACGAGGTCATAATCCATGGCATGCGCCATTACTATTACATTATCACATCCTTCGGGGAGTTCATTTTCTACAGATTTAAACTCTCGAGTATCTACCCGGTGACTATAGTGCCATCGTTTATCTATAGCTGTAATTCCAACTAAATCTGCGCCAAAAAACTTAGCTAGCTTTTTTATTTCCAAGGATTGTTTTTGTTTATCCTCAACGGGTACTTTCTTTGGGGCTATTTCTGTATCTGATTTAATTGAAGCCTGAAATCCTTCTCTTAACCCTTCTTTACCACCTCGATTAGAAATAAGGTCGGAGATAAGCCAAGATGCATTTCTCAGAGCAAAATCTTTCTGGTTAAAGCCCTCTCCTTGGCGTGGAATAAAATCTGATCTATAGCTAGCAAAAAAACTCTCTGAATGTTTCGATTTTATAGAGTCATCCCAAAACGCTCTAGTAAACATGTCATCCATCTGATTGAATTGCTGAAAGTGATCTAAAATATCAAATCCAACAAGCCTATCCGCTTTTCCATGTATTCTATTATGATCCAGCACTTCATTTTTTGATAAAACTTGAGATTTCATTTCTGTCATAGCATTAGACCTAATTTTCATAAAAAACGTGCTTTAACCAATATTTATACTTTTTATAAACAAGTTACAATTTTAGTTTCTTTAGAATACACAGGGCTAGAGGGAGTTTATTATAATGATTATTATAGCAGGAGCCGGGATTGCTGGTCTCACTTTGGGTCTTACCTGCCATCAGTTAGGACTACCGTTTAAAATATTTGAGAAAGCTGTAAAAATTAAACCCTTAGGTGTAGGAATAAATATTCAACCAACGGCTACTAGAGAGCTCACAGCACTAAACCTATCTGAAGGTCTTGAGACAATTGGTGTGAAAACACGCGAACTATCTTTTTTTACGAAAACAGGTTTAGAAATCTGGTCAGAACCAAGAGGTTTAGATGCAGGCTATTTTTATCCACAATTTTCTGTTCACCGCGGTTACCTCCAAAACTTACTTTACAACGCTTTAATAGAAAGATGTGGTGAAGAGGTAGTTCAACTTGGATACAGTGTCACTCATTGCGTAACCACCCAAGAAAAAGTCATAGTTTCATTATTAGATAGCTCCGGAAAGAAAAACGACATTGAAGGTTCTATATGTATTGGGGCGGATGGAATAAACTCCGATCTTAGAAAACAATTATACCCAGAGGAAGGGCCTCCATCTTGGAAAGGTATAACGTTATGGAGAGGGACAAGTATTACGAAGCCATTTCGATCTGGTGCTACTATGGCTATGATTGGCCATGCATCACAACGGATTGTCGCATACCCTATATCTTTACCAGACCATTATGGAAATGTTGTAATGAATTGGATTTGCGAGCGAAAACTAAAACCTTCTAAGACCTCTAATAAAACAGATTGGAATAAATCTGTTGATTTCAATAAATTCTTACCCTTTTTTGAAAATTGGTCCTACGATTGGTTTAATTTTCCAGAGATGGTACAGAACTCAAAAGAAGTCTTAGAGTACCCTATGGTCGACCGTGACCCCGTAGATAATTGGCAAGATGAGCGAATGCTACTTATTGCCGACGCAGCCCATCCAGCCTATCCGACAGGTTCAAACGGCGCCACTCAAGCCATTTTAGATGCGAGGGAGCTCGGGAGGGCCTTAACAGAATTTGGACAAAACCCGAAAGCTCTTACAAAGTTTCAACAACAGACAATGGAAAGTTCAAACCAAATAGTTTTAGCTAATAGGAAAAGTGGTCCAGATGCTATATTACAAATAGTAGAAGATCGTTGTGAGGGAATATTTGAAAACTTACATGATGTTATCAGTCATGATGAATTATCAAGCCATTCGACAAAATTTAAATCCTTGATTGGTCTTTCAATTGATAAGTTCAATGAACAAACTTCTATTCTAGGGGAATATCTATGACTAAAGTGAATAGACTTAAAACACCAACGTTAACTTTTTTCGCTCAATTAAATATTTCATTGGGTGAGGCTCTCGAAATTGGAATTGGACGGTCCTCCATAAGGCGAATAATACCAATCCTTGGAGGTAACTTTAAAGGCCCCACTATAGAAGGAGAAATCTTAAATCTTGGCGCAGATTGGCAAACGGTATTTGGCACTGAAATCAGTGAGTTAGATACTAGATATGCTCTCAAGACACAAGAAAATGCTATAATAGAAATAGTTAATAAAGGCTTTAGACATGGCCCTAAAAGGGTAATGGAACGCCTTGCGGCTGGAGAAGATGTTGACCCTTCGAAATACTCTATGACCACACAGGCCACACTTGAGACTGGCCATCCAAAATATGAATGGGTAAACAAACAAACTTTTATTGGAACAGGTGCACGTTTTAAATCGAAAGTAGTTTTAGACTTATATTTTGTTTCTTAGTACGTTAAACATTATAAGAAAATTACGAAAAATTTTGGATCTTATCAGGAATTGACTTCCCTCAAATCACTTAAAATAACCTTTAGCTGGGAAAATAAATCTTGTTCTTTCGAATAGTAATCACCAGCTAAAGCGGCAGTCCCAATTGTAAAACCATATGCGCCTGAATTTTTAACGTCTTGAATTCTACTCTTACTACTAATGGACCCAGCCATGATTACCGGTTTTTTAACTAATGATGTTACGGCTCTCATAAGCTTTATGGGGTCATCAATATGCCGATAAGCTAGTAAGTCGAGACCATGGACCCCATCTATTGACGCGAGATTCTTTGAACTTTTTACAATTTCTTGAATCGATCCTTCTAAAACACTTGGATGTCCAACAATTTTTCCTGGGAAGGGGTAATATTTAATATTCCAACCTTTAATTAGGGAAAGCACCTCACTAACATTTGTACCGCCGAGCAAGTTATTTACGCCAATCTCTTTTGCAGCTTTTGCTGACATAACTTCGCTTTGTTTATCTAAAGATACGACCTCCAAATAACTAGTTGCTCCGCCCTTAAGGATATCTTCATTCAAAAGATTCAAGGTATCAAAAGATACTCCGACATCTTTAAAACCTATATGTTTTACTCCCGCTTTCAATGCTGTTGAAATATGATCACGAGCATCCTCAACAGTTTTATCATTCCGAGTAAGCATAAAAATGAATTTTAGCGCCATCTTTTCTTAAACCTTTTGTGCTTGTACTAATTTTTTTGCATAACTCATAGCAGTTTCAAAGCTTGTAGCATCAGCGACACCCTGACCCGCAATGTCAAAGGCAGTTCCATGATCTGGGCTCGTTCTCACAAACGGCAAACCTAAAGTTATGTTAACTCCTTTATCAACACCCATAAATTTTACTGGAATAAGACCTTGATCGTGATATTGAGCGACAACAATGTCAAAGTTTCCTTGACGTGCTTGCATGAAAACTGTGTCTCCAGGCCAAGGCCCTGAGGCTAAAATACCTTCCTTTTGAGCCTCTTTTATGGCAGGAGATATAACTTCGATCTCTTCTTGCCCGAATAAACCACTTTCACCTGCGTGGGGGTTAAGACCTGCTACCGCAACACGCGGTTTAGAGTATCCAAGCAATTTTGCTCCATCGTTGGCTAATCTAATAGTAGCCAATTGCTTTTCAAAAGTAATAGCCTTGATAGCATCTGATAAAGAGCAATGAATAGAAACCAAAACGGTCCGTATCTCCTCATTAGCTAGTAACATTCCAACCTGTTTAACACTAGAAAAGTCAGCTAAGATTTCCGTATGGCCCGGATATTTAATACCAGCCGACGCTAAAGATTCTTTATTAATCGGCGCAGTAACGATAGAACTCACCTTTCCATTGAGTGCATGCTCAATGCTGGAGGTAATCGCTTTGAATGCACTCTTACCATTCTCTTCAGATGTTTTTCCAAAAATAGGAAGTTTTTTATACGAACTCGTCTCTAAAACTTCTATTACATTAGGTTTGAACGTGGCTTCCTCAATATTAGTTATTTTATTTACAAGCATTTCTACTGACGAGGTTTGAATTGCTCTTTGGATAACCCTTGGGCACCCAAAAACAATGTACCGATCGTTAGATTCCAAACGTGAAAGGGCTTTAACTATAATCTCTGGGCCAATCCCTGCTGGGTCCCCCATAGTAATTGAAGCTGGTTTCAAAATAACCACCATAATTTACACTTGTTAGTTTTTTTTTCCTTCAAAGTATGGCCTGACAATAAGTCCCCCGATTCACTAAGCTTTAAAGCACTCTATATTGTTATACGATTTAATTGTTTTTTTTTGATTAGATCAAGGTAATTATTTTAATATGAATCAGACGATACTTGACAGAGAATTACACTAATGGGAGTGTAGCCTGTCAAAGAAATTATTTTTTATTTATCTCGCGTGTTAGAATGCCTTACTTTCCAACAAAGACTTCGAAATGGAGAAAACTCTGTGCTGCGGAAAGTGGTTTCGACACTGATCGATTAGACAAACTTATTCAGTCGATAGATAAATTTGAGTCGTCTTGGCCTTATAATCTTGAATTAGCCCAAAATTTACCCGGATTAACAGAATTCGAACAAGCACCGTATAATGAAGTGCTTGGGCCACTGAAACCACGTGGCCGTAACAATGGATGCATACTAAAAAATGGAATGATAGTTGAAAAATGGGGTGATGTCGAAAGAGTAGACATGACGTTTAGTATCGCCAAAAGTTATCTTGCTGTTTTAACAGGCATCGCTATCGGAGATGGTTTAATAAAAAATGTTGATACATTAGTTAGTGATACAATCACATTAGATGAATTTAATTCTGAACACAATAAGCATATTACATGGCGCCACCTATTAGAACAAACGAGCGAGTGGGAAGGAACACTCTGGGAAAAACCTGACTTGATAGATAGAAATAGGCAACTTGGACCACAAGCAGATAACTCTCGAAAAGGTCAACATCGAGATCTAAACCCAGCTGGTACTTTTTATGAGTATAATGATGTTCGTGTTAATTTATTAGCTCTTTGTCTTCTTTACACTTTTAAGCGTCCTCTACCAGAAATATTAAAAGAACGTATTATGGATCCTATCGGAGCCTCTGAAAAGTGGGCTTGGCATGGGTATAAAAACTCCTTCGTAGAAATTGACAACCAAATTTTACAGTCAGTTCCCGGAGGAACACACTGGGGCGGTGGAATACAAATTAGTACAATGGATCACGCCCGTTTTTCTTTATTGATCCATAATCGTGGTGTTTGGAACGGGAAACGATTACTACCTGAAGACTGGTGTGACCAGTTGCGAAAACCATCGAAGCTAAATGAGAATTATGGCTTTTTGTGGTGGCTTAATACAAATGGAAATAAATGGGTAGACTGCCCTAATAATTCTTATGGCGCGATTGGTGCTGGATCAAATATCATTTGGATTAATCCAGATACAGATATAATCGTAGTTGCCCGGTGGATAGAAGATAGTAAAGTTTCTCAGTTATTGAAGGAAATTGTTCTAGCCCAAGTTTAAATCGCTGGGCTAGAACAGTTAGTCTAACCCATCAAATATCGAATCTATCTAAGTTCATTACTTTAGTCCAAGCAGCAACAAAATCATTTATAAACATACTCTCGGAGTCATCTGACGCATAAACCTCAGCAACTGCCCGAAGTTGAGAGTTTGATCCAAATGTAAGATCCACAGAACTCCCTACCCACTTAACATTACCAGTAGTTCTGTCTATTCCCTCATAAGTTTTGGTAGATTCATCCGATAGTTTCCATTCAGTTGAGAGGTCAAGAAGATTTATAAAGAAGTCATTGTTTAAAGTGTCTGATTTATTTGTAAGCACACCGTTTTTATTTTTTGCCGTGTTTACATTCAGTACTCTCAACCCACCTAAAAGAGCTGTCATTTCGGGTCCACTTAAAGTTAACATATGGGATCGATCAATCAACGAGTCCGCCGCATCTCTAAAATGGTTTTTACTAACAAAGTTCCTAAAACCATCTGCAGTAGGCTCTAAAACAGCAAAGGAGTCCGCATCTGTCATTTCTTGAGTGGCGTCTGTTCGCCCAGGAGTAAACGGAACTGAAAGGTTATGTCCGCCATTTTGGGCTGCCTTCTCAATACCAGCACATCCACCTAAAACCACCAAGTCTGCAAAAGATATCCTCTTATCGCTCGTCTGAGCGTTATTAAAATCACTTTGAATACTCTCTAACTTCCCAATAACAGTTTTTAATAAGGATGGATTATTAACTTCCCAATCCTTTTGAGGGCTCAACCTAATCCTACCACCATTTGCACCTCCTCGTTTATCAGTTCCACGGAATGTAGAAGCTGATGCCCAAGCAGTCTCAACCAGGTGAGTGACTGAGAGACCTGAATTTAGGAGCTTTTCTTTTAGGATTTCAATATCGTTATCTCCAATGAGTTCGTGGTCAACTTCTGGAACTGGATCTTGCCATAACTCAGGCTTTTCGGGAACTAGTGGACCTAAACCCCTAACGTATGGTCCCATGTCTCGGTGAGTTAATTTAAACCAAGCCTTCGCAAAAGAAACTGCCAGCTCATCTGGGTTTTCATGAAATCTTTTTGAAATTTTTGCATAAATTGGATCTTCCCTTAAAGCTAAGTCCGAAGTGAACATTACAGGTGCATGACTTTTAGAAGGATCATGGGCATCAGGCACCGTACCTACTGCCGAAGCCTCTTTTGGAGTCCACTGAGTTGCGCCTGCTGGGCTTTTTGTTTGCTCCCATTCATATCCAAACAGATTATCAAAATAGTTATTATCCCATTTTATTGGGTCTGTAGTCCAAGCGCCTTCTAGTCCACTACCAATAGCATCGCCTCCTTTGCCAGAACCAAAACTATTCTTCCAACCGAGACCTTGCTGTTCTACCCCAGCACCTTCGGGTTCCGATCCTACATACTTATCTGGATCTGCAGCTCCATGAGCTTTACCAAAAGTATGACCACCAGCAACAAGCGCAACTGTTTCTTCGTCATTCATCGCCATTCTTGCAAAAGTCTCTCGAATGTCTCTTGCTGATGCCAATGGATCAGGGTTTCCATTCGGTCCTTCTGGATTTACATATATTAAGCCCATCTGGACTGCTCCAAGTGGATTATCTAAAGCTCTATCGCCACTGTAACGTTGATCCGCAAGCCACTCACCTTCTGGACCCCAGTAAATATCTTCTTCAGGCTCCCAAACGTCCTCACGACCACCAGCAAACCCAAAAGTCTTTAAACCCATGGACTCCAAAGCACAATTACCAGTTAAAATCATGAGGTCTGCCCATGAAATTTTTCGACCATATTTTTTCTTGATCGGCCATAATAATTGACGGGCTTTGTCAAGGTTTACGTTGTCTGGCCAACTATTAAGTGGTGCGAAGCGAAGTGTTCCTGCCCCAGCTCCTCCTCTGCCATCCCCAATTCGATATGTCCCAGCACTGTGCCACGCCATCCGAATGAAAAATGGGCCGTAATGGCCATAATCCGCGGGCCAAAAGTCCTGAGAATCAGTCATCAGAGCAATTAGATCTTTCTGGACCGCGTCTAAGTCTAGACTTTCAAACTCTTTCGAATAGTCAAAATCTTCGCCCATTGGATCAGAACTATTAGCATTCTGATGTAGAATTTTTATATTCAGTTGGTTGGGCCACCAATCCTGGTTGGTCATTATATCTGCGTTGCTAACTCTTCTGGCTCCACCCATGATCGGGCATTTGCTTTCTATATTCATGTATCGCTCCGTTTTTTCTTTTTTTTTGCTAATTTGAGGTTCGTAATCTAGACTTATTAAACTTTAGAAAGAGCTATGAGTTAGGTCAAGTACTTTAGAACGAATCTAAATTGTTATCTTTCTAATATTAATACTTTCGTAGTCAACAGTTGTTTCAGCCGAGAACTGTCCTGCAAATAGAGCAATATATAAATCTCAAGATGGAAGTAAGACCTTTGAGACTACTCATTTTGCCATGTTCAGGTTTTTTAGTTGTAACAATTATGAAGAAAAGTATTGTCTTGGTGTATGACTGCAACAAAGAGGCAGAAAATATATGTATGAAATAGAAGAGCTAA
>Ga0209425_10006204_pt1 | contig 11520 bp, 14 predicted proteins | sample COG_05_FD_184749 | JGI IMG/M metagenome (GOLD analysis project Ga0209425, IMG submission 184749) | Pelagic Microbial community sample from North Sea - COGITO 998_met_05 (SPAdes) (version 2) | ecosystem: Environmental > Aquatic > Marine > Neritic zone/Coastal water | place: Helgoland, sampling... | reverse complement strand
CCAAATCTTAACAAAATGAGTCGTTATCGAGTCGTGGCGTGTTCTACGTGCAATAAAGTTTCCGAAGAATGGCGCCAATGTTACAACTGCCTTAATAGTTGGTGTGAATCATGTCAACTAAATTTAGAACTACACGGAGAGGAATTTCAACACCCGCCGGAGTTAATAGGCAGAGTAAAATACGAATGTCCACACTGTCACAATGGGTTTATAAAAGACTCGAGGTTCATTTCCCCCTTTACGCATAAAAAAAGTAAATCATGTAGTATTATGTAATTTTATCTGTTTAAATACTTATGCCGTGCCATTAACATACGGCAAACACTCTGTAGTTTTATAAACCGATGTACATAACCACCCCAACAGTCGTAACATGGGCAAAAGGTATCTTTCCCGTACGTTCCACGGACGATACAATCCCAGTTTCTTCCCATGGCATATTCCCTAGACCCATATTTTATCCCGGTCCATAGACAATTACCACGCGGTACGGATAGAAAGGAGGGTGGTCGTAAACTCATATTTGTTCTGGTTTTCACGTGCGATTGCATACGGCTCGGTAACGGGTACACATAGCTCGGTAACGGGTACACATAGCTCGCGCCATGTCTGACAACTATGGGGTGGACCAGTTGTAATATAATACATATCGGGCCAGTTTATAAAGTATCCATATCGGGCCAGTTTATAAAATATAAATATCGGACCGCTTCATACAGCTGGTGTACACAAATGTCTTTTAACAAATTGTTTATTAAAGACTCATCAAACAATTACCCAAACATGACTACTCCTTGGCAAGAATCAATCGTAAAGCGGTTCGTGAAGGAAATATCACTTACCAAACAATTTACAGACTCCTTCGATGATTTTACCAAAAATCGTCTACGGGAGGTGGTGTGCCTCATGCGTCCCATACGGGCAAATTACTTTAACTCGGATGGAGACGAACAAAGCATTACCCTGACTATAATGGGAGGATCGGTTAAAGAGCCGGTGATGTTGGAGAAGGATGGAACGGTGCGTCCAATTTATCCCAACGAGTGTAGAATTCGCAACACCACTTACTCCAGTCCCATCTATGTCGATGTGGAAGTCAAGCGATCCAACGGTACCGATACCATTATACGCGATGTCTACATCGGTAGAATACCAGTCATGGTATTTTCGTCCCTATGTCATTTAAGCAATCCAAAGGACAGGGTAAAACACGGAGAATGCGACAAGGACCCCGGAGGTTATTTTATCGTTAATGGCAATGAGAAGTCTCTAGTTGGTCAAACCTCCTCGATGCACAACCGCATGATTACGTACCTCAAGAATGGAGTTTCTGCCTGTGCCGTTAAATCGGAGCGTAACAAGCGTGTACATGTGACAACTATCAAATACAAGGACAATACAAGCATTATGTGTACCTTTCCACGTTTAGAGGAGGAGATACCGGTGATGGTTCTTCTCATGGCGATGGGAGCAGACACGGATGAAATTCGAAAGGTATTTGACAACGAAGAAAATGCCTGCCTCGAAGCATCGTTTCGTAATTTACCACCCACGGTGGAAGAAGCCAGACGACGAATACGCATTCGAGAAGTGTACAATGTCGGTCAATCCGAAGAAGATAGACTGGTCAATGCATTAAAAAATGTTCTCATACCACACATGAGCATAGAAAAAAAGGCGGTGTTTATTGTTGGTATGATACAGGAATTATTAGCAGTTTCCACGGGTAAGATACTCCCTACCGACAGAGATTCCGTGGCAAATCAACGAGTGGAAACCTCTTGCACTCTTTTGTCTACACTGTTCTTGCATTTGATGATTAAAATGTGCAATGATACTCGTTTGTTGTGCCAGAAATCGTTACCGAAACTAAAGAGGGGAATCACTGACGAAAAAATACGCAACTGGTTGTCTAAATCCAATACCATAACCGACGGATTTCAATACTCTTTGGCCACTGGAAACTGGAACACCACCTTTGTAGACCGACAACAACGAGCAGGAGTAGCACAGGCACTACAACGCCTGACCTACATCAGCACAATTTCACAACTGAGGAGAGTGTCTTCCTCGGTCGAAAAAACACAGAAACTGCCCAAGCCTCGTTACCTTCATGGGTCTCATTGGGGTAGGTACTGTTGTGCCGAGACACCAGAGGGACAACCTTGTGGTCTGGAAAAACAATTGTCGGTTCAGTCCTATACCTCTCTGGAACGCGACCCACAGGCCATACGTCGGGTGATTCAGCAGTATTTGTTGCCAATCACCATCGAGAATTTGAAACACACGCAGGTATATATCAATGGTATATACGAAGGGAGCACTTCCGAAACGAAACGATTGGTGGACACTGTATTATTTACAAGGAGATCCGGCCAATTCGCAAAAGATATGTCCACCACATACAAGCGTTGGAGAAATCACATTCATATTTCAACAACCTCTGGTCGTTTGTGTCGTCCTCTACTTATTGTCAAAGATGGCAGATGCGTTTATGAAACCATAAAAGATGCCGATACGATGACATTTGGCCAATTGTTGTGCGAAGGTGTTATTGAATATTTGGATTGTGAAGAGGAAGACACAACACTGGTAGCATTCTTCGCCAAAGATGTTACACCAGAGCATACGCACTGTGAGATATCTAATGCCATGATGAATGGTCTGTGTGCGAGCACAATCCCTTTTTCAGACCGCAACCCCGGGACTAGAAACACCTACCAGTGCGCTATGGCGAAACAAGCGCAAGGTATAAACGCATCGAATTTCCAAACGAGAATGGACACCACCACCAACATCATGTGGTATGGACAAAAGCCTCTGGTCTCTACTGGTTTGGCGAATCATTATGGGGTCCATGATTTACCCACGGGGACCAACGCCATCGTGGCGATTATGCCTTTCCATTCCTTCAACCAAGAAGACAGTATCATTGTCAACCAGAGTGCACTAGACAGAGGGTTTGCCAGAGCAGATACTTACAAAACGATCAAAGAATCGCTTAGTGGCAAAGAATTTTCTGTATTTGAAAAACCACAAAAGAAACGACGTGTAGGAAAGTATGACAATTTAGAAGACGACGGCATGTTACGCCCGGGTGTCAAGGTAGACGAGGGTGATTGTGTGATCGGTAAAGTCTCGTATGAGAAAACACCAAGCAGCATGAAGGTTCAAGGAGAAGACAATTCCAAGATGGCAAGTGCCACTGGTACCATCGACAAAGTATTGATGTTTCAGGAAAGGAATGGAGACCGGGCGGTGAAAGTAAGGACCAGACAGACCAGAGTTCCGGTGATTGGTGACAAGTTTAGTTCAAGGCACGGTCAGAAAGGCACCGTAGGCATGTTGTATACACAAGAAGACATGCCCTTCACAGTGGATGGTATGGTACCGGACATTATTATCAACCCACATGCCATCCCATCTCGCATGACAATTGGTCATCTAATCGAGTGTTTAACCGGAAAGGTGTCTGCCATCAATGGAACCTTCGGCGATGCCTCCCCCTTCACTGGTAGAAAAGTGGAGGATATCATGCAAGAATTGCACAACTCTGGGTTCAATCGCAAAGGAGATCAACAACTCTATTCGGGAATGACCGGGAGACCAATAAAGGCAAAGATCTTTTTCGGTCCCACCTACTATCAGCGTTTGAAGCACATGGTGGATGACAAGATGCACGCCAGAGGAAGGGGAAGAAGAAATCAACTGACACACCAACCTAACGACGGGCGGTCTAATGGTGGTGGTCTAAGGGTAGGGGAGATGGAGAAAGACTCCTTCAACGCGCACGGTGTTCCATATGTGATTAATGAGAGAATGTGTGTATCTTCCGACGCACATGAAATGATGGTAAAGGGAAAGAAAGTGACGGTTCCATACGCCGCCAAGTTGTTGTTTGAAGAGTTACAGAGCATGTGTATAAATGTAGACTTGCAAGTAAAATAATTAAAAATTTAGTTTAGTTTCTTTTAGTAGTTCATCGGTTTCCACCGTCGTAGGAGGATCCTCCAAGTGAATCACATAATATCTATAATATCTATAGTCTCCACCCAATACACACAGAATAAGAAGCCAGAAAAAGAACAACCAGTATAACTCTGACCAAAGACCTATAATTAAGAATAACAGGAATACGCCCCCGGCCAATGATCCTCCAAATAATGATGGTCTATACGACACCGACATTTACAATATCACCTTGGTGTATTTATACTAAAAAGTAGCCAACAGTGGTTCTTTTTCCGGTCGGCTTTCTTCCAGAGTTTCGATTCGTTTTTGCAAGTGTTCGATCCATCGCAATATGAGATAAAGACATACCGTGAATAAAATTTGAACGGCCATCCAATAGAAATTTACATCGTTCAAATAATCGAGAATGGAGCGCAATGATTGGGTGTTATGGTATGTAGCATTGAACAACAATTCTTCATCCAACGCGGCAATTTGTTCCATGTACATTTAAACAATTTAAGCGATTATATATATACTCATATATAAAATAAAGCATGGGGTATCTCGCATATGAAAAATACAGGCGTTCATTGTTATGTTTGGTTTGTAAGGAAAAGGCTTATCGCAAACGGCTATGTCGATCCTGTTACAAACGAGACCAGAGAAGAAGGTTTCACTGTACCGCTGTAAATTGTACCTCTCCCGTTTTTGCTTCTACTTTGTGTCAAAAACATTATAGGGCTTGGCAAACCCATTGTCTTTATTGTAACCGCATGGTTTTTTGTAGACATTTATGTAGGTCACATTATAGGAAAGCTTTGGAATCAAAAGAGTTTCCCAAAGTACCAACCTGTAAAGAATGTGATAAAAAGACATACTTGAATGATTTTTGTTTAGAACATTTTAAAAAACAGTTTAAGAAGTGTATTATGGTAGAATGCAATGAACCTTCGCATCGGATAGGACTATGTTGTAAACATTATTTCAGACAGAGACGCGCTCAAACGACTTGAGCTCTACAGTTGGGACAGGTCGCCATTGGCATTTGTTCTTCCAACCACGAATTGATACAATCTATATGGAAACAATGACCGCATTGCAATTCGACACATTGATCGCATGGTTCTAAACATATAGAACATTCTTCCTCTGGTTTTGATATCACATCTAGTTTTATTTGATTTACATTTTGGCCCATGGACATTATATTATACAGTATTTCCATGATCAACATCCGAATAATGTAAATTATAAAAAACACGAAACACCATAGGAGGAAAAACAACCCGGTAAATACTACAGGTCCATAGTCAGAGAATTTGATATAGATAAAAATCAAAATAGTTACGAAAGACGACAATGCGTACGACAATCTCTCCGAAAATTTCTCTATCCTATCGAAGTCCATTTAAGTTATTTTTCGACCACTATTTATATTATTTTTATAAAGTGGCCCGACCTATGACCCGACATATGGACCGACTCGATACCCGACGCATAGGTACAAGCATATATATATGTGTGTACACCCACCAAACTAGAAACTTTAAGAAAGAGTTTAGTTGTGTATAAATAAAGCAAACAACTTATTAAAATGACTAAAGTTACTGTTAAAAACACCTCCTTTGCATCCAAACGCGCACAAGTTTTAAAACGGTGCCAATCCACGTCTGGTAATTCTTATACCGGAACAGGATTAAATATTTCCGACAAGGAATCCGACTCCGAGGTTCAGTCTCCCTCTACAGAAACATTCCCCAGCAAATGCAAAGAGTTTGGCAGCGAAGAATTGGATGTTCAGATATACAAGAAGCGAGGCGGAGAACTTATTCCCAAGATCACCCGCGAGAATGACACTAGAATGGTCAATGTAACTTTCTGGGTTACCGGAACCGTCCGGTTTTCGGACTTGGGGGCGAATGGCAATTTGGGCAAATTTACCGAAGATGTTAACAAGGCAAAATTTAGCGTCACCTTACAAGCAAAGGCCCCAGAGGAATTGGGTCAAGTCGGTGAAAACATCGAGAAGAAGACAACCGAAGCCATTGCATTTGCAAAAGAATGGTCGAACAAGGCAATGGGTGCCGCCTTTCACGACGAGGGCACATGGAAAACCCAATCCAAGAAACACGACGACGACACCTCCTTTATATTGGGGGCACAGCATTCTCTGGTAAAAATTCAAGAGGATGACGATGGAGAAGTAGAAGTTCTTCAACTAACTAGACGGTTAGAAGGTTGGTCCGGTGAACCAAACCGTCCAGTCTTCTGGAAAATGAAGGAAGACGGCCTGTACGAGCAAGTCCATCCGAAATTTATTAAAAGGGGAGCGGTTCTTTCCGTCCAGATGACCTTTCGTGCATACCAGATACCCGGTGGTAGGTATGGCATGGCGGGTGATCTAGGTAAGCATATTATAATTATGCACAGTCCAACCACGAAAAAGAAGGAAGAAAAACCAACCGCGCCATTTGGGATCCCATACATCCCATTTGAGTTGTAAATTAAAAAAGTGAGTATATATATGTCTTAAAATATTTACATAGAATGTATAGAACTCGTCCACCGGAATCGACCATGATTATTCCAAATACTCTTTTCTTATAATTAATCCCCCCCTTTACGGCGCAGTCCCGCTATGACTTTAAACTTGTGCGTTAAGGGTGCAAACACCCTAGATTCGGTCAGTGGTATTTCTTTGACAATACGAATCGCCCCGCGATCTACAACAGCGGGTTTTTACCTATGAGGAGGCCTGTGTCCGGGCCACAAATGGAGATGGATATGGTGTAGCGTCACGCAACCACAGTTATTTTTTGCGAGCGTGACTTCAAGTGATATATCCCGCAATACTCTGTAGCTCAGTTGGGAGAGCTGCGGGCTCATGACCCGTGTAATACGCCGAAAGGCAGCCTAGGTTCGATTCCTAGCAGAGTAACCAAGTATGTCTGATGACTAGTCTGAGGTTTGATTCCTCTTCATGCTTTTATCTATAAAAAAACAGTATATACATAATAAACACTTCCATTAAATGTACAAACGCATCCACGAAATACGTGTAAAAGAGCACAACCTATCAGGCTATTTTGACCACATAACTCATAACACATGGGTATCCTTCGATAGATTGGACACGCATCTTACCTTAGAAGTAAGAGATGATAAGAAGCACAGGCTTAAAGAAGGTAAAGATGACGTCGGATACATCGAGAAAGAAGGTGATAAGGTTATGTTTCGCCCAAACGACGACTACTACCACAAAGATATGTTTGGTGGTAATTTCAATGTATCCGACGACTTTGTATTTTTGGTGTGCGTAAAACATTACGAAAATGAAACAAATGATTTTATTATAATGTCTATTCTAAAAGTAGGCGAAAACTTGGTGGACAATAATAGACCCTTTCAAGTCAAAAACGTTGTGGTATATCCAACTGAAGACGGCACTGATTACACATGTGATTTATTGATTCCTTTTACAGATTTCAATTTTACGGGGTATGCTACTAGTTCGTCTGGAAGTTCACGCGGTTTACAGCTTAAAATGTAATTTATACTATATCTGCTATTTGTGGCGTAATAACTCTACATTCTACAGTAACCGGGCACACAGTTACTAGCGCATGTGGTACAATCACCTAGGTTTGATTCCTCTTCATGCTAATCTATTAAATAATCTTATTTGTCTTCCCATCATGGTGTTGAAAATATCGGTGTGTGAATCTACCTATTTATCCTTTATAAATGAATACTGTGAGAAGGTGTTTTATGTAACCGTCCCGGACTTGAAGAATGAACCGAGGTATCTTTTTATTCGCTTTATGAAGGACCAATACGAGAAAAAAGAAGACCATATATTTAAAGTAGATGCACAAAAAGACAAAAATGATATAGGATTTTTTTAACATATTACAACCGCCTCTGGCCTCTTCATGCTAAAATTTTAACTCTCCTGTATTTACCTCTGGAACTACAAGTCGAGCCGCTTCTATATCCTCAAAGTTGTTTGCTTTCCCAGTAGCGGCTTTTGCACTCGCAGTAACGTTGTTTCGGAGACGTGTTTCATCTGCGCAACTTTTGACCCATAATCCCAATGCAATTGCAATTACCACCAATCCAGCAACAATAATCAGATCCGCAGCAAAGATGTACCATGCCGCACCGGTGAATCCCGCGAAGGTTACAATGCCAAGCCATGTCGTACCTAAAGCGGAACAAGACCCACAACCCCAACACCCAGAAGCACAAAGCCATACCGGAGCCAGACAAGCTTGTACTTGACCTACGCCGAGGCCACAACCACAGAAAAACGCGACGAAAAATTGGAAAATCAAATTCCAGACCATTAGCACAAGGGGAACGAATAAACCAACTGCACTGGTTATTGCTCCAGCGATGGTCCAATCAACAATTTTAGCACGTTGATATTTGTCCCTACATCCAACACAATCCATTTGTAAATAGCATATAATATATGATATATAGTGTACATTTTTTGATTTAATAACAACATTACCAACTATACTATATCTGCTATTTGTGGCGTAATAACTCTACATTCTACAGTAACTGGACATGTAGTTACAATCACCTAGGTTTGATTCCTCTTCATGCTAATCTATTAAATAATCTTATTTGTCTTCCCATCACATTCGATTTTTCTCTGCTTAATAACAATTGATATAACATTTCTGTTGCTTTGGACCTCTTATCCGCTGTTAACCATCCCGCGTATGAATATCTATTGTTACAAGTCAAGTCTTTTATCCTATGGTAAGAATGTTGTCTTGGAATAAATAACACCAAGGTATTGTATTTTGGGGAAATCATTTTAAATTTTCCACCATGCCACAATAACTCTCCGCCACATTTGGAGGCATCCCAATCTTTTGTATTATAGTAGATGACAGATAGAAGACGACCCTCTTTGTGGTCCGTGTGTAATTCCAAATAGTGTTCATCGGAATATTTTGTCAAACGTATCATATCATTGCTTGTATTGGTCAATAAAATATCATTAAAGAAATCTTTATACCTGTCCAATTCATTTTGAAAATCGCGCAATAGATCCCCATCGTGAACGTAGCGTTTGAATTCCGCGGTGTCTTTGTTTCCATCTTGAAGTACCCAATCTACCTCATCGTGCACATCGAATCGTTCAGGTTCATCAAACGCATTTTCAATGGTTATGATATCTCCATTCCAGAGGCCCCCCGATATGTCCTTTTTGTTTTTTTCCCAATACGCCGCTTGGCAAACGGTGATACATAATAAATATAATAATCTCATTCGTTTTAAGCTATAAATTGCGGTATATATACGCGTGTTTTTAATTTAAAATGTTGCTGTTCTTGTTATTCCAGTTTGTAACATGTGTGCACGCTTGTGACTTACCAGTGTACAGCGAGCTACCAGAAGATCGTTCCCAACCATTTATAATAAAGGGGTTGAAGGCCAACTCGGCCTTTAGAGCAGAGGTATCACTGGATAATTTATACAAAACTCACGGAGAAAGATCTGTAGGAATTGATCATGATATTTCATATGGAAAGGTAACGGATGATTGGGAACATACCACGATGACTGATTTCTTAGATAGGTATGTACATCCGTACCACAACATGTCCATGGACGAAATATACGAGTCTGATGAAAAACAAAAGATGATTTTTGGTCCATCGGATACCTATGTCACGGGTAAGGGATACTCTATGATCCCACGGGAAACACAGGATATGTTCAAATGTATAGAAGAAACCAAAGAAAGAGGATATGGAATTGGTCCCAAAGGAACCGGAGTTGGATTCCATATGCATCACAATGTTTTGAACGAGTTGGTGTACGGTAAAAAGATGTGGTTTTTGTACGAATCGCTTGAAAAGGTACCGAAACTAGTAAACCGCAAGACAACAATGAGAAATGTTTACAAGATATTTAATCGAACAAAGAGTAAGGTTAAAAAATGTATACAGGAAGAAGGCGATATTATTAATGTTCCTTATCACTGGGCACATGCTACATTTAATCTAGAAACCTCTTTTGCGGTTGTTTGTGTCTATCAGAACGATACAGATGCATCTTGGTATATGAGAGGATCGACCACTGTGTTTCCATTCTGGTATAAACATCTTCCCGATATACGTTTTAAACTCGCCAAACAGCTCGATGTGGAAATACATGATATTATTGATCCCAATAAACATAGAGACTTTTTCGAGGAGTTATTACTTATGCATGGTAATTTTAGCATAACAACAACCCCGGGAAACAACATGGTATTGAAAATATCGGTGTGCCAGTCTACCTATCTATCTTTTACAACCGAATATTGTTCGAATGTGTTTTATGTAACCGTACCGGACTTGAAAAATGAACCGAGATATCTTTTTATTCGTTTTATGAAGGATCAATACGAAGAAGAAGAAGATCATATATTTAAAGTCGATGCTCAAAAAGACAAAAATGATATAGGATTTTTTTAACATAATATAACCACCCCCGGCGTAATCTCTCTACATTCTACAGTAACTGGACATGTAGTTACCAGCGCCTGTGGTACTATCACCTTCTCCGCTCTCTTCTTACAGGAACAATGACGATAAAAACAATATCTGTTGATAACCCAAATGTCCCAACTGTACAATGCAAGGGCTGCCAAAATTACAAGACCGGTAAAAATCAACAATACTTGCATCAACGGATCTCCTTCAAACATAGTATTTAATATCCATACAGTGATTTAAATGAAATGCTCACAATTATGTATAGTTCTTAACAGAATTGGCGGTATTATTATATGGGTGGGGGTTTGGAATTTATTAGATATGGTGGTAAAAGACGATGTAGTTGGAAATATATTGTATGCTATTTTAGGTTTAGGATTGTGGGCTGCTACTGGCGAGTTCAAAGAAGTGGACCGATATGTACAGCTCAGCGACGAGACATTCCCCGTATCCAACGGCGTGGACACAGAGGCGTAGGGTCATATACATTTCTCCTCAGTGCAAATGCTGCTGCTATATTGTTGCATTCTGCTATATTGACAATACAACAGTCGTCGTCATGGTAGTATTCTCGTAGAGTTTTTTCATCGCACTCTACAAGAGCGATACGGTTATCGTCCAACAGGGCAGCACCAGCGTCTGGTGGACATTTGGCGTAGATAGAAGTAATACATAACATAAACAGAATAAATCGAATCATTTTATTTTAATATCGTGACACTTATATACATGAGAAAACTCATACACCCGCAATGGTTGCTCTTCTCTTCTCCATTGTATTTCATTATCCCAACCCATATATGGCACTTCTGTTACCATAACTGGAACATATTTAAACTGGTTAAACACAGGGTTGCATGTCCATACTTTGGGGTCGCTCATTTAATATATATTATAATGTTTATATACCCTACTTTAAGTTTGTAATCGGGTCCAATTCCGATATATTCAAGTTCCAACAGGATGCGTGGACCTTGTAACCATTGGAGGCGTCTGTATCGCCCTTCTTGAAGAACCTCGCTTCTCTAGAAAAGTCTTCTTTGGTTTTGTAACCACATATCCA
>Ga0209425_10006203_pt1 | contig 11522 bp, 13 predicted proteins | sample COG_05_FD_184749 | JGI IMG/M metagenome (GOLD analysis project Ga0209425, IMG submission 184749) | Pelagic Microbial community sample from North Sea - COGITO 998_met_05 (SPAdes) (version 2) | ecosystem: Environmental > Aquatic > Marine > Neritic zone/Coastal water | place: Helgoland, sampling... | reverse complement strand
AAAAACAATATCTCCTAACATTTCTGTTGCATGTTGAGTAATACCTATTGTGCCTACGTCACCTTCGATTTTAATCCACTCGTGTTCTTTAGAATATTTAATTTCACTCATTTGGTTGCTCCTTTCACATAGCTCTTTTTATAAAACGGTAACCCACAAATACTTGCAGGATATTTTTTTCCTCTTACTTCAAGAAAAACTTTTGTGTCATTTTTAGAAAATTTTTTTTCAACGTAGCCCATAGCAACAGGTCCACTTACACTAGGTCCAAACGTACCACTAGTTACCTCACCAATAACCAGCTCTGACTCATTAAAAATTTTTGTTTTCTCTCTGGCAATCAATCTTCCTTCTGGTTTAATTCCAACTCTAATTTGTTTGGTACCATCATTAATTTGGTTAAGAATTTTATCTGAACCTATAAACCCACCTTTTACCATTCTTTCCTTTGAAATTGCCCATTTAAGATTTGCCTCGATAGGCGTTTTATCTATTCCTAGTTCATGTCCATATAAACATAATCCTGCTTCTAATCGTAAAGTATCTCTGGCTCCAAGTCCTATAAGTTGAGCACCTTTTTCAATTAACTTTTTTGTAAAATCTTCAGATAATTTATTAGGTATGGATACTTCAAAACCATCTTCACCTGTATAACCTGATCTGGTTACAAATAATTTTTGATCATTATAATTAAACCAGTTTCCCATCATAAAAATAAGTTCCCTCACTCCATCGAGTAATTCATTTAAAATATTTGCTGATCTTGGTCCTTGTATAGCTATTAGGGATCTATCTTCATCTAAATTCATTTTGTATTTATCGCTTAGAAGTTTTGATAAGATTTTAAAATCATTATCCTTGCAAGCAGCGTTTAATATTATTAGATAACCTCCATCTATTTTTGTGATAATTAAATCATCGTAAATTCCAGCATCTTCATTCATTAAAAAACTATATTTTGAGGAATTTATTTTTAAGTCTTTTAAATTTAAAGGAAAAATTTTTTCTAGATCTTCAGTTAAACTATCACCACCATAAACAAATAATTGACCCATATGTGAAACATCAAAAATTCCAGAATGAGACCTTGTAAATTTATGCTCATCAACAATACCTTTGCTATATTGTATTGGCATTTGATAGCCTGCAAATTCTACAAATTTAGCTTTATGTTCTTTATGAAGTTTGTTTAGAGATGTTTTTTTTGTTTCCATACTAACTCTTAAAACCCATCTGTTTATTTGCCTGAGAGTTTTGCTCCTTCGGCGAGAATCTAATCTCTTTCCAGAGTTAATATGTTACGGTCCTTTTGCCTGAGAGATTCCTGGGTGGTTGCTCCTTCGGCGCTACAATTTTGTAGACTCTCCCGTAATTGAATAATCTTATAAAGAACTTTAAATGTCAATGAGAAACACTTTTTTTTCTCTTAATTAATAATGAGTAAAACTGCAATAAAACTGCAAATAAGATAATTACACCCCCTATCAATCCAAACATAGAAGGTCTTTCACTCACAAATAGAAAAGCCCAAATAGGTCCTAAAACTGATTCTGATAACATAATTATACCAACCATGGCTGATGGCGTTGATCTTGCTCCAATAGTAATGAATATAAATCCAAAACCAACTTGAAAAAATCCTGCAAGAAAACCTAAAAAAATATCATTAGGTGAGATCATTAATTTAGTTGATAATAAAAATCCTATTATACATGAACTAACTCCAGCTATAAATTGAGCAGGTACCATATCTACATTAGGATATTTTCTTACAATCATTATTAAAACTGCAAAAGTTATGGGCATAGTAAATGCTGCTAAATTACCAGATAACTCACCTGGGCTTAGTGAATTTCCAACCATAACCAATACACCTATAACAGCTAAAATTATAGATGTTAGAGTTGAAGTACTTATTTTTTCTTTTAAAAAAAAATATCCAAAAATTGCAAGAAATAATATTTGGAGTGATATAATAAAATTTGTATTTGCGACTGTTGTATTATACATGGCAAAAACATAACCACAAAAACCAAAAGATAAAACTATTCCACCAAAAAAACCTGGCAAGCCTGACTCATTAAACGATTTAAGAGTTTTTCCTTTATAGCTAATTATTAGAAAAGCCAAAACTGTAAGAGAAAAAAACAAAGATCTCCAAAATAAAATCTGCCATAAAGTTGCTCCCTCAAAAGATTTTACAATTAATCCACCAAAGCTTAAACTTAAAGCACCTAAAAATATTAATAATGGTCCCGGTAAGTTTCTAATCAAATTCATTTTAGTTGTGAAATTAAATTTTGAGTTTCCATTTCATACAGCTTAAATAGTGTTTCTGCATCAGATAATTTTATTTCCTGAAATTTTATTTTTGATCCTGGTGATAATTGTACCAACTTGTCATAGTCTGCACTAATAACAACCCCAAATTTAGGGTATCCTCCAATCGTTCCATGATCCGACAACATTATTATTGGATTTCCATCAGCAGGAATTTGGATTGTACCTTTAATAAGTCCTTCTGATCTTATATTTGTATCACCAATATTTTTAATTGTTGGCCCTTCTAGTCGCATTCCCATTCTGTCAGATAGTTTAGAAACTGTAAAATCTTTATCGAAAAATATCTTTTTTCCTTCATCAGAAAAATAATCAAAATTTGTTCCTTTGATTACTCTTATTCTCTCAATTTTAGTATTGATATAATTTAATTTTTTTTTTGTTTGATTTGAATTAATATTCAAAATATCTATTTTTTGACTATTCTGTAATTTTTTACCATTGTTTGAACCAATATTTGCTTTTGTATTGATTGAGCAACTGCCCCACTGAAATTTTAGATCAAATACACCACTAATTGCTAAGTAACCATAAACAGATTTATTGGTTGATATAATGTCAATTTGATCTCCATCCTCAATAGTATAATTTTCATAACAATTGCCCTCAATTGCCCTTTCATTTTTAATTAATTTGAATATTACATCTCCTGTAATTACAAAGCTTATTTTATCGCCTTTATATTTAATTAAAGGACCTTGATATGCAAATTCAATTACTGGATTGTCAATTTTATTATTCAACAAACTGTTAGCTAAAATGTAATTTCTTTTATCCATAGCTCCACTAAATGGAATTCCTATATGGTAAAGATTATTTCTACCATAATCTTGAAATGTTGTGTTTATTCCTGCTCTAATTATTTCAAAACTATTCATTATAATTTTTATAATCCTCAAAAGATATTTGATTAAAAATAATTGTATCTCCTGGAGAAACTAAATTTGGGTTAATATCTTTAGAGTTATCAAATATTTTAATTGGAGTATTTCCAATTATATTCCATCCTCCTGGGCTTTCAAAAGTGTAAATATTTGCAAACTGCTCCGTCAAGCCAACTGATCCTTTTGGAACTTTTACTCTTGGGGTCTCTAATCGATCAGCTCTCATTGTTTTGTCAAGGTCACCGCAAAAAGGCATTCCAGCAATAAAACCTGTCATGTAACAGAAATATTCTTTATCAAAAAAATTTTCATAAATTTTATCCCTCTTTAGAGAAAGCTTTTCTTCTAATCTCTCTATATCTAATGAAAAAGATTCGTCACAACAAACTGGTATTTTAATTTTTTTTGAATCTTCTTGATATGTTTGATTAATATCTAAATTTTCAACTAAACTTTTAATTAATTTAAAATTAGTTTTTCTTAAATCAAATGAAATAATTAATTTGTTATAAGATGGAGTTAAATTGATAATTCCTTCAATTTGTTTTTCTTTGAGATTTTTGAAATATTTGATCACATTAGAGTTTGTTTCTTTATTTACTTCCTCACCAAAATTACAATATAAAGCTGCGTCACCAAGATTTGATATATTTTTTATCATGCCATGTTATACTTCAACTATCTTTACTATGGAAATTAATATCAATTGTGATTTAGGAGAAAAATCGAAACATCATTCAAATGTGCATGACCCTGATTTACTTGAAATAGTAAATTCTGCAAATATTGCGTGTGGCTATCATGCTGGTGATGAGGACACAATGAATAAAATTGTTAAAATTTCTAAAAAAAATGGGGTTAGCATTGGAGCTCATCCATCTTTTAATGATCCTGATAATTTTGGCAGAGAAAGAATAAATTTATCATCAAATGAAATAAAAAAATTAATTATTGATCAATATGAAATACTTCAAAAGATTGCCTTAAGTCATGGGGATGTGGTTTCTCATATTAAACCACATGGAGCTTTAAATAATATGGCTTGTGAAGATATCAATCTCGCATCAATTCTTGCAAATGTAATTTACGAAATAGACAAAGATTTAATCTATCTAGTTCCTACAGGATCAAAAATGGAAGAAGCAGCTAAAAATCTTGATATGAAAATTGCTTGTGAAATTTTTGCTGATCGAAATTATGAAGATGACGGAAATTTAGTTTCAAGAAAAAAATCTAATGCATTAATTATTAATCCTGAAATAGCCAAAAAGCATGTGTTAAGTATGGTAAAAAATCAGGCTCTTAATTGTCACAGTGGAAAGCAAATACCTTGCGAAATTGACTCTGTATGCATACATGGAGATAATGAAAGTTCTTTAGCTACTGCTATTTCAATTAAAAAAAACTTGCAGGATAATGGACTCAAATTAGTACCTTTAAATAAAATGGAGAAATTTAAAAATGCTTAAAAAAACTTTAATACTATCAATTACTTTCTTTTTTTTGACTACAAATGTGTTTGCCGCTGGATCTGGTGGAGACGGTGGTTCTGAAGGCGGATCTGCAAAAGTTAAATCAAACTATGAAAAAGCCGTCACACATATTAAGTCTGCAAAAAAATATGAAAAAAAAGGTAATTTAGATAAAGCAAAAAAAAGATATGCTAAAGCTCAAAAACTTTTAATTAAATCAAACGACAAAACTCCTTACAAAGCTGACACTTTAAATTATTTAGGTTTTACAACAAGAAAATTGGGTGACTTTGAGAACGGTGAAAAATACTATTTACAAGGACTAGCTATTGATCCAAATCATATAGGAATTAATGAATATCTTGGTGAACTTTATGTATCAACAAACAGATTAGATCTTGCAAAAGAAAGATTAAAAGTATTAGAAAATTGTAATTGCGAAGAATTTAAAGACCTTAAAGCAATTATTAAAGGAACAAAAAAATCAAAATATTAAGCTTTAAGTTGAATAATTTTAATTTTCCAATATTATAAAAAAACTTTGTTAGAAGAATTACTTATTTTAGCCCAAATTATTTTTATCACAATTATCTTAACAGCAGATAATGCAATAATCATTGGTGTCATTTCAGCAAATTTTATTCCAAAAAATAAAAAGCAAATAATTTATTGGGGTGTCGCTGGTGCTTTAATTTTCAAAATTATATTTGCACTTTTTGCTACTTATCTATTTAAATTCTATTTTATCAAAATATTAGGTGGTCTTCTTTTAATTTGGATAGTGAATGATTTGAGAAAAGACCTCTTTGAAATAAAAAAAATAAAATCACCGACTAAAAAATCTAGGGAACCTTCTTTTATACAAAATGTTTTTAAAGTTTTGTTTGCAGACATTATGATTAGTTTTGATAATGTAATTGGAGTAGTTGGTGCAGCTAAAGGAAATTTTGGTTTTATGATTTTTGGACTTGTGCTTTCAGTTGTTTTAACAGGAGCTTTAGCAACATATCTTGCAAATTATATTCAAAAACATTTATGGATTGTTTATATTGGTTTAGGCTTTATCCTATTGGTTGCAATCCAGTTAGTAATTGGAGGACTTGAAGATTTAGACATTTTGTCAATTAATGAAGGATTTAAAAAATATTTTTAATAAGAATGCTTTTTTTGTGGATATTTTTTTGATTTAACCTCTAAGACAAACTTTCTTAAACCTTTATTTATATATTTTTTAATATTAATAAATCTTTTAACAAATTTTATTTTAGTATCATTAAGTCCAATTAAATCATCTGTTACAAGCACTTGACCATCACAGTTTACTGATGCGCCTATTCCAATGGTTGGTATTTTTAATCTATTAGTTATTTCTTTTGCTGTGGATGTTTTTACACATTCTAGAACAATTGAAAATACACCATTTTTTTGAAGAAGGATTGCATCATTAATTAATCTATTTTTTTCCTTTACTGTTCTTCCTTTTGATTTGAATTTTCCTTTAACCGTTTGAGGAAGAATGCCTAAATGTCCCATTACTGAGATTTTATTTTTTATCAAAAATTTAATTTGATTAATTATTTCTTTTCCACCTTCTAATTTAACTGCATCACACTTAGTTTCTATAATAATTCTTTTGGCATTTTTTAAAGTTTGACTATTTGTTTTGTAAGTATTGTAAGGCATATCAACTACCATCAAACTTTTTTTAATACCTGATCTAACACTTTTAGCATGACTAATCATATTGTCTAAAGTTACTTTTCTTGTAGTTGAAAAATTATATAAAACTGAAGCCAAAGAATCTCCCACTAATACAATATCTGCATGCTTATCTACTTCTGAAGCAATATTTTTTGAATAGGCAGTTAAACAAACTATTTTAGATTTGTTTTTTTTATTAATAATTTTTTTAATATTTTTATTCATTTGTAGTATTACTCAAGTTCAATAGTGCTTGGAGGTTTTGAAGTAATATCATAAACTACTCTATTAATTCCTCTTATACTATTTACAATTTTGTTTGATATCATTTGAGAAAATGACTTTTTAAATTCATAAAAGTCCGCTGTCATACCATCCTCTGAAGTTATTGCTCTTAACAAACACAAATACTCATAAGTTCGATTGTCACCCATTACACCAACTGTTTTTACAGGAAGCAAGGCTGCATAAGCTTGCCATATTTTATGATAAAGACCATATTCTTTTAAAGCTTGAATAAAATAATAGTCAGCTTCTTTTAAAATATTAATTTTCTCTGTCGTAATTGTACCTGGCATCCTAATAGCTAATCCTGGACCAGGAAAAGGGTGTCGAGAAATAATTTCTTTACTTAGATTTAGCTCCAATCCTAATTTTCTTACTTCGTCTTTAAATAAAAATTTTAAAGGTTCCACTAATTTTAATTTCATTTTTTTTGGTAAACCACCAACATTATGATGAGATTTAATTTTTGATGTCTGACTACCAGTTACCGATCTACTTTCAATTAAATCAGGATAAAGAGTACCTTGAGCCAAAAATTTAACATTTTTAATTTTTTTTGCATATCTTTCAAAAATTTTAATAAATAAATTTCCTATTACCTTTCTTTTCTTTTCAGGATCAGAAATATTTGTTAATTTTTTAATAAATTCTTTTTCGGCATTTACATAAATTAAATTAATCTTTAATCTTTTTTTGAACGTTTCTAATACTTGTTTCTCTTCATTTTTTCTGAGTAGGCCTGTATTAACAAAAATACAATAAAGTTTTTTACCGATTGCTTTATTTAATAGTTGAGCAACCACACTACTATCAACTCCACCAGATAATGCACAAATTACCTTATCGTTTCCTATTTGATTTTTAACATCTTTTATTAATTTTAATTTTTGATCTTTAGATGACCAATTTCTTTTTATTTTACATATTAAAAAAATAAAATTACTGATTAATTTTTTTCCATTTTGAGTATGCGTAACCTCTGGGTGAAATTGAACTCCAAAGTGTTTTTTGTTCTTATTTTGAACTATTGAAAATTTTGAATTAATACTTGATGCAATTACCTCAAAATTTTTAGGCAATTTTGATACCTGATCTGCGTGACTCATCCAGACCTTAATTGTTCTCTTGTTTTTAAAAAAATTTTTAGTTAATAGACTGTTATTCTTTTTGTAAATAGTTGCCAAGCCAAATTCTCTATGTTTAGATTGTTTTACTTTTCCGCCATTTAACTTTGACAAAATTTGATGCCCAAAACAAATACCTAAAACTGGTATGTCATTTTCTATAATTTTTTTATCGAAAGAGTATTTGTTTATTTCATAAACATTTAAAGGACCGCCTGATAAAATTATTCCTTTAATAGAATTGTTGATATCTTTATTCTTAATTTTTTTATGACTTATTATCTCAGAAAAAACCCCAAGTTCTCTTATTCTTCTTGCTATCAATTGAGTAAATTGCGAGCCAAAATCTATGATTAAGATTTTATCTAAACTTTGATCAAGACTCATTGTTACTTGGTTCTATACTTTCAAGTGTATCTAAAATACTTTTATTTTCATCACAAAGCTTTTTGCAAACTTTTTTAAAATTATTAGATAAATCTTTTACTTTTGAATAATTTGATTTTTCTAAGGCTATTTTCATTGACATTAGTATTGCTTCTTCATTATCAGGTTCAATCAATAATGTTGTTTCCAAATTTTTTTTTTCTTTTTTTTGATCTTTTTTATGATTATAGATTTTTGCTAAATATAAATAAGAATTTGAGTCTTTTGGATCAAAAACAATACTTCTTTCAAACATAAATATTGCATCTTCATATTTTTTAGCATTAAAAAGTTCTAAACCTTTGTTAAAAAAATTTTCATTAGACAAAGAAACATTAAAAATATTGATCGCCACATATAAAATTAATGTTTGTTTTAATATTTTGCTCATTACTTTTTGGTATCACTTTTAATTATATCAACATTATGAACCATACTCTCGTAAAATCCAGCTTTTGTAATTTTAACAAATTGTGGTTTATTTCTTAAATTTTTTATTTGTTTTGAACCAAGGTACCCCATTGAAGATCTTAGACCACCGATTAATTTATAAACTATTGTGCTGACCTTACCTTTATATTTTACAAATCCTTCCACACCCTCTGGAACATACTTTGAGGTATCTTTTTGTTTAGACTGAAAATATCTATCTGCAGATCCTTTGTTCATAGCTCCAACCGAACCCATTCCTCTAAAACTTTTAAATAAATTTCCATTTTGTTTAACTAACTTACCAGGTGTTTCGTCTGTTCCCGCAAATAGCGAGCCTATCATTACAGCATCTGCTCCTGCTGCAAATGCTTTAGCTAGATCACCAGAATATTTTACACCTCCATCAGAAATAATTTTTACATTTTTGCTCTTGACTCCATTTCTAACATTTAAAATAGCACTTAGCTGAGGTACCCCAATTCCCGCTACTAGTCTTGTTGTGCAAATAGAACCTGGTCCAATTCCAACTTTAATTATATCAACCCCTAACTTAAGTAAAAATTTAGCTGCTTCTGGTGTTGCTATATTTCCAGCACACAGTGCAGTTTTTTTACTCTTAATTTTTTTAATAAATTTAATTATCTCTGAAACTTTTTTAGTATGGGCATGAGCGGTATCTACCACTATCATATCAATGTATTCTTTTAAGATTGCTTCTGCTCTTTTAAATTCATTAAGTCCAGCACCCACCGCTGCACCAACTAAAAAATTTTTTTTTTTTACTTTTTTTATTTCTAAAACTTGTTTTTTTATATCCAGGTTACGATGAATAACACCCAATCCACCAGATTTTGCGATTGCAATAGCCATTTTGCTCTCTGTAACCGTATCCATGGCTGATGAAAAGAGTGGGATTTTAAGCTTTAAATATTTTGTTAACTTAATACTCGTGTCAACTTGAGAAGGTAATATCTCAGAATATTTAGGAGCTAACGTTACATCATCAAAGGTAAGTGCTTCTTTTATAGGAACCATAATCATTTATATATGATTCCTGTAAATTTTAAAGAAACTATCTTAAGTTTTTACAAATTATAAAACTTTCTTTAGAGTCTTTTCGACTAGATTTAGGTTTAAAAACCCTCACTTCTTTAAAAATTTTTTTTCCAAGTGCGACAATTTCATTAAATGTGCTTCCCATAAATATTTTTGAGATAAAAAAACCTTTTTCAGAAATTACTTCTTTTGAAAAAATCATAGCTTCTTTGCACAACTCTCCTGTTTGGATAGAGTCTATATTTTTTATTCCTGTAGTATTAACAGCCATATCAGACATAACTACGTCAGACTTTTTATTAAGATATTCTTTAATCTGATTTTGGATGCTGATATCTGTAAAATCTCCTTTTATTTGAATTGTATTTTTTATTTGTTCCATTTCTTTTAAATCTAATGAGATTATTTTTCCGCTTTTAACGACTTTTGAGACATACTGAGACCAGCTACCTGGAGCTGCACCAATATCTACAATACACATTCCACCTTTAAAAATTTTAAATTTTTCATCAATTTCAATTAGTTTATAAGCAGATCGTGCTCTATAACCGTCAACTTTTGATTGGCGCACATAGGTATCTCTTCGTTGTTTGTTGACCCAATTTTTTGAGATTTTATTTTTTTTCAATTAATTGCTAAATCTTAATTTTTTATCAATTATATCGCCATCGACAGTTTGGACTTTAGAAATAAAATCTTTATTATTTCTGATTGGATCATTATTTTTTCCTGCGAAATGAACAATTCCTATTTTATGATTTGGAAGATATGGCTCAACTAAAGTATTTTTGACTTTGTCAAATTTCAGAAGGTTAATTAAGGTCCAATTACAATAAGCTGGTAAAATTTCTACATCCAGCTCATCATGATATATGGCAATATTCATAGCAATTTGCTCAGATCCCCAAATTTTTCCAGCTTTTAATGCAGCCTTTAAATTTTTTTGCCATACTTGCCAATGAGAAGCATCAGCTTGTAATGCAAACACACCTATGTTCAAATGAGGCATAAGAGCTACCCTTCTTGCAATTTTTTCAGAAAAACCAGATGATTTTGCATGTTTATAATTCTGAGACTTTATCCGGGCAAAACTTCCAAAAAACCACTCAGCTCTTAAAACTCTACCATAAGCTCTATCGGCCGAAGTTGAAATAGATAACTTGTTATTTTCACAACCTTTAAAATATAATTCAATAGCTTCCCATGAATTCACCCAAGCATCTGCGTCTATCCATAAGTATTTTTCATAGCCTGGAAAATATTTTGGAAGAAATGCTCTTGAAACTTGGCTCTTCAACCATTCTCTTCCTTTGATTTTAAAGTTAGGAACTTCAATATCCCAATCAGCATGTTTAATTTGGTCAACTTTACTAGATAAAATTGATTTTTGTTCTTTTGTTAATCCTGCATCTAAAATGCAAATTGCAACATTTTCACTCTCTTTAAATCTTTTAATAGAATTAACCAGCTCATCTAATAATGAAAAATAATTATCATCAGCTAATGAAATGATTACATTTTTTTTCATCTACAATATATCTTCTAATCCTTCATCACTATCTGAAGTGATATTTTTTTCTTTTTTAATTTTTCTATAGTGAAAAAAACTGATTGGTATTAAACAAAGATACACTAAAGAGCTTATAGCTAAAATTTTAAAAGTATAGACTAATAAAGCACCAAAAAATAAAACTATTCCAAATAATAAAAATTTTGTCATTGCTCTTGGTATGACTATTTTTTTAAATGAATAAGTTGGTATCGTACTTATTAATAATATTGAAACTATTACAAAAGATAAT
>Ga0209425_10006200_pt1 | contig 11524 bp, 8 predicted proteins | sample COG_05_FD_184749 | JGI IMG/M metagenome (GOLD analysis project Ga0209425, IMG submission 184749) | Pelagic Microbial community sample from North Sea - COGITO 998_met_05 (SPAdes) (version 2) | ecosystem: Environmental > Aquatic > Marine > Neritic zone/Coastal water | place: Helgoland, sampling... | reverse complement strand
CGTGACCGGCCGCTACCTGGTCGCTCCCAACAAAAAAGCCTTCCATCCGGAGTGCCTGAGGTGCGAGCTCTGCGGCGATGGGTGCGAGACGTTCGCGTCGGACCCGAAACGGCCGAACGTGCTGTGTTGCATGAACTGCCACGACGAGCGATACGCCGAGCGATGCACGCGGTGCGATAGGCCCCTGAAGGGTGAGATTCTCACCGCGCTCGGCGCCAAATACCACGTGAAGTGCTTCCAGTGCAACCTGTGCTCCGAGCCCATCGCACGGAAGTTCGTGGAGCACCCGCCGGGTTCGCAACAGATAATCTGCCCGCGATGCCACGAGGACAAGGTTTGCGAAAAGTGCGACGGGTGCGGCCGCGGGATGGGCGGCGCGTTCGTGCGCGCGCTCGGCGGTAAGTACCATCGCGAGTGCTTCAAATGCAATCGATGTTCGCGGGACGTCACCAGCAAGTACGTGGAGGGCCCCGACGGCGCGCCCTACTGCCGCGGATGCCACGTCAAGAACTTCGCGCCTCGATGCGCGTGCGGCTGCGGGAACGGCCTGGAGGGCAACGTCACCAGCGCGATGGGCCGCAAGTTCATCGAAGGGCACTTCAGGTGCACCGACTGCGACAAGGAATTCAGGCGAGGCAAATTCAACCGCGTCGCCGACTCCGAGGCTGGCGGAGACGACCGAGCGGTGTGCGAGGGATGCTACCGGAACACCCACGCGCCGCGATGCGCCGTCTGTTCCACCGCGATGGCCGGCGGCGAATCGTACGTCCGCAACGTCGACTCCGACGAGGCCATGTGCGATCGATGCAACGCGACTTCCGGGTCCGTCTGCGACGACTGCGGTTTCTGCGTCCCTAAAGAGTTCCAGCGAAAGCAGCGACGGATGGGCTTCAGGAACGAGGACCACGGCGCGACGAGGACCGCGAGGCGCGCGTCGGGGGGAGAGGCTATCATCGGGCAGTGCGAGCGGTGCGCGGTAGATGCGGTCAACGACGACGTCCTCGCGGCGCACCTCATGAACCGGGTCATTCGATTCTGTACCCACGCCGGCGCATCATCGGCGCCCGGGGACCAAACCGTCGCGGTACAACTCGTCGCCGCCGACCGACTGGCACGCGCGGCGGATAAACGGCACAGGGGCCCTAACGCGAACGGCCCGCGCGGGGTGACGCGCACGAAGATAACGCTGGAAGGGCGAGCGCCGCCGGAGGAGTGGCGGAAGATCATGCTCGGCTGGCGACTCGAGCGACGCGGGTCGGGGTACGAGCTCTCGGAGAACGACGGGACCACGGGCGAGGTGGCGACTGTGGATACGACCCCGGTGAAGGGCTCGTGTGACCTCGCGGACGCCAGCCCTGGGTCCATACAACGCGCGGCGCAGCTCGCGAGGAGCCACCCGGATGTTTCCGTGGATGAAAAGAGAATCTTAAAGGGAGTCGTCGCGTTGAAGGGCATGAGCGCCGACGCCCTGGGCGCCGTGCTCGCGCACGAGTACGGCCACTGCTACCTCTTCATGCGTAAGTTCCCGTTACTGCCGCTGGCGATGGAAGAAGGCGTGTGCGAGCTGTTCGCGTGGCTGTGGCTCGGCGGCGGTAAGTGGGACGGCGGCGGCGTCATCGGGTCTAATCCCAAAGGTGATAAACGTATCAGCGCGTGGTCCGAGCGAAGACGGCGGCAGATGGAGTTTCGGAAGGATCCGGTGTACGGCGACGGGTTCAGGGCGGCGCTGCGGGGGTACGAGGCGTGCGGGGAGAACCTGTGGACCTTTTTGGAGCACCTTAGGCTCCACGAGTCGTTCCCGGCTTGAATCGTTTGCGTCACTTTATAGGAAATAAATAGACTAGGGAAATAATCTCAGAGAGCGTGTCGTCCCTGCGGCTTCCGCGGGGACCTGTGCCTGTGCGCGGGCATCAACTCCACCTTTCCCTTTGGCGATTTGTACCTCGACGCCACCTCGTACGCGCCACCCTTGCGTAGGTACTTAGCCGGCGACCTGGGCGGTGACTTTGCGAAGCGGCTCTCGGACGAGTCCCGAAGAAGTTCTCGAGTCGACGATGGCCCACTCGGCCGTCGCGTCTTCCCCTTGGACGGTGCCGGTATCCGTCGCTGCGCTTGCAACTCCGCGAGCCTGATCGACGGCGTCTTACCGTCCCGCGGCCGGGGTTCACCCGCGGGTCCCCGTCGCAATATCACGTTCTTGAGCCTCTCCTTATTCGACCCCGGGGATTTCGACCGGGAAGCGTCGTTGTAGTCGCGGCGGGTTAGACCCGACCGCCTGGGTTCGGGGCGGGCATCCGCGGGAGCCTCGCCGCGGATGTACGCGGCGACGGGCGACGCGATGGGTACGGATCGGCCCGCGGACGCGCTCCTCGCGCGGCGACTCGAGTTGGACGCGGACCGCAGGGATCTCTCGCTTTTCGCGGGGCTCTCAAAGTATTTATCCCTCGACCGACCCCGCCGCGGGCTCTCCTCCGCCGGATCCCTCCACTTACCCTTGATGGACCGCCTGTCCGGGTGCCCGTGGTCGCCGCCGCGCGGGACGTGCGCGGACTGGCTCCGTCTGGGCGCCGGGGAACCCCCGCTGGATCGAACCCCAAAGCTGGATCTAACCCCAAAACTGGATCTCACGGCGCTGCTTCGAACGCTGCCCATCCGCGCGGGCGACGCGGACGGAGACCGCGCGAACGACGACCCGGGGCCGCGGTGTTCACCCCCGCGCCCCGGGAACCTACCGCGCTGGTGGAACTCGAGCGACGCCGCGAGGGAGTTTCGCGCGCTGGACGCTCGCGAGTGGAGCCGGTCGGTGGACCTGCGAACTTGAGCCGGCGCGAAAGTGCGGCTTTCCCACGAGGACCGCACCGAATCCGTCGACCGCCTGTGATCAGCGACTGTGGACGGAGCCTTATACGCCGCGACCCTGTTACCGACGGCGAACCCTTTGTCAAAGTCGGAGCTCAGCCGCGAGTCGTGCGACCGGTACATGCTCGCGGTGGCCTTGGCCTTGACCTCGGCCAGCGCCGTTCTTTCCAGCTGTAAGCCCAGCGTCCTCGCCTCGCGTCGAAGCGTACGCATCTCACCGCGCGTGTGGTGCCACGCCTCTTGAAGCACGTCCCGGCCCACGCGCCACGTTCGCTCCACCCCGCGGTCCACCGCGCCGAACCCCCGATCGGAGGTGTCGTCTTCCTCGTCGGTATCGGACCCGTTGCCCAGCCACACGCCCGAGCGCGCCGGCATCGCCTCGATCGCCTCGCACATCCGCCGGTTCAGGTCAATCGCGGACGCGGCCACCTTGTATATCCCCGCACTCCGTCGCTCGATGGCGTCCAACTCATTCAACACTTGTCGCAGCGCCTTCCGGCCCTCGCGACCTACTTTCCCAGACTCAACGAGACGCAAGTCGCGCTCCGCGACTGCGCCCGCCATCGTCGCCGCGTCGCGCTCCAGCACGGCAGCCTCCTCAGCGTTACGCGCGGCGTCCAGCGCCCGTCTCGTCGCGTCCGTCTGCGCCTTACTCTTCACGAGTTGCGTACGCAGGTGGTCCAGCTCGATCGCGTGTTCGCGCTCGAGGCTCACCAAATCCTCCTCCGCTCGGGTCAGCGCGGGCTGCATATTCATACTTGCGGCGTCGTGTGAATCGTTCGGCGTACGCGCCCCGGCGATGAGCCCCAGGCCTGGAGATGACACCACGTCGGACCTCAACACGGCGCCGTCTTTCGCGCGTTGGAGTAAACGCTCCACGGCGTCCATGCGTTTTTGCTCGTGCGACGCGGCGACGGCTTCCGCGGCGAGCCTGGCTCGTCTCTCCACGTTTAACGCTTCTCCCGCGGCGTCGAGGTCCACGCGTAGGTTTTCCGCGATGACCCGCTGGCGCTCGTATTTGGCGTCCGCCTGCGCGAGGGCGTTGACGAGCTCGGTGATCTTCTGCGGCTGCACGGGGGACCTCGCGGGCGACGGGGGTTGTTGGCGGTGGAACTCATCGATGGATCCATCGATGAATTGGTCGTCGTCCGCGTGAGACTCAGGCTCGTGTGGGTACGGCGGTGCGGACGGCGCGTGCGGGGACTGGTACAGCGACCTGGCGCTGAGCGGTGATGCTGGCGGTGTGCCCATCTCGGAGAGGGTCCGGCGGTATCCCTCGACCTCCGCGCGCGCCGCCTCGAGCGCGCGCGTCGCGTCGCGGTTGGCGACGACCGCCTGCGTCGCCACCTCCTCGGCGACGGCGACCTCAGCCTCGGCCTCGGCCTCGCGCTCCGCCGCGGCGCGCTCCGCGGATTCCGCGCGTCTCTCCGCGACGAACGCCCGGCGCTCAGCCTCCTTCAGCTCGGCTTTCTGCGCCTTTGTGCGCTCGTACTCCGTTCGCTCGCGCTGCATGATTTTCTCAATCTCGTGGTAGTCGCCGTACGCGTCGTTGGAGGTGATTGAGGTGACTGAGGTGCGGACGGCGCCTGTGGGGAGGTGGTACGGGTCCGTGCCGTCGATGGATTTACCGCGTGACCGCGCGGGGGAGACGGCGTGCCGGTACGGCGACGCCGCGCTCGCCGGCCTCCACGTCGGAGCCATGCCTGCGCGCCTCAATTTGACTGCTCGTAACAATCATCGGCTCGGCTCGGAATAATTGGAGGCTCCGAGGTGACTGGTGGTCACACTGCAGAGCGCCGGGTCCGGAGGTGACGCGGGGTAACGATGGAGACCAGCCTGAGGTTCGACAGCGGCAAGAAGCATCTGAAGCTGTTCGCCAAGGAGAAGTTCAGCAACGACGACAATTACGTCCTCACGGTGCGTCGCCGCGACCGTCCTCACGGCGACGGCCCCTATCCCACCGCGGGGGCACTTTACCCTCGATCACCCTCCACGGTGTCCCGATGCGACCCGTGTCTCGATGCGTTCGCCCCGAACCCGGCGCTGCGAAGACGATCCTCACGCTGACCTCACCTCTCACTCGACTTTCCCGACGCAGGTCTCCGGGTCGCTCGACACGCGCGACGGTCGCGTGGAGTCGCGCGCGTACGTGAGAAAAAAGTTCTTTCCCGACAGCGTGCTGACCCGAGTCGACATGGGCCTGTCCTACGCCACGACGCAGGACGACGTGAGGTACGGGCTGAACGGGCGTCGTACGTTCGACATCACCGACGATGGGCTGCTCACCCTGGACGTGAAGGGAGGGTGCATGGTGGGCAGCAAGGGTGCCAAACGCCCGGACGTGGTCGGGTGCGTGGAGCTGACGCAGAAGATTTTCAACTTTCAGGAGGATCAGGACTTGAAGCTGCGGCTCGGGTACGACCTGCGCGAGCGGGGGTTCTACGGCCAGATCCGGGAGAACAACTGGACGTTCAACACCAACTTCAGGGATAAGTGGGACGTCAAGTACGACCTGTGAAGGCGCGTGTTGGGCGTACATAGGCGTCGATAGTCATCGTGTGAGGAAATGAAAAATAAAGTCCAGTCACGCGCACTCGAGCTCTGTTGCGCAGTCCGCCCAGTCAACCGCAACAACCAGGACGACGAGAGCGACGTGGGTCGCGTCACACCGCCCGACGCGCGAGCATCGGTGACGGCAGGCTCGCTCGTTTCATCGACCGCTGGGTTCGTCGAAGCACCGCGGCGTTTGACCCGTGGACGACCCGCGTCGCTCCGTCCGAGACGAACGACGCGTGGCTCTCCGTCCGAGGCTCGGTTTCAGATCTGCGTGTTGGCGTGTCAGCGTGTTTGAGCGCGCGAGGCTTTCCCGCCGGGCACGATGATGGGCGATAGGAAGATAATCAACCTCGAGGATGGATGGTCGTTCATGCAGGTGCGATCTCATCCCCCGCGTCACCGCCCTCGACTCACTCGTCGCGCCCGCGTCGCGCCAGATCGGACAGCGCGAAGGGCGCGACTAACCCAACCCTACGCGTATATCTTTGAGAAGACGACCCGCACCTGACCCTTTCCTCTCCGTCTCCCATCGCATCGCAGAACGGCATCGAGAAGCTTCGCAAAATCCTCGAGGATGACGCGCAGGAACCCTTCACCCCGGAGGAGTACATCAACCTCTACACGTGCGTCACTCCCCGCGTTTCACCGCCCGAGTTTCAAAAACGTCAGATCCGTCCCGCAACCTCCACTTTCATCTTTTCGTCCCAATCTGACGACTCGCCCGACCCGATGTCTCCCAACGCAGTACCATCTACAACATGTGCACGCAGAAGCCGCCCCACGACTTCTCCCAGCAGCTGTACGAGAGATACCGCGAGGCTTTCAACGCGTACATCATCTCCGACGTCCTCCCCGCGCTACGGGAGAAACAAGGCGAGTACATGCTCAAAGAGCTGGTCAAGCGCTGGGACAACCACAAGATCATGGTCCGATGGCTCTCCCGCTTCTTCAACTACCTCGATCGGTACTACATCCAGCGGCACAACCTCGCGCAGTTGAAGGACGTGGGCATGCTCTGCTTCCGCGACCTCGTGTACTCCGAACTGAAGAAGAACGTGAAAGACGCGGTGCTGGCGCTGGTGGACAAGGAACGCGACGGCGAGCAGATCGACCGCGCGCTCGTTAAGAACATCCTCGGCATCTTCGTGGAGATGGGCATGGGCGGCATGGAGGCGTACGAGCAGGACTTCGAGGCTCACTTACTGACCAACACCGCCGCGTTTTACAGCCGGAAGGCTTCCGTGTGGATCGACGAGGACTCGTGCCCGGATTACTTGGTCAAGGCTGAGGACTGTCTGAAGCGTGAGAAGGAGCGCGTGGGTCACTACCTGCACGCGTCGTCGGAGTCCAAGCTGCTGAAGGAGGTTGAGAAGGAAGTGCTCGCCGCGTACGAGACGCAGCTGCTGGAGAAGGAGCACAGCGGCTGCGCGGTGCTGCTCCGGGACGACAAGACGGAGGACCTCGCGCGCATGTTCAGGCTGTTCAAGCGCATTCCCGCCGGCCTACCCCCGGTCGCGGACATCTTCAAGAAACACGTGGAGAAGGAGGGCGTCACGCTGGTGAAGCAGGCGGAGGACGCCGCGGGGGCGAAGAAGGACCCGGGCGCCAAGGACAAGGCGGCGGCGGCGGCGGCGAGCACCGAGCAGGTGTTCGTCCGAAGCGTCATCCAGCTCCACGACAAGTACCTCCAGTACGTCATCGACTGCTTCAGCAACGACTCGCTGTTCCACCGCGCGTTGAAGGAGGCGTTCGAAGTTTTCTGCAACAAAGGCGTCGCCGGGAGCACATCCGCGGAGTTGCTCGCCACCTTTTGCGATAAGCTCCTACAAAAAGGTTCGTCCGAGAAGCTCAGCGACGAGGAGGTGGAGACGACGCTGGAGAAGGTTGTGAAGCTCCTGGCGTACATCAGCGACAAGGACCTCTTCGCCGAGTTTTACCGCAAGAAGCTGTCGAGGCGTTTGCTGTTTGACAGGAGCGCGAACGACGACCACGAGCGTTCCATCTTGACCAAGCTCAAGACGCAGTGCGGGGCTCAGTTCACGAGCAAGATGGAGGGTATGGTGACTGACCTGCAGATCGCGAAGGATAACCAGAAGGAGTTTGAGAAGTGGCTGGACGACGACGATACGCGCCGGCCGAAGATGGAGTTTGGCGTCACCGTGCTGACCACCGGGTTTTGGCCCACGTACAAGTTCACCGAGCTGGCGCTGCCCGAGGAGTGCGTCGGGTGCGTGTCCACGTTTAAGGAGTTTTACGAGAAGAAGCTGCAGCACCGCAAGCTGACGTGGATCTACGGCCTCGGGCAGGTGTCCATGAAGGGAAACTTTTCGTCCAAGCCCATCGAGCTGAACATCAACCTGTTCCAGGCGGCTATCCTGCTCCTGTTCAACGAGCAGGGTAGCCTCAAGTACACGGAGATTCGCGACAGGCTGGGGCTTCCGGACGAGGACATGGCGCGTAACCTGCACTCGCTGTCGTGTGCCAAGTACAAGCTCCTGCTCAAGGAACCCGAGAACAAGAGCATCAACCAGGACGACGTGTTCACGTACAACGAAAAGTTCACCGACAGGATGCGCCGGATCAAGATTCCGCTCCCGCAGATTGACGACAAGAAGAAGGTGGAGGCGGACGTCGACAAGGACAGGCGCTACGCCATCGACGCGGCGATCGTGCGGACGATGAAGAGCCGCAAGGTGCTCCCACACCAGCAGCTCGTGCTGGAGGTTGTGCAGCAGCTGACGAAGATGTTCAAGCCCGACTTTAAGATCATCAAGAAGCGAATCGAAGACCTCATCGCGCGCGACTACCTGGAGCGAGACAAGGACAACCCGAACGTGTTCAAGTACATGGCCTGATGTACTGCGTTTACTTGGCCTTGCGCGTGTTGTAATGGAACGAATTTGAACGAGTTTGCGAATGCGTGTACGAGTACCGCGTTTTAGTTGATGCTAACCTTACATCAAATTGTTTTCTAGAGAACGTCCTAAAACCCGCGCTCCTAGATTTTCATGGTTATAGATTTTTTTAACCACGTTGGCGACGACCTTTCCTTTGATCGCGCTCAACCACACCCCCAAACTCTCCCGAACCCATTGCTAAGCCAGCAACCCCAGCCCGTTCCCCAAGTCTTCAAGCACGCCTCGCCTCCAAACAACCCCGCGCAACTTACACGGCGGAGAAGTTCGGGCGCTTGTACTTGAAGGTGGTCTTCTGGCTCTTGCTGTCGTGGCGAAGAACCTTGTTGATGACGGGGAAGGAGACGGGCTCCTTGACGCCGAGGAACTGGATGGTGTTGTCGCGCTTGACATCAGCATCGGCAACCTGCGCAATCTTGATGATCTGCAGGCAGGGCGCGCGCACACGGTGGCGGGACGCCATCTCCTCGTAGAGGGCGTCCACAGCCTTGTTCATGGACACCTCGCGGTACTCCTTGTACGCGTTGTGGAAGCCAGTGCGGGACTGGTAACGGATCCAGATGCCAAAGTTCTTAATGGAGGTCACATCCTCCTCGAAGATCTCGTTGCACGCGAGGATCTGGCCGTTCGCCTTCTTCACCTTCTTCAGGCGGGAGAGGAAGTACCAAAACTTGGACTTCGCGCGGGTGTCGTCGGTGCTCCACAGCTTCATGCGGTACACCTGGGGTTCGGGCATCGCATCGGTGGGGACGTGACGACCCACGATGTGGAACTGACGGTACTGTTGAGTTTAGATGGGAGGGACGGGAAGGTCAGCGACGTGTTCGTGGTTGATTCAGGGGTCGAGGGGTGGATCGGTGAACGGGGACGCGACGTGACCGACGGCGTCCCCCGAAAAACACAGTCTAAACCCTAGAGTGTAGACCCTAGTGCGAAAAACGGAGAAAGGATCGACCGACGCGCGGCCGACTCCCATCGACGACTAACGCGCGTCGATGCCAATGCGTGCGACGATGGTTCGAACGAGACCCGTTCGTCGCTTTTCGAACATCGTCAGCCGCCGAGGCATCGTCGTCGCGCCGTCGCCAGCGCACATCCGGGCGCTCCGAGCTCGCGAGGAGCCTCGGAGAGGGGGAAACGCGAAGACACGTCGCGGCGAAAACCGCGCGGGGGAGCGCGACGCTCGATCGAAACGGGCACGAAACGCGTCACAATGGATTGTAAACGCCGTCATCGTACTCGAATTGACCTGCGCGATACAGTAGTCGGCATCGCCAACCCGCAATCGCGCGCGTCGTGCCCCGTCCGCAGGGTTTCTTCAGCGACGTGTCTTTCGCATCCTCACACGCCCGGCGAACGCCTCTCCGTTCGAGGTCGAGCTAAGAAATGACTATGCGTCGATGCGGACGCGGTCGGGAGACGTACCCTGTGGGCCTTAGGAGCCTTGGCCATCTTGACTTTGTTGTGTACTTGCTCGTGAGGGCGTACCAACTATGCCATGGGGCTGGCGAATTCAATTTATTTATTATTCAATTTTTAGGGCCTGGGATTCTAATTCGTCGACAGGCTATCTGTTTGCGCGTTGTGATTTCTCAGTTTCGAATATGGGTCCTCGGTTTTGGTTTTGGTTTTGGTCTTTGTAAACCAACAATTCGTGGGTCTTTTTCCATTTATGTTTTTGGAAGACTGTTTGCCTGTGAGTGCGAGATCAGCCAAACCCTAATAACGAATTTATTCGTACTTTAGGGTCTAGAGCGCTGCGAGCTTCGAGCTTCGCGCGAAAAACTCGGCGGCAAACAACAAAAATCAGAGTGTGACAACTGGGAAAATCCGAAAATCGACCTCGAGTGTGATTCTTCGAGGGCATCACAACACCAGTCCCAGTGGGTGGGGGCCCTTACGTGTGACTCGTGACATCGGAGAGAGATGGACGGCTCGATTCCCAGAGACCTCGCGGCGGTGCGTGTCCGTCAGCCACGCCCTCGTTTCGTTCCAACCCCGCGTTCAAATCGAACCGTCGTCGTCGATCGACGCCTTGGCGCCAAAACGGTGCATTTTTCCCCCGCCCAATTTATTCGATCCGCGGAAGACTCTGACGACGTCCCCCCAATGACGACCATGAACCGAACAGGCGCTGCCCACGGACCCGGCCGAGATGCTCGAGCTCGCATCGCGCATCTCCGCGATGGGTTTCGCCACGAAAACGCAGCAGATGCAGGCCGAGATCGACGACCTCGCCGAGCAGATGGAGGAGGCGCGCGCGAAGAACAAGCAGATGCAGAAGCAGATGATCGCGATGGAGGGCGAGGTCGCCGAGGCGCAGGACAAGCTCGAGCTGGCGCGCGAAGAGAACGCGCAGCTACTCGGCGAGAAGAGCGCCCTGACCGACGCGGTCAAGTCCTTAAACAAAGAAGTGTCCAAGCTGAAGAACTTCAAGATGAACCTCATGGCGACGCTCAAAGACGACGACCAGGTCGAATTCGCCAACGAAGCCTCGGGCGACAGGCTCGTCTCATCCGTGCTTCAGTCGGCGAAACCGACCGCGAGCCCGAGGCAGACGTCCGGGAGCATGATGTCCGACCGTACCGGCGCGTACGGCTCCACCCCCGTCGCCTCACCCGCGAGGTTCGGATCGCAGAACCAGAACGGATCGCGGTCTCACTCATCCACGCTCACGTCGCCGTCCGTCACGGGCTCACCCGGCGGCTTCGGCGGTAAGGTGGACGGCAAGGAGTTCTTCCGCCAGGCGCGTGCGCGGCTGTCGTACGAGAAGTTTTCGCAGTTCCTGTCCAACATTAAAGAGCTCAACGCGCACAAGCAGACGAGGCAGGAGACCCTCGCGAGAGCGTCAGAGATCTTCGGAGACGCAAACGCCGATCTGTACGCCACGTTCGAGACGCTCCTGGTGAAGCACCTGCCCAAGTGATGGACGTGTGTGGTGTGCGGGGGGATGATGTGGGTTTATTCTAACGTGACATGTAAAGATTTCATCAGGCGAGCTCGTAACAAAGGCGTCGCACATTGTGACGCTCTTTCAAGTTTCTTCCATCCCCCGTTTTCTTCACCGCGTATTTAGTTACAAATCTGTTCACATTAAGGAACAACTTATGATGACTATTTAGACTATGGTATGACATGCGTCTTCTGTTTGTCAACAGACCGGGTTTTACACGTCACTTGATAAAGCGGCGCTT
>Ga0209425_10006198_pt1 | contig 11528 bp, 20 predicted proteins | sample COG_05_FD_184749 | JGI IMG/M metagenome (GOLD analysis project Ga0209425, IMG submission 184749) | Pelagic Microbial community sample from North Sea - COGITO 998_met_05 (SPAdes) (version 2) | ecosystem: Environmental > Aquatic > Marine > Neritic zone/Coastal water | place: Helgoland, sampling... | reverse complement strand
AGAAGAACTTCCAGTACCCACAGAGTAACAGCTAACTACTTGTGTTGACAATAACGTTAACAACAATAACCAAAAGAAGAGACAACAACAATATGAGTACACTAAAAGGAAAAGTAAAATGGTTCAATGGCACTAAAGGCTTTGGATTCATTGAGAGAGAAGACAAGGAAAAAGACGTGTTCGTACATGTTTCAGCTGTGAGAGACGCAGGACTGGATTACTTGAACGAAGGCGATGAGATGAGTTTTGAAGTAGAAGATGGCCCAAAAGGTCCGAATGCAACAAGTTTGCAAAAAATCTAATCCACAATATCATTAACATGCAGACATCGGCACAGCCAATAAAAGGTTGAACCACGTCCGATGTCTGTGCTAAAATACAGCATGGATCGAACTGTAGAAGTAGCAACCACATACAACCAGAAGTACTACGACATCATTGGTAAAAGAATGGTAGAGTCGTTTGTAAAATACTGGCCCAAACACATCAAACTACACGTTTACTGGCAGGAAGCAGAGCCAGAGATCATGGCGGACAACATAGTCTACCACGAGCTGTACAAGGTACAACCACAACTCAAGCAGTGGGTGGATCAACACGCCGACAAGAAGTATCATGGATGGAGGGAAGACAGAGGCAAGTTCGTGTGGAAGAACGACGGAGTCAAATTCTCACACAAGGTATTCGCACAGACACACAGGATCAAGAACAGCACAGCAGACATACTTCTATATTCAGATGCAGACACACTGTACCATGCGGAACCGGATCTGGATTACCTGAGTGAGATATCGCCAGCGGACAGTCTATGCACATTCTTTGACAGACCCAAGTTCAGAGACGAGACAGGATTCTACATGCACAACCCACAACACCCCAGGGCAAAGGAATGGGCCAACAGGCTGGAGGAGATATATCTGTCAGGTGAGGTGTGGACATACGAGAAAGACAGGGCGGCGGACCAATACACAATGGCATTTGGCAGACAGCATTTCTTTTTCTGCAAACAGATGGACCTGATGAAATATCACAAGGACATGGATCCAAAGGATCCTGTGCCAACGTCACCATTGAATAAATTTTTAAAACATCTAAAAGGAGAGAAGAAGACATCATGATAAAATATCCACTGGCGTTCTCAACATGGGGAACAGAAGAAGTAGAAGCAATACAACGTGTCATAGAAACAGACATGTACACCATGGGCAAACATGTGAAACAGTTTGAACAGGAGTTTGCGGAACATTTTGGATCTCCACACGCAGTCATGGTCAACTCCGGATCAAGCGCCAACCTATTGATGTTGAGCTTGTTGAAATGGAAATACAAATTAAAGGGTGACATCATTGTACCCGTGGTGGGTTGGGCGACAACATACTTCCCAGTTGCACAGAACGGGTTCAGACTGAACTTCGTTGATGTGGACCCTAACACATGGAACATAGATGTGACAAAGATAAGAGCCGCAATAACTCCTGAGACCTGTGCAATAATGCCAGTGAATCTTTTGGGGAACAGTTGCGACTTCACCGAGATAAAAAAGATATGTGAGGAACATGACCTCAAGCTGATAGAGGACAACTGTGAATCAATGGGAGCCATGTATGATGGCAAACACACAGGAACGATAGGCCTCGCAGGATCATTCTCTTTCTTCTTCTCACACCACATACAGACAATGGAAGGCGGAATGGTCCTTTGCCAAGACAAGGACGACGCCGACTACATGAGATCATTGAGGGCACACGGTTGGGTCAGGGACCTGCCAGCGGACTCTCACCTGTACAAGAAGACAGGCAACGCATTTGATGACAACTTCATATTCGCAACACCAGGATACAATGTGAGACCACTAGAGATGAGTGGAGCTATAGGATCTGAACAGCTAAAGAAATGGCCACAGATAGAAGCCACACGTATTAATAACGCAAAACATTTTGTTGATCTTTTTAGAAACAAACCTTTCCTGAGGATACAACAGATAGTTGGGGAGAGCAGTTGGTTCACGTTTGGCATTGTGTTAGACGGAGAACTAAAAGGTCGAAGGGCAGAGATAGTCAAGGCACTGGACGAGGCAGGCATACAGAACAGACCACTTGCGTCAAGGAACTTCCTGAAGCAACCTGTGATGAGAGAGCTGGACTACATAGCATCGGGCGAGATGACCGCGGCCGATGACATACACGACAACGGATTCTTTGTTGGTAACGGTAGTAAAGACATCAGAGACGAACTAGACCAGTTGTACACCACAATAGTCAAATTTGTAAAATGAAAAAACTTACAATAGTAACCACATACGGAACCAAGTATTGGCCACTGCCGGTGCAGAAAGGTCTCAAGACCATTGAGCAGTTCTGGCCAGATCATGCAGAGGTACTTGTGTATCCGGATGACATGTCACAACAGATGCCATTGCGTAACACGAAGTACTACGACCTGTGCAAGGAACAGCCAAAGCTACAGGAGTTCATAGACAGGCACAAGGACAACCCCAAGTTTAATCCTAGGATAAAACAGAATGACCAGGAGAAGAAGGACTTTGACAAGAACACACAGATATACATCTATGACGCTGTGCGTTTCAGTTACAAGGTGTTCGCCTGCATAGACGCATGGCAGAAGACCAAGCCAGACATGCTGTGGTTTCTGGATGCAGATATCGTCACGTTTGAGAAGATAACAATGGACTGGCTGACACACATCACACCAGACGACAAGTTCACATCATATCTTGGTAGACCCAAGAAAGGTTTCTCTGAAACCGGTTACTACGCTTTCAACACAGCACACAGACACGCAGGAGAGTTCTTTGAACGTTGGCAGACCTACTACGACAAGGACAGGTTCCTGGAACTCAAAGGATACACGGACAGTTTCACCTTTGATGGCGCCAGGCTAGAGCTTGAGAAGGAAGGCAAGATCCAGAACGAGGACCTCAACGATGGTAGGTGGGCAGGTGACAGGAGAAGCAGACACCCATTCATCAACAGTGAGCTTGGACAGTACATGGATCACTTGAAAGGTTACGACCGCAAGGCCGCGATGACATCTAAGAAGAGGGATCTCACCACGAAGCAATCCCACCCATATTGGAAGACCCTGAAAGACTAGGCTAGTAAATATTAACATGAAAGCACTTATAACAGGTTGCCAAGGATTCATTGGTAAAAATCTCGCACAGCATTTAAAGAAACAAGGACATCATGTCACAGGCATAGACAAGAAACTAAAGACAGGTGATCAGATATTCGTTGATGAGTTCGTTGGACACGACATGGAGTCGAGGATAACAATGGAGAACGACTTCGACAGGGTATATCATCTATCAGCCGATGTGCCAAACTCCAAGGGAGTTGGCGGAAGTCAACTGACAACAGGCAGGAGCAATCCAATACAAACTATACAAGCATTAGACTTCGCATCAAAGAACAAATCGCATTTCATATACGCCGTGTCGGCAATGATATACAACACAGAATATCAAGGACACAATGGTCCGGACTTGAATGAAGATGATCACATATGGCCAGCACAACCGGCCGGAAACATCTATGGGATGGAAAAACTTTACAACATGCAGTTGGCACAAGAGTACGCAAAAAGTTATGACATGAAGATATCATTACCCATATTCCATGCCATGTATGGTCCACACTGTGACATACTAGAAAATTCAAAAGTGGTTGCGGCCATGTGTGTCAAAATACTACGTGCCGGAGACCCAGGAGAGATAGAGATATGGGGAGATGGAACACAGATAAGATCCTTCTGTTACATTGATGATCTCATGGTAGGACTAGACAAGTTGATAGAAAACGATGTGCAGATACCGATCAACATGGGATCAGACGAGTCGATCACAATGACACAACTCGCAGACATGCTGATAAAGATATCAGGCAAGAAGATTGAAAAGAAATACTTACCGGCCGGACCGGCTGGTTGTATGAGACGTAACTCAGACAACACCAAGATACAGAAGCTGACAGGATGGAAACCAAGCTATCCTCTAGAACAAGGATTAAAGAACACTTATGAACACGTATCTAACACCCTGGGCTCGGATAAACTGTAATTGGCCCGACTCCAACATACAACAACAATTAGAATCCAAAGCTCACACAGACAATAAAACTAAGGAACAGTATGCCCAATATGTAGAGGCAGGACATCCAGATCCAGAGACACAACATCAATTCCTTAAAGCGGCAGAGTTATTAGGACTGTCAGATCCTTATGTGTTGATCAATAGACAACACCCAGGACAACAAATGCCAATACACACAGACCTAGGTAGTGCCCGTAGATACCACTACATGACCAAGGAAGAAAGACATGAGAAACTAGAGCGTTGTTTCCTTTTCCTGGATGACTGGCAACCCGGACAGGTGATACAGATGCAGGACGAAATGATACAGAACTGGAAATGTGGAGATGTGTTGTGGTTTGACTGGCGGAACACGCCACACGGTACAGCTAACTTTGGTAAAAAAATTAGACCACTACTGTTGATAACAGGAGTTGCTACACCAGAATGGCAAAAGATACATAACAGTTCCAGGTTGACGGAATTTAATTTATAACGTATAATAACAATATGTCACTTACACCAATAGTAATAGAACAAACATCCAAGGGCGAAAGAAGCTACGACATTTTCAGTAGACTTCTCAAGGATAGGATCATTATGTTGGAAGGACCGATAGAGGAACACACAGCTTCAGTGCTTTGTGCTCAACTGTTATTCTTGGAATCACAAGATGCCTCGAAGGATATCGTTTTGTATATCAATTCGCCAGGCGGACTGGTAACGGCAGGCATGGCCATCTATGATACCATGCAGTATGTCAAGTCAGACATACAAACAATAGTAGTGGGCCAGGCTTGTTCTATGGGCTCACTCCTAGCAAGTGCAGGCACGAAAGGCAAGAGATTGATGTTACCACATGCAAGACACATGATACATCAACCACTTGGCGGTGCGAGTGGACAGGCAACAGACGTTGAGATCAGAGCAAACGAATTATTGAGATGGAAGAAAGAACTTACTGAAATCTACGAGAAGACCACCGGACAACCATTAGAGAAACTTAAAGCTGACATGGAAAGAGACAAGTTCATGAACGCAGAAGAAGCCGTTGCATACGGGTTGGTGGACAAGATAATCACCAGCAGGACGGACGACGACCAAGGATAGTTGGTGCCGCAACTTAAAATTTACACGTTTGGAACAAAGTATTTCATAGACACATATTCACAAGGTCTACGTGAAGACTGTAAAGCACACGATTATGATCTCACAGTAGAGGTCATACCAGATGAAGAGAATTTCTCACACATAAATCATCACATACATCTTAGGATGGTTGAGGTTGTCAAGAATGCTGACAGTAACGATAGGATATTATTTTTAGACCCTGAATGCAGAATTATTAAATCGATACCACAAGATTGGATAGACGATGCTCGTCCCCTTGTGTGTTACAAGATACAGCACGGCAAACAGGACATCGAACGTTACACTTATGGGCACACCCTACCAGGTCCTATTCAGATGCAACCAATATTTTTATCAGCATCAGACATCACATGGATACAGTGGTGGTATGATGCTTCAATGGCGGCCAGTGATCCTGCAAACAGTCAATACACACCACACGAACTATTCCTAGAACTTGCACTTAAATTTAACAAAATAGATATGCACAAAGAACACTGTGTCTACAACAGAGAGTTCACAGGCAAACACTGTGTTGTGAAAGGTTCGTGGACTACTGATGACACTATTATAAAACACCCCGACATACATGCGATGCTAGACCCCAATGTAAAAAACGCAGTCCCGGAAATAAAGAACAGCAAGTTCCTCCCGGAACGGAAATTACACAATCACTTTACAGATCTCGACACTGTCAAGCAGATAGATGCACTAATGTTTAAAGAAGTGCATGATATTACCAAATGGCCTGAAGGTACAGTTGCTGAAGGCGAATGGTATGTTGTAGATAATTGGATGTTTGATCCTAAACTTGGAAGACTTGGTCACAAAGACTTTGAGTCAACCAAGTATCATTTCAGTCTAGAGCAAAAGATAGAACAAGGAATCAATACGCCCGCAGTTAAAAATTTTACCAAACAATCAACTAAGGAGTAAATATGCACATGAAACACATATTAATATTATTAACGGCTTCAGTAATACTGTTGTCAGGATGTTCAATTCCAAAAAATCCAGAGATAGTGTTTGGAAAGAAATGTCTTGCTAATGGCGATCAGATAGGTTACTCATGGGTGTGGATACAAGATAAAAATCTGCAAACTAAACCATCAGCTGAAGCATGTAATCAATTACCAGAATCTAAGTGATAGTTAGTGGTATTATGCCACTGGCTTTCTACCGGAAATCCAATCCTGTTCTTCGTCAGTAACAGGCCACATTATAATTGTACCTGCCAGTGTTGAGGCCATTCAGCAGTTTCAGATTTATCATTTACAGCAACGACTTCTAGTATCTCAGGTGTTTCATCCCAACAACAGTCGTCACGAGAAACACATTTGCTTTCAACATAAACTTTTTGGCTTTTCTTTTTGTCTGCGTACATTGTTTTGTTCCTTTTGTAAATTAATGTTTGTAAATTTACTTATAGTAAATAATACACTAAAACCTTAGAAAATCAACTCATACGCTGTAAACGATGTAAATATTTTGTAAATTTAAATTTACAAAATTTACAAACTGTATAGAATATATTAGTCTAAGATTATTGCTTTAATGGACTTCTCGCCCATGTATATTTCTGTTTGGGCTTTTGCCTTGATGCATTGGTACTTGACGTTCTCATTGTAATTTCTTTCTGCAGTACGCTTACCTCTCAGGCACTTGGCCATGCTTTCTTGGATCCTGTGTTCCTTGATCTCTCCATTGACCAACATCAACAATGCAACTACTGTTTCAATCATTAGTGTGCGTCTCCATTACCGTTCTTGTACACAATCTCTCTGTCAGCATCTTTGAGTGCTTCGATGTTGTTCTGTGCTTTCTCCATCTGCTTGTTCAGGAATTCTATGTTGATCTTGTTGTTGGACATGCTGTCCAGATGCTTCTGCATCCTTTCCACGGTGGTGTAAAGGTCTTCTATCAGCATGAACTGTTCTATGTCCTGCGAGCTCTGTCCTAACTCACCCCTTGGATACTTGATCCTGAATTCGTTGTTCTTCTCAATGTCTGCCGTGAGTTTTTGTTCTGCGTGTTGCAGATCTTTTGTCAGTGATGCGTTCTGCATTTCCAACAGTGTAAGTCTCTCCACCAGGCCAAAATATCCCCAGACCCCAACAGCAACTGCGGCCAAGATGGAAAGCAAGTTCCTCATTGGCATCGAGATGGATGTATTATCGCTGATCTTCATTTTTATTTTCTTTTAAGCAGTGCTTTTTTTGCCGCAATTCTTTTTTGCTTGGCAGTCATGGGAGCCTTGCCACCTACCCATGCTTCGTTGACATCCGCAGTAGACTTGTCGTCTGCTTTGTATTTGCCCTTCACTCTTGCACGTTTAGGTTCAGTTGTAGATTCTATCTTGGCATCTCCACCAGCACTGAATACCTTCTTTATCCATTTAAACATTTACTATTCCTCTTTTACGTATACCGTTCGTGGAACTGGCTTGTTGCTCATTCTCCTGCTCCTGATATATCTCTTTTTGCCTACCTTGTAAATAATAGGTTTCTTTGGTTTCTCGATAACAAACATCTTGTCATATGCATCAACCAGATTCTTAATCCATTTGTACATAAGGCTACCTCCATATCTATTACTTCTTGAAAGGATTTAATCCTTTAAGACCTTTAACCGCACCTTTAGTCTTACCACCTACTTCTTTACTGACAGCTTTGCCAAGCTTCTTGGCATTGCCAACAATGTCAGGCATCTTGACTTTAGGCATCTTTGGTAGTTTGAATTTCATACTACTTCTCCCTTTTGTATAGAGTCCAAGCACCATAACCGATTGCTCCCCACGCCGCTAACTTGGCTATAGGTCCTGCGATCAATACAATAACGCCAACTGCAATAAGCACAGTGCCGTCCCATGATGTTCTCTCGTCTACTCTATCTTTCACCCATTTAATTGGATTCATAATGTATCCTCCTTAATTGTGTTTGTAGGTATATTTATCTTAAAAATTGGACTAATTTTGGAATATAGTCGCCTAGTGTTATCCTTCTATGTTGGTCCTGCTTGTTCATAAATGCCCGCAGTTGGCCTTTTTGATAACCATAGTCTTTGTTCCTGTATGATTTATAGGCATCCAACATCTTTGCAAACGCAATTATTGACCAATTCGTAGCTTTACCATTCTCCTGTTTCACTTCCCTCGCAACATTTTTTACAGCCTCCTTGATATGATCTTCCGGTAACATTCCCCACTGCATGAATACTGGATCCTCTAGTTCTTCTATGCCTACTGCGTTCTCCTCACTGTTGACAGCCAGTGGTGCCAGGGTCTTAATAACATCTACTGTGTTGTGTAAATTCCACACTTGTAACACAAAGTTAAAAACAAGTTGCGAATCCCCACCCAATGATTTAACAAACTCGTTGTATCGTAAAATGTTTTTGTGTACCGAATCATAATTTGCCGGGTATCTAACATACTCGTATGTGCTACCGACGCCGTCCATGCTGACTGTAAGCCGCAGACGTTTGAACTTACTTGCCATGTCAAAGAACCTAGGGTGTATCTTTGTGGCATTGGTTGTGACCTCAAGTGCGATATCCTTGGCTGTGTTTGTGTCAATGCAGTGTTTTAACAAATCAAAGAACTCCGGATTCAGTGTTGGCTCACCTCCGGTCACGTGTATTAGTTTACTTTTGATTGCGGCCTCCTTTATCTTGTCTGTGTTGGATTTGTCCTTTGGCCAAGAATAGTCTTCCTCAAAATATCCATCATAATATTTCCAGCTGGTTTCTTTGTTTGGATCTTTATTATCACTGTTCCATCCTAGCTGTTTCCATTCTTTCCATAGTTCACTTGATGCATATGGAAAACACATCTTGCATTTGAGATTACACTTGTTACCAAGTTTCAGATCAATTTTCTTGATGCTGTACTCTTCTACATCTGTGTTGGATTGGAAGTACCTATCGTTTATGTGTGTCCTCGTTGATTGTTCGTGTAACCTTTCTTTCTTGTAACAGGTCTCACACTCGGGCAAACGTATACCGTCCAGCATAGACTTCCTCACATCTGTTAGGTATTTGCCTTCAAACCATTTTTGTATACTGCCAATATCTTTTATTTTGGTCTTCTCTGACCCTCCGGTCCACTGTGCTTCACAACACAGTTGCATACGTCCGGTTGGTGACACTGTCACACTATCAAATGGTACCCTGCAATAGGATTTATTTTCTTTGTTCATGGATGTATCTTTGTATTAGATGATTGTAGGCATCCATGTATTGTATGTCGTCGGCCCCGGGCTCCACTTGAACCTGTTTACGCAATTCGTTTTCTATGGAACTGCCTACCACATTCCCCAGTGAATGCTTCAATGCTCCCGGCCTATCAACAAATCCAGCCTCCATGTATGAATAGATGTGTCCGTTTGGATCAATACAGACTTTGACTTGAGGTGATTGTCCGCGAGTCATCTCGTTGTGTGTGACTTTAACAAGATGGGACTGTCTGCCATGCATGGCATCTTCGAGGGCATATCCGTAATCCACCGGCACCCCTGTGGCGACTATCTTTTCGTTGAAGGCCATTAGTGTGTCTTGTATCTTGTTCCTGTTATTAATCTCATACTGGAATGTAAAATCTTCCCGTAACGAAAGATTTGAGATTCCACCTATGTCTTCAATGTACTCTAGCACCCTATCCAACTTATGAAAATTTTCAGGTAGTAACACATAGTTCAAAAACAATTTGGTTCTGTCATCTCTTTTATTATATTTGGTTAAGTTTTCTTTTACAACATGCCAGCCCTTTTTGTGTTTAGTAGTAGCCTGGTATTCGTCCTGATCAAGACCGTACAGAGAAACCCTGAGATGATCTAAGGAATTAATATATGGATTCTTTTCTAACATTTTTTTGTTCAGCATGAATCCATTTGTTACCATCCTTGCTTCATAACCCTTGTCGTGCAGATCTTTACAAATGTCATTAATGAAAGGACTTGTGAGCGGCTCCAGCCCACCGCTGATGTTGATCCTGTGAGGATCCTTACCATCGTCTTGGTCTATGATCTGGCTGAACACATTAGGTCTCGGTCCACGCACAACCGCATCGTAATTCCTGCCACAGAACAAACAAGAAAACATACAACTTGTACCCGGGTATATGTTTATCCTGTAAGGATATCTATATTCGCCGTTTATAGCGGCTTCCATGGCGCCACTATCTATGATGGGTTTCAAGGTTTTCCAGTATGGTGTGTGTTCAAACAGCATACCAGTAATTAGTGGTGTTGCATATTCTGTTTACAACATACTGGTAATGATGTTATACTTTTAGATTACTTGTCTGGATAAGGTTGGTGTTCTTCTTCATCACTGCACTCGCGACAGCCACAGTCGGGACAGTCCTGGCACTCACCGCACGATCTCTTGCAGTGTTGTTCACACCCACATATTTCACAGATAAACTTGATCATCTACTTGTCCTCGGTGTTGCCTAGTTCTTTCTTCTCTTGACAAGGTGCAGGATCGAACATACAACCTAACACTGTGCTAACAGCTTCAAGGTTGCCAATGGTATCCATCTCTGTTGGTACAGTGTTTATTTTTGGTTTAGCACAACCGGTCACACCAACAGCAATCAAAACCAATGTCAGTAATATGATAATTTTTCTTTCCATGTCCTTGCTCACGACAGTATTTACTACCGGTCGTTGTGTGTATCTAATGTGTGTTTATGATGTTGTTTTTTGGAAGCCTTCGGCTATCTTGCCGGCATTAGGGCCTGACTTGATCACATACTTCTGTGTACCACTCGCACCTGTGTTCACTTCTGTACGAAGGTGTCTTTGCAGGAGCTTCTCTTTGGATGCTCTCTGTTGTTTGGCTATTGCTTCGTTTATCGCTTTTGAATCTCTCATAATACTATTATACAAAATATTTATGCATTGTCAACAGGGCAGATATGCGTACTGAACATAGGAGCATTTAAACACCGTTAAGTGTGTATATTATACTAAATGTACAACGGATCCGTTGTGTGCTTTACCATGCGTGTGTGTGCTTGTGTGTGCGTTTAACAGGTAGACATACGGTGGTTTATAGTGTAATATATAAATGTGTTAACGGAGGCCCCTTTAGCTCATCTGGTAGAGCAACTGATTTGTAATCAGTAGGTGGTCTGTTCGACTCGGACAAGGGGCACCACTAACACAACTCTCAAAACAAACGCTATGTTGACTTTTTTGGTAATAGTGGTTGTTTTGGTAAGTTTGGTATGTTTGGGGGATTAGCTCATCTGGGAGAGCGCCTGATTTGCATTCAGGAGGTAGCAGGTTCGATCCCTGTATCCTC
>Ga0209425_10006194_pt1 | contig 11532 bp, 10 predicted proteins | sample COG_05_FD_184749 | JGI IMG/M metagenome (GOLD analysis project Ga0209425, IMG submission 184749) | Pelagic Microbial community sample from North Sea - COGITO 998_met_05 (SPAdes) (version 2) | ecosystem: Environmental > Aquatic > Marine > Neritic zone/Coastal water | place: Helgoland, sampling... | reverse complement strand
ATTCTAAATTATTCAAATTTTTTGACTTATTCATAAATTCATAACTAATAATTATATCTCCTAAGTAATAAAATTTTTTTATATTAAGTTTTTTTTCTGATGGAAACGATAATATGTCTGTAGCTTTATTTTTGTTTCTAAATTTTTTGTTTAATTTTTTTATATTTTTATTATTTGAAAGCAAAATTGTTAAAGATACTTTTTTACCCACAAATCTGTACTTTCTGGGAAATAACTTTAATAAAGAATTAAAAAAAAAGTTCTTTTTTTTAATCTTTTTATTCCATTGTTTGTCTTCTGAAATTACATCAACACTAATCATTTTCTTGATCTGAATAGGCTTTTACTATTTTGGATACCAAAGGGTGCCTAACCACATCTGTATGATTAAAATCTACAACTGATATTTCTTTGATATGTCCTAATAATTTTTTAGAGCTATTTAATCCAGACATAGTTTTATTGGGTAGATCTATTTGAGAGGGGTCACCATTAATAACAATTTTTGAATTGTCACCAATTCGGGTTAAAAACATTTTTATCTGAGTATCTGTAGCATTTTGTGCTTCATCTAAAATTGCAAAAGAATTTTTTAAAGTTCTTCCTCTCATGAATGCCAATGGTGCTATTTCAATGTCTCCAATTTCAATCATTCTTTGAATTTTTTCAAAATCAAAAAGATCATAGAGTGAGTCGTATAAAGGCCTTAGATAGGGATCTACTTTTTCTTTCATATCTCCTGGTAGAAATCCTAATCTTTCTCCGGCTTCAACTGCTGGTCTAGATAAAATGATTCTCTCAATTTTTTTATCTAAAAGTAGTGTTAGTCCAACTGCAACAGCTAAAAAGGTTTTACCCGTTCCAGCAGGTCCAGCTGAAATAACAATATCATTTTTTCTTAATGCCCTAACATATTCTTTCTGTTTTTCTGATCTTGGAATAACTGATTTTTTTGGAGTTTTAATTATATCTGAAACATTATGGTTTTTAACTTTTTCTTCAATCATAAATTTATCTATGGATGAAATTATATCTTTTTTTTCAATACTTCCATTATTAATAAATTGATTTGCTAGGAATTGTATTGCATTTTTTGTGATTTCATTATTTTCTACAGATGACTTCATTAGAATGGAATTGCCCCTGGAGTATAATTTTGTATTTGTAATTCTTTCTAATTCTTTTAAATTTTCATTAAACTCACCAACAACACCCATTAATAAATCATTATCGTGAAAAATAACACTTAAAGAATCGTTATCAGAATAAACAAATTTTAGGTTAGTATTAATTTTTTTTGAAAGTGTATTTGTCAATTTAAGCTACTTCTCTAGTTTTTTTTTCTATTATTTTTCCAAAAAGACTATTTTGATTACTATTATCTATTTTAACTTGTATCACTCTTCCAATAAATTTTTTTTCTCCCTCAAAAATAACAGGTGTCATAAACTCTGTTCTACCGAAAAGATTTTTTTTATCTTTCATTTTATTTTCTACTAAAACATCAACAATTTTATTTTCGAATAATTTATTTCTATCTGTTTGTTTTTTAAATAAAATATTTTGAATAGTTTTAAGTCTTTTATTGGAAACTTGATTTGGTGTGGTTTCTAAATTTTCAGCAGCTGTTCCTGGACGTGGACTAAAAATGAATGAATAAGAATTTATAAAGTTAATTTTATCAACTAATTCTAGTGTATTTTTAAAATCTTGTTCATTTTCACCAGGATATCCAATAATGAAATCACTAGAAAATTCTATATTTTTATTAATCTTTTTTAACTTTTTATATATTGAAAGATAATCTGCAATAGTATGTTTTCGATTCATACTTTTTAAAATATTGTCTGAACCTGACTGGACTGGTAGGTGTAAAAGTGGCATCAATTTTCTACTAAGCCTATAACAATTAATCAAATCTTGTGTCATATCTTTTGGATGTGATGTAGTATAACGTATTCTTTGTATTTCAGGGAACCTTTCAAGTTTTAAAATTAAGTTTGATAATTTATAAACCTTTTCATTCTCTTCGTATCTATAAGCGTTAACATTTTGTCCTATTAAGATAATTTCTTTTGTACCATTTTTAATTAATTCCTTTGCTTCATCAATTATTTGCTTAAATGGTCTAGAATATTCTGGACCTCTTGTGTATGGCACTACACAAAAACTACAAAATTTATCGCACCCTTCTTGGATGGTCAAAAAGGCTGATACATTACTATCTTTATTTTTTATTTTACTTAGATAATTAAACTTTTCTATTGTATCAAATTCCGTTTGTTCTTTTCTCTTTTTTTTTATTATATATTCCGAAATTGTGTTATTTAATCTGTGATACGATTGAGGTCCTATAACAATATCAATATAAGGCTCCCTTAGTAACATCTCTTTATTTTCTGCTTGTGCAACACAACCAGCGATTATTATTATTGGTTTTTTTTTATTTTTGAAAATTTTTTTTACTCTGCCAATTTCGTGATAAACTTTTTCTTTTGCTTTATCTCTTATATGGCAAGTATTCAATATATAGCAATTTGCATCTTCATATTTTTCGGTTCTTTTAAAACCTATTTTTTTTACTGAATCAATTAAACGATTCGAATCATATACATTCATTTGACATCCAAATGTTTTAATAAAAACTTTTTGTTCCATTAATCTATGATTTTTTTTTTATTCCGTATAATTCCAGCTTATGATCTACTAATTGGTATCCATATTTGTCTGCAACTTTTTTTTGAAGAATTTCGATTTCTTCATCTACAAATTCTATTATTTCTCCAGTTTTAACATCAATTAAATGATCATGATGACTTTCTCTAATTTGTTCATATCTTGCCTTACCAGCCTTAAAGTCATGTTTTATAAGAATGCCTGCCTCTTCAAGAATTTTAACTGTCCTGTAAACTGTAGCAATACTAATTTTAGTGTCTACTTTAGATACTCTGCTGTATAGTTCATCAACATCTGGATGATCAGACTCTCCATAAGTTTTTTTGGACTCTGATAATACTTTAACAATTATTTTTCTTTGTTCTGTAAGCTTAACACCTTTAGCAATGCATTTATCTTCGATATTTTCTGACATAATTAATTTTAACTTAAATAATTAGGATTAATCAAATTCTTTTTAATGTTAAATTTTTCACATAAATTCGGTACATCTTCGTATTTTACATCATTTAAACCAACAAAATCATTAAAACTGAAACAATAATAATTAATATTTTTCGTTAAAAATAGTGCCTTAATCATTGCAAGTGAGTTTCTTATTCCAGCAAAGCTGCCTGGGCCTCTGTTTACGTAAATTGCATTAATTTTACTTATTGAACTTTTATTAGATTTTAAGAAATCATTAATCAAAATTATCATTCTTTCAAAATTAATTTTACTATTTTCATGACTACAAGTATAAATATTTTCATCAATAATGAGTGTAAAAAATATTTTATTTCTAGCAGCATCTACGATTAAATTACTCATATTTATAATAATTTTTTCGTACAATTCTAAAGCAGAAGAAAGTAATATCAAACGATATTCTAGTGATCAGGGTATACTTTCACTAATGTATCATAGATTTGATGAAGTAAAATATCCTTCAACTAATATTGAAATGAATATTTTTAAAGAACAAATAAAGATAATTAGAGATTTGAATTATAATTTTTATGACCCGGGCAAATTAGAAAATAATTTCAATATAGAAAGAAAAGAAAAGAAAATTCTTATTACCATAGACGATGGTTTTTCTTCATTTTATGAAAAAGCATGGCCTTATTTAAAGATGGAACAAATTCCATTTATACTTTTTATTTCTACAGAGGCTGTTGGTAAAAATGGATATATGACTTGGGATCAAATAAAAAAAATAGAGAAATATCCTAATGCATATATCGGAAATCATTCTCATTCACATGAATATTTAGTAAATTTTAAAAAAAAAGAATTCTTAAAAGATATTATCACTGCAAATAATATTTTTAAAAAAGAGCTTGGATATAATCCAATATTTTTTTCTTACCCATTTGGTGAATATAGTAATTTTATGAAAGACTACATTTCTAAAAATTTTAAATTTTCTTTTGGCCAACATTCTGGAGTTATTGATATGAATAAAGATCGCTATGAACTTCCTAGATTTCCGATGAATGAAAAATATGGAGATCTTAAAAGATTTAAATTTTTAATTAACCTTTATCCTTTACAGTATAAAAGTTTAAATCCAATTGATAAATATTTGACTACTGCTAATAATCCACCAAAATTTTCTGTAGAATTTTTTAATGAACAAAAAAATATAAATAATATTAATTGCTTCTCGGATGAAGGAAATAATTGGGGAAAATCAGATACTTATTTTGATAAAAATACAATGTACATAAATTTTAGAGAAAAATTTACTTTTCGAAGAGGAAGAATAAATTGTTCTTTAAATGATGCTGGAAAATGGAGGTGGTTCGGTATCCAATTTTCTATTGAACAAAATTAAATTAAACTCTCTAATTCCAAGCTTGAAGGTAGTAATTTAGCTTCATCAAAGTCTGTTAAATTATTTTGTCTAATAATCTGCTGTAGTATTTTAACGTAATCTTTGCCTGTTTCCGCATATTTATCTAAATGTTTAGAAAGCATCATACTATCAAGATTCTTTCCTTTGTCTCGTAGTTCTGCTCTAGCACTTCTAAACTCTTTATAAGAAGAATGAGTATTTAAATTTCTTTGATAGGCTTTTACTGAGGCTTGTAAAACTTTAAACTTCATTACTTTATGTTTGCTACTATTATCTGCACCTTTAGGTTTTAATCCTTCACCTGACCAAGTCCATTGACCAAATAATGCGTTTCCTTCTTGAGCAAATCTTGAAGTTCCCCATCCTGTTTCTTTTGCTGCTTGCGCAATTGCTAAAGAGGTTGGAACTTCATCCATTCTAATCTTTAGTGTTGATAGATCTTTATTCATAACTCCATATCTTTTAAATTGTAAATTTAACCATTTTTTTTCTGCTTTAGTATTCCTACTTTTGTTTAAAATACTAAAAAGTTTTTTTCTATCAAGGCGAATATTATGGTTTTCTTTGATAACTAAAGGTAAAATAATCTGTATAAATAAGTCTTTTCTTTTTTTTGTATTTTCAATTTTTTTCATTTCGTTTGGTAACAAAGTCAATGAAACTGGCTTAACTAGTTTATTCTTTCTAACATCTTTTAGATCATAATTTGTTGATTTAAATAATTCCTGTATAGTAGAGGCACTCAACCTTACAGAGTCATTAGGTTGCTCATCAAATGCTAATATATCATCAAATAAAAATTGTTTGTCTAATTTTTCATCTAATTTGATTTCTTGATTTTCTAATGTCTTTTCAAAATTATTTTTTGATTTATTTTCAAAATCTTTTGAAAGCACCGTTCTTTCATCAAAAAAATTGACAATTATAGGTGTGGCAAAAAAAAATGAGATAATCGCAAAACTAGATATACACATTTTTGATAAAGTTTTGAAAGTCCCTTTGCCAGGAACATTTTTTTTATTTCTTATTATTGAGAATCCTTTTTTTGATAAATACTTTTGAATCTCAGCTATTGAAATTTTATTTTTTTTCATTATTATGTAGCTACAACTTCCTTAACTTCAGGCAGGTAATGACATAAAAGGTTTTGCACACCTTGTTTGAGTGTCATTGTTGAGCTTGGACACCCTGAACAACTACCCTGTAATTCGACTTTAACTACCCCATTCTTAAATTCTTTAAATTTTATATCACCACCATCTTTTGCTACAGCAGGTCTAATTTTTGTTTCTAAAATTTTTATTATTTTTTTTTCTATTTCTATAAAATCTGTTTTTTTTTCTTTAAATAATTCGTTTTCAATTACACAGGTTTTTCCTGTTAAATAAAATTCATTAATCAAAGAGATGGCGATATGTTTAATATCTTCCCAATCTGTACTCTCAGATTTATTTATAGATAAAAAATCTTTACCCAAAAATATACCTGTTACACCATTAATTGATAGTAAATTTCTTACAAGCTCATTATCAATGTCTTCTTTTTTATTTATTTCAAAAGAACCATGGTTAGAGACAATTTTTCCTGGAATAAACTTCAGCGAATTAGGGTTTGGTGTTACTTCTGTTTGAATGAACATATTTCATATATAATGATTATTTTAAAAATTAAAACCAATTAATAAATTTTAATAAAAACCTATTAATTCTTTAATTTCTCTCATTTTTTTCGAAGCTATTTTATCTGCTTTTTCTGAACCCTTCAATAAAACTTGATCTAAGTAGCTCTCATCAGATAATAGTTTTTTTATTTCTTTTGATATTGGTTCAATTTTACTAATTAATATATTTGATAATTTCTCTTTAAATTCAGAAAAATTTTTTCCCTCAAATTCACTTATTGATTTTTCTAGGTTCTGATTTTTTAGACTTGAATAAATTCCTAATAAATTTTCAGCTTCTGGTCTTTCTCTTAAACTTTCGGTATCATTTGGCATTGGTAATGGATCTGTTTTTGCTTTTTTTATTTTGTTAACTATTTCTTCTTTATTGTCTGTAAGATTAATTCTACTTAAATCTGAGGGATCTGATTTACTCATTTTTTTTACTCCATCCTTAAGACTCATTATCCTAGAAAATTCTTTTTGTATTAAAGGTTCTGGTACCTTCAAAAAATCTGAAGCACCAAAATCATTATTAAATTTTTGAGCAATGTCTCTACACAGTTCTAAGTGTTGTTTTTGATCATCACCTACTGGAACATGAGATGCATCATACAATAAAATATCAGCAGCCATCAAAACTGGGTATGAATAAAGACCGATGCTAGCTTTTTCTTTATCCTTTCCAGCTTTTTCTTTAAATTGTGTCATCCTGTTAAGCCACCCAATTCTTGAAACACAACTTAAGATCCAAGCAGCTTCTGCATGGGCGGAAACCATAGACTGATTAAATATAATACTTTTATTTGGATCTATTCCGCTTGCAATAAATGTTGCTGCAGTTTCTCTTATATTTCTTTTCAATTCTTTTGGATCTTGTTTGGTAGTAATCGCGTGAAGATCTACAACACAAAATATACACTTATTATCTTTTTGATTATTTAATTCGACAAAACTTTTAATTGCACCCAAATAATTTCCTAAATGAAGATTGCCCGTTGGTTGAACTCCTGAAAAAATTTTTTTATTCATAATTAATACTTTAAATGAATATCACTAATTTTGAAAGCTTTGATGAAAATTGATAAAAAAATGTAGAATGATAATCCCAATACCACTACGCCTATAAGATAAGCTGCCTTTAAAATTTCATTATATAAAAACTTGTCTTGTAAAAAATAAATTAAATAATTAAAGAATATTCCCATTGAAATTGAAGCAACTAAAATTTTTACAATTCTATCTATAAAAATTAAGTTAAAAGAGAAAAGTCTACCTTGTTTAAGTAAAATAAATAGACTGATAGCGTTAAACCAAGAGGAAATTGTTGTTGATATCGGTATAATCAAAAAACCAATTTCTTCAAAAAAAGTAACACTAATAGATATATTTAATAGAACAGAAATTACAGAAAGATAAAATGGAGTTTTTGTATTATGTCTTGCGAAAAAAAAGGTAGAAAAAACTTTTATTAAAGAAAACGCAGGAAGTCCAATCCCAAAATAAAATAAAGCTTTTGCGGAGTTCTTTACACTATCTTCATTAAAAGAGCCATACCCAAATAATGAAGATATAATTTCTTCTGAAGCAATCAATAAAGCAATTGCCGCTGGTATACTTAAAAATAAACTTAATTCTAAAGCTTTATTTTGAATTAAATTTATCTTTTCTTTTTTTTTATTTTGAATATGTTTTGAAAGTTGGGGGAGAATCACTGTACCTACAGCTATCCCAGCAATAGCAAGATTTATTTGATAAATTCTGTCTGCATAATAAAGATATGACACAGCACTAGCTTGAAAAGATGCAATGATTGTTCCTACCAAAATATTTATTTGGGTAACACCAGAGGAAAAAATACTAGGGAGCAACTTTTTAAAAAAAACTTTTATTTTTTTATTTATTTTAATGTTCAGTTTTAACTTTAATGAAAAATATTTTTTTGTAAAAAAATATAGAAATAAAAATTGTAATATTCCTGATAGAGTTACCGCATATGATAAATAGTACACTAATTGATCATCTAAAATTTTTCCATATAGTAGAACTCCAATTAATAAAATATTTAAAATAATTGGTGCTGCTGAAGCAACAGCAAATTTATTATTAGAGTGTAGAATTGCAGAAAAAAAAGATGCCAAGCTTATAAATAATAAGAAAGGAAAAGTAATTCTTGTTAATATTATAGCTAGTGACATTTTATCATTATCTCCCTCAAAACCAGGAGCAATCAAAAATACAAATAAAGGCATAAATATTTCAATTACAAGTATTAAGAAAAATAGCCCTAAAAAAAGTAAATTGAATATATTGTTGGCAAAATTTTCCGATTCTTTTTTATCTACTAAGGATGTATAGCTAGGAATAAAAGCTGCATTAAATGTCCCCTCTGAAAACAATCGCCTAAATGTATTTGGAATCCTAAAAGCTACAAAGAAAGCATCAGCTAATGGACCAGTACCTAGAAATACCGCAATTAGTATATCTCTTAAATAACCGAGCAATCTACTTATTACAGTAAAAAAACTAAACGTGCCTGTTGACTTAATTAGGTTCATAAATCATATTAGTCTTAAATTTGCTCCATTTGTATATCTAATTACATTATATGAAAAAAACAAAAATTGATCATTACACTGATAAAGAGGCTTTAGATTTTCATAATAGTAATAAATCTGGCAAGATTGAGATTATATCATCAAAACCCATGACTTCAAAAAGAGATTTGGCTTTAGCTTACTCTCCTGGTGTTGCAGCACCTGTAAGAGCAATTTTTAAAGACCCTGATGCAGCTTATGATTATACAACAAAAGGAAACTTGGTAGCAGTGATAAGTAATGGTTCGGCAATTTTAGGAATGGGAAATTTAGGAGCACTTGCATCTAAACCTGTAATGGAGGGTAAAGCTGTATTATTTAAAAGATTTGCTGATATTGATTCTATAGATTTAGAAATTGATTGCTCTGATGTTAATGAAATAATTCAAAGTATAAAAAATTTTTCACCTAGTTTTGGTGGCATAAATTTAGAAGATATTGCAGCACCAGATTGTTTTGTTATAGAAGAAAAGTTAAAAGAAATTTTAGATATCCCAGTTTTTCATGATGATCAACATGGAACCGCTATTATTACTACTGCGGCATTAATTAATTCTCTCGATATATCTAAAAAATCAATTAAAGAAATTAAAGTAGTTATAAATGGAGCTGGTGCATCTGCAATGGCTTGTAGTAATTTATTTAAAAATAGTGGTGTACCACAAAAAAATATAACTATGGTAGATAGAAAAGGAGTTATTTATCGAGGAAGAGATAACTTAAATCAATGGAAATCTGCACATGCTATTGAAACAAAAAATATAAGTTTAGATGATGCAATTAAAGGAGCAGATGTTTTTTTAGGATTATCAGCTAAAGGTGCTCTATCAAAAGATATGGTAAAAAAAATGGCAAAAAATCCTATAATTTTTGCATGTGCTAATCCTGATCCAGAAATTACACCAGAAGAAATTCAAGAAGTCCGAGATGACTGTATTATTGCTACAGGCAGATCTGATTATCCAAACCAAGTAAATAATTTGATAGGTTTTCCATATATTTTTAGAGGTGCTTTAGATGTAAGGGCAAAAACTATAAATGAAGAGATGAAAGTAGCAGCTGCCAAAGCTATAGCAGCACTGGCAAGAGAAGATGTCCCTGATGAAGTAGTTGCAGCAATGGGTGGTGATAGACCTCATTATGGAAGAGAATATATTATACCTTCAACTTTTGACCCAAGATTAATTAGTGTTATCCCAGCAGCAGTTGCAAAAGCTGCAATGGATAGTGGTGTTGCAAGAAAGAAAATAGAAAATTTTGAAACGTATAAAGAACAACTTAAACAAAGATTAGACCCATCTGTAACTATTATACAAGGTATAAATAATCAAATTAAGAAAAATAAAAAAAGAATTGTTTTTGCTGATGGAGAGGATGAAAATACACTTAAAGCAGCAATTGCTTTTAAAAATAGTGGATTAGGTACTCCTATACTAGTTGCAAAGAAAGAAACAATTAAACAAAGATTAAAAGAAATTGGATATAGTGAGGATTTGGACATTGAAATTTCTAATTCAACAGACAAAGACAAAAGAGAGAAATATGTAAATTTTTTATTTAAAAAAATGCAAAGAGAACAAGGTTTGCTAGAAAGAGATTGTGATAGATTGGTAAGGAATGATAGGGTAATTTGGTCTTCTTGTATGGTTTCTTGTGGTGATGCAGATGGTGCGGTAACTGGAAATACTAGACGATATGGTGCTTCTTTAGAAAAAATTAAAAAAGTAATAGAGCCTAGACCAGGAGAAATAATGTTTGGTCTTAATATGATTGTAAATAAAGGCAAAACTGTTTTTGTTGGTGATACGAGTGTCCATGAATACCCAAGTTCAGAGCAACTAGCTGAGATTGCAATTTCATCAGCAAGGGTTGTTAGATTGTTTGGTTTTGAACCTAAGGTTGCTTTTGTATCTCACTCTACATTTGGACAGCCACTTACAAGCAGAACAAAACACATAAAAAATGCTGTAGATATTCTCAAAGAAAAAAATGTGGATTTTAAATTTGATGGAGATATGCAACCTGATGTAGCTCTTAACGAACAATATAAAACGCTTTATCCTTTTTCAAACATTGTTGGGAATGCAAATATTTTAATAATGCCGGGCCAACATAGCGCTGCTATCTCTTATAAAATGATGAGAGAATTAGGTGGAGCAAAAGTTATTGGACCTTTATTAATTGGTCTAGCTCAACCAATTGAAATTGCCCCATTAAGATCTTCAACTTCTGATATATTGAACTTAGCTTCTGTTGCTGCTTATTCTGCTGGCGTAATCAATTATAATAAAAAAAGTTAATTTTTTTGTATTCTTAAATCTTCAAGCAAAACTATACTTGCTATAACATCATCAACATCAAGTATTTCTTTTGCTTCGCTTATTACTTCTTTTCTCTCTTCAGACGTTAAAGATATTCCATATATAAAAATCTTTTTTTTATATGTATCAATTTGATAATTGGTTGCTTTAATCTTTTTATTAAATATTAGGGCTGCACGTAATTGAGATGTGATCAATAAATCTTTGGCTGATTGTTTAAAATTAAAATTTTCTTTGATCTTTAAATCATTTTTTACAGATCTTACCCCTTTAGTTTCCCAAGCAAGTTTGGTAATTTGAAGTTTTTCTTCGGGGTCGTCAATGCTTCCTGTTAAAAATATTCTTCCATCTAAAACTTTAGTATTCACTTTTAACAAATAACTCTTATCTCTTAAAATTAATCTTCCTGATAAATTTTTTTGCATTACAGAATCATCT
>Ga0209425_10006192_pt1 | contig 11533 bp, 10 predicted proteins | sample COG_05_FD_184749 | JGI IMG/M metagenome (GOLD analysis project Ga0209425, IMG submission 184749) | Pelagic Microbial community sample from North Sea - COGITO 998_met_05 (SPAdes) (version 2) | ecosystem: Environmental > Aquatic > Marine > Neritic zone/Coastal water | place: Helgoland, sampling... | reverse complement strand
TCAGCAGGAGAAACTGCTGGGTATGTGGTTGGTGGTTATGGTGGTTCTAGTAGTATAGATAAATTTACTTATGCAAATGATAATACTGTTGCTTGGATTGCAAATTTAATTAAATCCAGAACCTGGCCTGTTGCTACTCAAGTCTAAGTTAATATCATTAACCGTAATAAAAAAAAGGAAATAACAAATGTCAGTAACAAAACTTACAAATGACAACATAGAAAATATAGAATGGTCAAAATTGACTGGCCCTCTACCAGCACTAGATGGTTCTGCATTAACTGGTATTGTTGGTGGCACTACTGTTATGAAGGCTGCATCCGATCCAGCAAATGATACAAATCCTGCTGATGGTGTAGGAACAATGTATCTAAATACTACAGACGGCAATATGTTTATTTGTATTGATGCGACTACTGATCAAAATGAGTGGAATAATGTAGGGCCAGGAACTGGTGGTGTTGCATATGTTCCCCCTCAATATTTTGGTGATAGAGCATTCTGGATGGGTGGTTCTCATGCTAGTCAGGGATACAATAACGTAAACAATGTTTCATATCAAAGTATTCCAACACTCGGTTCTACAATTATATGGGGGAATTTAGCAGTAGGACATGGAGATGGGCCAGGAACACTATCTAATGGTACAAGAGCACTTTGTGTTGGTGGTTATAACGGTGGGAATGCGGTGAATCCCCAAATAGACTATGTTACCGTAGCAACAATAGGATCAGCTGCTGTTTTTGGTAATGTACAAGCTGGTACTTGGAGATGGATGGATGGAACATCAAACGGAACAAGAGGTATTTTTACTCCTCCGCTATATGGTAATTCTAGTACTCAAATTCAATATGTAACAGTTGCAACTACTGGAAATGCTTCAAATTTTGGACAGATGACTTATAATGGAAGTTATTATGGTTGGGGTTCTGTAGCTTGTAATGGATCAAGAGCAGTACATTTTGGTGGTTATCATTCACATAAAACATTGCTTTATGTAGATATTGCTACTACAGGAAATTCACAATATTTTGGTGAACTTACTAATGGGCGTCATATGTCTAGTGCATTTAATGATAGAACATATGGAGTTTGTTGGCAAGGTTGGAATGGTTCTACTGTTATTCAACCTAATGAATATATAACTATTGCTACAGCAGGAAATGCATTATCATTTGCAAATGCATCTGGTGCAAGAGCAGGTGGTGGTAGTTGTTCTAACGAAACTAGAGGATTTTATAAATTTGGTTATACTGCTGGTTGGGGTGCAATATCACAAAATATAGAATATGTAACTATAAATAATCCAAGTCAGAATGCTACTAATTTTGGAAATTTAGATAGTGGTAGAACAACAGTACATGGTACATCTGGTAATCCATAAATAAAAGGAGATAAATGTGAGTAACAAAGTGAAAGATACATCTTTAGTAATATCAAATGAAGTAGTAAATGATTTAGTTAAAAGTACAAGTATAAGTTCTGAAGCACTAACTAAAATTTGTGATAGGTTGCCTGAATTAGAAAGGGCAAAATCAGCAGTAGGTAGAACTAACAGTCAAACAACTTCTACTCTGATGACTATGACAATGTTAGCTGATAGTCCTTATAGACAGATGAAACAATGTTTAGCACAAATTGATTCTAAGAGAAATGCTTTAATAGAAGCTCATTTTAACGTAAAGAAAAACCAAGTTAAAATTAAAAAATGGGAAAAATCTGATAATGAGTTAGATCAGATTAAAGCAGAAGAAGCTAAGGTTGGTATGGAACAAATGAAATCCTCTGTAGATAATGCTATGAGGGAGATTGGATTGTATCAAGATATATATGATAAAATCCGTGATGCAAATAAAATACCTGAAGATTGGGATGAAGAAGATTTTGAATCTTCAGAAGTAGCAAATGCAATTAGAATGGGTTTCAGACAAGCTATTCAAAATCTTATGTCTAGTGATAGGATTTCTATTTCAACAGTTGAGTATTGGGAACAATTCGGTATTCATCCAATGGTCGGTGAAAAATTGACTAGAGATTATATGCATAGTGTTAAGACTGAAATAGATGAGGGGAAATTTCCAAGTGTTCAGAGTATGCATATGTTTTTAGAGCAAATGGTTGAAACATTTAAGGATGAGCATCAACACTCTTTAAAGAGGATGGGGTTAGAAAAGATTGTAAATGACGATTATGTATATAAAAAGAGGTTAGATACTACTGAATAAATATCAGATAATACCAAAATAGAGTATTCTGGTATTATAAATACATATAATTATTAAAATATTATTTTATAGGAGCTATAGTATGAGTGAAGAAACAGGTGATTCCAAAGATTTGGTAGTAAAAACATTCGGTGATGTGTCAATTGAGAAATATCAATCTTACGGCGATAAATCATTAGTACAAAATCTACAGAATGCTGAAACTGCAATTAATAAGGTTAAATACACAGAACGTATTTGGGATAGGTCAAGAAGTCAATTCATGTTGAAACACTTGACGTGTTCCCAGGCTGATAACTGGACTAGGTTGCGACAAGTCTCCGCAGAAATGGCAAATAAACGAATGGCCTTGAATGAAGCAAAATTCGGTTATATGGAATCACAAGTAAAGATTAAGATGAAAAGGAAGAAATTTGAAGAAGAAACAGATCCTCTTAAAAAGGAGTTGTTAGAAATTCAAACTGCTAAGATGGAATCTCAATCTTCTGAAGTTTTAGTAAAAGTTGAAGGTGCATTAAAAGAAATTGAAACACTTGCAACAATGCATGACCAACTTAAAGAAATCATTGGTGATGTTTCAGAGGAAGAGTTTGAGAAAGCACAAGTACAATCACACATCAAACGTGCAATGACACAATCTGTTCGTGAAGTTAGAGAGCGTGGTGCTATTGGTTGTGGTAATCAAGAATACTTGGAACAAGTTGGTGTTAGTGTAACAAGTGCATTGAAAGAAATTAGAGATTTTTTGCAACAAGAAGCTTCAACTAATGTAGCAAATACTTCTCTTCTCCATTCTTTTGTTGATGATTTTGCAAACCGATATGAAGGAACAGCTGCACAACAAGCGGACTATTTAGGATTTACATTAGATGCTGATAAGTTATTGACATACACACCTGATAAAAATTTAGATACCTAATAAAAAAAGGATTAACAAATGGGATACATAGGAAAAGCTCATCAGAGTACTTCAGTACCAGCTAGAACAGTTAGTATGCTTACTGGTGATGGAACAACGACAACATTAACATTATCACAGGCACCAATGTCTGCAAGTAATGTATCAGTATTCTTTGATGGTGTTGCACAGACGCCAGGAACTGATTATACTTTATCAGGAAGCACTTTAACTTTTACTTCAGTTCCTCCAGCTGCTTGTGTTGTTTGTGCTATAGTTGGTGGTGGAGAAAATATTTCTAGTCCAATGGACGGTTCTATAACAACCGAGTCTATTGTCGCTGGTGCAATTACAAATGCAAAAATTGCAAGTGTTTCAGCTAGTAAACTTACTGGTGCTGCATTTCCCGCCCTTGATGCTTCTAATGTTACTTTTGCGGTACAACAAAATCTTTTTACTAAAAGTGCTGCAGATCCAGAAGAAACTTCCAATGTTACATTGGGAACAATTTGGGTAAATACATTAAGTGGTGAGATGTTTGTTTGTATTGATGCTACTACAGATCAGAATAGTTTTATGAATGTTGGTGCTGGTACTTTAAGTATTTTTGGAAATGTAACACCTGGCGAACCTACAGATAATGTTCCTGATATGACTGAAAGTACATCTATGAGTCATACATTCACAGGTGGTACTGATACTGATGGTACAGTAACACATTATCATGTTGACCAAATTTCTGATGCTAATGTTCTTTCAGTTGCAGATGCAGAAGTTGCTGCTGGTTCTCCTCATGTATTTACTGCAACACCTGTATCATCTGATACAGATGTAACATTCAGAGTTCGTACTAAAGATAATAATGATGCTTATAGTGCTGGTATTACAGTAACGATGGTAGTAACAGATCATGTCCCAACCTTCACACAAGGTACTTTAGCTGGTTTTGTATCTGGTGGACATAATAATGCTACAGGTTTAAATATTAATAAATTTAGCTTTGCATCAGAAGGCCCTTCTACAGATTGGGGTGATTTAACAGTACCAAGAAATGCCACACATGGTTCATCATCTGGTACACATGGTTATACTGGTGGTGGTTATGCTTCTACTGCTAATGCAACACATACCCCAAATAGATGTGATACAGTTGATAAATTTGCATTTTCATCATCTGCTGGTGCTACACAAGTAGGAAATTTAGCTTGGGCTAACTTTAATATGGCAGGACATGAAGATACAATTGGTGCTGCTGGTTTTTTTACTGGTGGGTCTTACTCCAGCATTAGTGGAGGTAGCAGTTCTGTTAGTATATTTAAATTTCTTCATGCTAGTGATGGGACTATGATAAATTGGTCATCATTAATTACTGCAAATGATGAACATACTGGTACTAGTTCATCTACACATGGTTATTGTGCTGGTGGAAATCCCGCAGATAATTCAACTTATATTTCAAAATTTTTATTTGCAAGTGCAAATACCAATACGAGTGTTGGAAATTTATATGTTAATCGGGAGGAGATGGGTGGTTCTAATTCAGCAACTCATGGTTATACTACTGGTGGAAGAAATGGTAGTAATGTTAATACATCCACTATAGACAAATATTCTTTTTCTAGTGCTGGTAATGCTACAATGGTTGGTGATTTATTATTTCCAAAATATGCTAGTTGTGGATTTTCAGGACAACAATATGGTTATGATGCTAGTGGACAAAGGACAACATCTGGTGCTACAACAGTTATAGAAAAATATAATTATAATTCAGACTCAAATAGTACAGATGTAGGTGATTTGACTGTAGCAATGGTACATATACCAGCAGGCACACAGAACTAAAGGTATCCAGCAACTTAGATATAAATATAATATATATTAAATATAACAATCAACATAGTAGAATAATTAACAACAAATATTTTAAAAAGGATTACTAATATGTCAATAGTAAAAAGTACTTTAGGATTAAATAATAGTGAGGTTCAACCATCAGAGTTTGATTTTACTAGGAATTCGACTGCATATAGAGTCAATAATATTGGTTTACTAGAATCAGTTGCTGCTGGTACACTTAGACGAGATTATATGCCAGATAATGTTGGGCGTGTAGCAGGATGGTTACTGGAAGAATCTTCAGAAAATATTTGTTTATATTCTTCTGATTTTTCAAATGCTGTATGGACTAATGTTGGCGATGGACTAGCAGATTCAGGGCAAGTAACAAGGGATCCAGCTGGTACATCAAGCAGTGCGATGGTAATCAAGTCATCTGGTACTGGATTATCAGGTTTACGTCAAGTTATACCAATGAATCCTGGCACAGTATATACTGCTTCTATTTATGCTAAAAAGTCTCAAAATTTTGATTATCTTGAATTAGCTGATGCAGAAACAGGTGGTACATTTTCACAAATATTCAATATCAGTGATGGTACGATTGGTGATCTTTCTGGAGCTGCAACTAATGCTAAAATTACATCATATCCCAATGGATGGTATCGTTGTGAGGTATCATTTCCAGCAGCAAACACAAACTTGTATGTTATTCCTAGAAATAGTAATACTTGTTTTAGTGCAGATACTACTGTAAATGGTGACAAATCATATGTTTGGGGTGCAATGGTTGAAGCATTACCATATGCAACATCATATATTGCAACAACTACAGATGCGGTTACACGTGCTGCTGATGAAGCTTCCGTAATGACAGAAGACTCGTCATTTAACTGGACAGTTGGTATTTCAGTTCTTATTGAGTATTCAACATTTGGTATTAATGGTTCTGTTAGTCCAATTTTTCATTATATGGACAGTATGCCAATGAATGGTTCTAACGCAGATGATAATCATATAACATTATTTAATGACTCTAGTGTTCGTCTTGCCAGGGATTCAGTTTCTCAGTTGAATGGTGTTCCCCAAGCAACTGGACTTACAACAACTGCTAATGAAGTAACTAAATTTGCTTTGACTGTTGAACCAGATCGTTTTCATGTTGCCCAAAACGCAGTATTAGCAACAGAAGCATCATTTCCTTATGGAGTAGGAACACAAGTACCGATGAATATGAATGGTAGTAATTATACTATTAAATTTTTTCATGGTGCTAATGGTTATGTTAGGGGTAGTGGACATTTAAAATGTTTTAAACTTTTCCCGAATAAACTTACAAATCTTGAGCTACAATCTTTATCTATTAGAACTGGTTCTTACACTTCATCAGGTGCTCCTGTTGATCATATTTATGACTTATCAGTAACCGAAGCAAAACTTGCGGATGGTGCAGTTACAGGTGATAAAATTGCTCTTAATTCAATTACATCAGATCATCTTAAACTTGATGTTATTCTTGCAGAAGATATTGCTAATAATGCAGTTACATTTGCGGAATTGGCAAATGATGCTGTTGAAACATTAAGCATTAAAGATGGTAATGTTACAAATGCTAAACTTGCTGATTTATCAGTTGATACTGATAACATTATTGATGGAAATGTTACAAAAATAAAAATTGCTAACGATGCAGTTGATGGTTCTAAGATTTCACTCACAGGTGAAGCTGCTAATGATATCATGTATTACGATGCAGTTACCGGAGAATGGACAAGACTTGCACAGGGTACTGATGGATATTTTCTGAAAACAACTACTGCTGGTCTTGAATGGGCAGAAGATCCAGGCGCAGGAGCAGTTGACCCATCTTCTATTCCTAACACACAGATGGGTTCAGTCTCAGGTGATATTCAAGGTACTATTGCATCACCTTTTATTAAACCTAATGTTGTTGGTATTACTGAACTTGAACTTACCGATGGTACAACTGGACAGGTAATTGCGAGAAAAGCAGACGGTGAACTTGAATTTATTGATATATCAGCTGACCCAGCAATGGGTGGTGATTTATCTGGTAATGCTTCTAATACTTCTATTATTCAAAATGCAGTAACGGATTTTAAGTTGCAGAGCTCTGCTACTATTAATAATGCTCGAGCAGTTTCAACAGATCATATTAAAGATTTGAATGTAACTGAAGGTAAGTTAGCAGCAAATTCAGTAACAAATTCTAAGATTGCTGTAAATGCAGTAACAGGAAACGAACTTGCTGATAATTCAGTTGACACTAATAGTATTATTGATTTGAACGTAACAGTTGGGAAACTTGCTAACAATGCTATAACAGTAGGAAAATTAAATACTACTAATGTTGGTACAATTGGACAAGTTCTAACAAAAAATGGAAATCAGTTTACATGGGCTGATGATACATCAGGTGTTTCTGATCCAGCTGTTGGTGGTGCTGTTTCTGGAACAATTTCAAACATTACAATTAATGACAATGCTATTACATCATCAATGATTGCACCTGGCGTAATTATTGCTCAGGATATTGCTGCAAATGCTATTAACGGTACACATCTACAAATGGGTTCTGATGCAGCTGGTGATATTCTTTATTACGATGGTACTGACTATACTCGGTTGGGTGTTGGTTCTAATGACCAAGTTCTGACAGTTTCTAGTGGTTCTCCAGCATGGGTTACAGGTGCTTCTGGTGGTGTATCTGCTGCTGCTGCAACTGCAACTGCTGTAACAATGGCTATTGCTCTGGGATAGTATAATATAAGTGGCACATGGGGTAAAATCCATGTGCCATAAATACTAAAAACTGCTAATGATATAGGAAAAAAATAAATGTCATATTTAGGTAAAGGATTAAAAAGCGTATCTTCAGCTAATATAACTGTTGATACTATGATTGGTGATGGTGTAGTAAATACCTTAGCATTATCTCAGAATGGAGTTGAATCGGTTAAAGATGTTTCTGTTTACTATCAGGGTGTAGCACAAGTACCAGATATTGATTATACCTTAACAGCATCAACCGTTACATTTACTTCTATTCCATCTGTTGGTATGAAGGTTGTAGTAGTAACAAGAGGTGATTCAGTTAAAGATAAGGTTAATGATAATTCAGTAACGGGTGCAAGTTTTGCAGATAATGCTATTACAGATTCAAATATTATTGGATTGGATGCTAGTAAGCTGACAGGTGCGCTACCTGCAATGGATGGTTCAGCATTAACAAATAAATCAATTCCAACTGCTCCGCTTATAAGTAGTGCATCTAATCCTACGAATGAATCAAATGCAATTCTAGGTGATGTTTGGACAAACACCACTAGTGGCGAAATGTTTGTTTGTACTGACGCTACTACTGATCAAAATGTTTGGACTAATATTGGTGATGGCGATGGACATATTACTTATACTCCGCCTCCTCCTCCATTTGGCGGAATGGGTGGTGGAACAATTAGTGGTTATACTTCAGGTGGGCATGCTGGAGGTGCTCGTAATATAATAGATAAATTTTCTTTTGTTAATCCAGGCAATGCAGTTGATGTCGGTGACTTGACTAATTCACAGCATTATGGTGCAGGGATTTCCTCATCGACAGATGGTTATGTTGGTGGGGGATATCCATCTATGACACCCATTCAGAAGTTTTCTTTTGTTAGTGGAAGTTGTAGTGTTATTGGTGTTTTATCACATGGGCGAACTTCCACAGGTGTTGCTTCTTCTACGAATGGTTATTCATGCGGTGGATTTGATAATAGTGCATTTAGAAGTGAAATTGATAAATTTAGTTTTTCTTCAAATGGTAATGCTTCATTAGTTGGACAGCTTATTACGGGTGGTTATATACACGCAGGACAATCTTCAAATACAGCTGGTTATATTTCTGCTGGTATTGCAACAGGCAGTGTATATAATAATATTGTAGAAAAATTCTTATTTGCTACAGATGGTAATACAACAAACGTAGGCAATTTGACAAACGGAGGAAGTGCATATACCTCTGGACAATCATCACCTTCTTATGGATATATATGTGCAGGAACAGGTGGTACTGGCCTTGATAGTATGGAAAAGTTTAGTTTTGCTACAGATGGTAATACAGTAAATGTAGCCAATTTAACTACCTCTAGGTATAGTGTAACAGGGCAATCATCTCAAACTCATGGATATGTTTCTGGCGGTCATCAGGGTGGAGCATCAAACGTAATAGAAAGTTTTACATTTTCTGTAGATGCTGGTGGGGTAGATCATGGAAATTTGACTGTTGCAAGAGAACAAGTAACTGGACAACAGTATTAAAACATGAGTATATAGGTATTATAAATAAAAGTAGTTAAACATTAACATCACTAAAAGGATTTAAAAACATGAAAATTGTAGAATATAAACTTCACGCTGTATCACAAGGAATGACAACACCCGGCTTCGTCCGAAATGGTGGACATTATTCAAACCCTGATGATAACACAATGTTGGGATTTGTTCCTGATCCTTGTGAATATTATCTTCCAGATACATTGGAATTTTTGACTTTGGCTGAAGCTAAGACTCGACAAATGGCTATCCATGCAAAGTATCCAATGCAGAATCACGATATGGAAACAATGGAATTTACACCTATGACAGATGCAGAAGTAGAAGCACAAATGGATGTATGGTATACTGCCAATAACTCGTAAACCTTTAATATGAATTCTTTGCAAATTTAAAATGCACAGAGGAGTTCTATAATAAATATAAAATAATTTAAATCCGCATATTGTAACAGAAAATCTTATGAATGATTTTCAACTTAGTTATTTTTTAGTTATGATTTGATTTAAATAATGAATTGTAGTTTATGCCCAATATTATAAAAATAAAGAGAAGCGAGACATCTAATTCTGTTCCTACTATAAGTGATTTAGCAGTAGGTGAGATCTGTATGAATATTACAGATCAAAAGATGTATACTAGAAAATCAGATGACTCTATTGTTACGGTATCAGATGCTATTTCAGGTACATCTGAATTAGAATTAATATCAGACGATGCTAGTTCTAATTCAGGGCCTATTTTAGATTTATATAGAAATTCTTTTTCACCCTTTGACTCCGATGCAATTGGAGAAATTAAATTTCAGGGTGAGAATTCTACTAGTAATAAAGTTGTATTTGCAAAGATAACAAGTAAGATTGCAGATGCAACTGATTCAACTGAAGATGGTATTATTGAACTTCATGTTCAAGAAAATGGTACAAGTGAAGCTATAATACAAATTAAGGGAGATGGTATTCATATAATGTCGGGAAAAAAAATTACATTTGCAGATGGAACAACAATGTCTACTGCCGGTGGTACGTCTTCTGCTGAACTAGACAATGTTAAAACATTAGCAATCGCATTAGGGTAATAATGATATGGCAACAGTAAAATGGAATCAAGATATTAATGCTGGCCAAGATTGGTTTGTTGATTTTAATATTCTAAATGATGATAACACACCAAGAGATATAACAGGACAGACTTTTGAAGGTTTAGTAAAAAGGCACTACAGATCTGTTGGTTCTGTACCTATAACTCTTATAGTTGTAAATTCTGTCACTGGTAATGTAACAATGAGTCTAACATCAACACAAACTTCACTATTAAAAGGTGGAAAATATTTATATGATGTAGAGATGACAAAAACAATAGATGGTGTTAAAGAAAGAATAATTCAAGGAGTAATTACTATTCGTCCAGAAATAACCGTAACTTAATATGCCAATACAAGTAAATCAAAATAACGGAAATCCAATTTTTTCTCCAGCATTAAGAACAGGTAGTAATTCTGAAACAGGGCTTTCTTCTGATGACCATCCACCTTTGGTGGATTTATCAGACGTAAATAAATTAGGTTTAAATGATAATGACGTTTTGGTGTATGATGAAGATTCAGGAAAATTTAAACCTATAGATATTGAAATTATAAACGACAATGATGGTGGAACATTTTAAAAAAATAAATCACAGGTGATGTAGTTATCATACAATATGCCGAAGTAATACAAGCGATTTTTATATTATGATAATTATGCTACAACAGTGAAAGACTATTAATAGAACTACTTAAATATTTAAGAAAAGGAAAACAAAAAAAATGTCAAATACAATTCAAATTAAACGATCGGTATCCAATGTATCACCCGCAGGGGCACTTGGTACTACTTTATTGTCAAAGGGTGAATTAGCGTGGGTTGATCTAGATACTAACAGTGCTTCAGCAGGTACACTTTACATTGGTGACGCAGCAACAGGTGCTGTAAAAACAATTGGTGGTGATAAAGACGGTACATGGGGTAAAGATTTTAGAACTAATACTGCATTGTTGGGTGCAACTACTTTTGCTGGTGGACAAACAGGCCAGCCGGGTTCTGGTACTGCACAATATCTGGTAGATCCAGCTTGGGCTCCGGGCAGTGCCACAGCTTTCCCAGCGACCCGTCTTGAACTTGCTACATTAGCATATGTTGATGCACAGGTTTCAACTGGCGCATTGATGGCATCTTTGGGTGATGCACTTTCTCCT
>Ga0209425_10006189_pt1 | contig 11535 bp, 9 predicted proteins | sample COG_05_FD_184749 | JGI IMG/M metagenome (GOLD analysis project Ga0209425, IMG submission 184749) | Pelagic Microbial community sample from North Sea - COGITO 998_met_05 (SPAdes) (version 2) | ecosystem: Environmental > Aquatic > Marine > Neritic zone/Coastal water | place: Helgoland, sampling... | reverse complement strand
AAGCAAGAAGGGGAGGTTTTTGGTTGAATTAGTTGAAAAAAGACAGTAAACTTAAGAAAAAGCAAAAACATAATCTACCAACTTATGAATAACAAGATAAAACACTGTACGCCATGCAAAGGAACGGATGAGCCATTTAGTAATGAAATAGCGCAACAAAAATTAATTGATTTAAATAATTGGCAATTAACAGGTGATGGTAGAAAAATAAAAAAGCATTTTAAGTTTAAAGATTTTATTACCGCCTTAAATTTTGTTAATAAGGTAGGAAATATTTCCGAAATGGAGGGTCATCATCCTGATATATATTTTACTTGGGGAAAATGTAGTATAGAGATTTATACTCATGCAATAAACGGTCTTCACGATAATGATTTTATCTTAGCTGCTAAAATAGATAATCTATAAATTATTATGCGATCCATCGCATAAAGGCATTTTCGCGCTATACTTACAGCCACAAAAATACATTTCCTTACTTTCTGTTGCCCGATATTTAACGGAACGATATAGGGGAGCTTCTTCTCGGTGAGCACCATCACAAAATGGTTGTTTCTTGCTATAACCACAAGAACAGATAGAATATATTTTATCCTTTTCTACAGTTATTTTATAAGGTGCTTTTTTGGCAATATATGGTGTATTATTATTTGTCATAAAATTATGTCTAATTATAAAAAATTAAATGTGCTACCAGGGTAAAATCTCGCCATTTGCATGCCAGAATGTTCCACTATTAAAAATAGTTAATTTATCTATTAATCCTGCAATTCTTGTTGCTGCTTCATCTGGAGTTACATCTCCATTTCCTCCAATCATATCAGTTGATACCAAGCCTGGGTGAAATATTCCTACAGTAACTCCTTTTGGTTTTAGATCTATGGCTAAAGATTTTCCGGCGGCATTTAGAGCTGCTTTTGACATTCTATATCCATACCTACCACCACTACCATTATCAGCAATTGATCCCATCCTGCTAGTAATGATTGCAACTTTGGAAGCTTGATGAAGATTATTCATTAATCCTTCCGTTATCCGTAAAGCTCCTAATGTATTTATCTGAAATTGTTTTTCAATAGAATCGAAGTCTATTTGACCCAAAACTTCATTTAGCAGGATTCCAGCGTTATTGATTAATAAATCAATTTTTACTTCAGATAATTTTTTAAATAATAAGTTACAAGAATTTGGATTACCAATATCAATACCCTCAATAATAGTGGAGGCAACTTTTTCTAGCTCAGGAGATGATTTTCTACAAATGCCATAAACATTATATCCAAGTCTGCTAAAATGCCTACAAAATGACAATCCTATTCCTCGATTAGCTCCAGTTATAACTATATTTAGACTCATGCTTATTTTTTATTATTTTTAAATTTGATGGTGATTGCAGAAATAAAATTAAACCCTAAAACTCTGGAAGTAAATATTTTAAGAATAATTAAAATTTAAAAGAATAATTGGCATATAAAATTTTAAATCTAGCAAAATTCATTAATTCATCATTATCAACCCCGCCACCAAAAGTTCTATAACCCAAGCCTAGGAAGTTTTTGTTATTTAAGTGATATCTTATCTCAGAATTAAAATCATAGGCATAACCTTGACCAAAGCCAGAGGCATCAAGATGCGAAAATAATGATATTTTTTTGTTAATAAAATATTCAGCTCCAATACCAAGTAACGGAACCATGCCAATATTTGAATAAGAATCAGATAGGCCTTTTTGAGAAACTTTAATTTCAGCATCCCTAACTTTTAAAACTCCACCAATCCAATATTTTAAGCCATCTTTCGGTGATAATTCTTTAAAATAACCAACTCGGTATGAATTAAATTTATAATCCACACTGGTATCCTTATCGCTATTAAAGCTTGTTTTATCAAACTTAAATGCCTTATTAGATTTAAAATTGTAATCGGTTTCAAAGGGAGCATAAAGAAAATATAAAAATGTATCATTATTTAGATTTACCCTTCCTTTAATACGATAAGAATTTAAATATTTGTCATCTGGTAAATTTATCTCATTTTCATTTGAGTTTGGAAGACTGAAATTATTATCAGAAGATTTTGATCTTCCTAATTCAAAATTTATTTGCCCTTTATTTTCGGAAGAAAGGGCGTGTAGATTTGAAAACAAACAAATAATTGCGAATATAAAAAAATTCCTCATAAAAATATGAAAACGGAGTGTGTTTGATTTTTTATCAAAATATCTTTCTACTTTGGTAGGGTGAAAAAGCAAGTTCAATTTTTACAGCAATAACAAGGGAGTTTTTAATAATCAATCTTAATACCCAAAGCCTTAGCAACCTTCTCATAACCAGATACTAGATCGCCTAAATCTCTTCTAAAAATATCCTTATCTAATTTTTCACCAGTTTTTTTGTCCCACAAACGGCAAGAATCAGGGGAAATTTCATCGGCAAGCATAATTTTACCCTCATTATCATAGCCAAATTCCAACTTAAAATCAACTAATTTTATGTCAATATCATCAAACAAAGCACTTAAAATTTCATTAATTTTCAAGCTAATATCTTTAATTTTATTTAATTCATCTTCCAAAATTACCTTTAAAACAGTAATAGCATGACAGTCGCAAATTAATGGATCACCAAGAGTATCATCCTTATAGCAAATTTCAAAAATTGGCTGATCCAACTTCAAACCTTCTGCAATTCCCAGCCTTTTTGCCATGGAGCCAGCAGTGATATTACGAATAATGATTTCTAGAGGGATAATCTTGGCCTTTTTTACCAGCTGTTCACGATCATTAAGCCTTTTAATAAAATGATTGGGGATATTTTGTTCAGATAATTTTTGCATTAAAAATTCTGAAATAAAATTATTCAAAATACCCTTTTTAGATATTACATCCTTTTTGATATTATTAAAAGCGGTAGCATCATCCTTAAAATATTGAATTAGCTGATTTTCCTCGATGGTTTTATAAAGGATTTTGGCCTTTCCCTCGTAAAGTTTTGTTAATTTTTCCATAATTTTCTAAAAAATATTAAAAATAGATGATAATTGATTAATTCTTTTTGTAAAGCTTGCAATTGATTGAAAAAGACGTTATAATATTTACCTAAAAGATATTAATATTATATATTTTGTTATGCCTAGAATATTTGTTGTTAATGCTGGAGGTTTTGCTGAGCCAGGAGGTGGTGTTATACAAAAAACAGACGGTAGAGTAGATAAAGAAGGTATTTCTAAGAATAGTGAGAACGAAGATGGATTGACAGAAGCTATAATGTGCTCTTTATTTGGCGTTATACCTAATGAAGCTGGATATCATCTAAGTAGTAATTTGGCAAGAGCATGGTTAAAAGGTTTTATTGATGCCAATTTTACAGCTGCTAAAACAGCTTTTGGAAAAACAGCAGATGATGATTTATATAGTCTAACAAATGAAGAAAAAGTTAAAAAAGTAGGCGATTTTTTCTTTGCTCATAATGGACCAAAAATACCATCTGCTGATGAAAAAGAAAAACCTGATGTAACTATTCTAACAGTTGCTGCACCAAATTTCAACAATAGTGATTCCTCAAACCAATCTCTAGCATTCAAAGCAGGAAAAGTAGAATATAAAGCTTCATATAATAATGATATTGCCGGATCTATTACACAATCTTATCAAAATATTTTTGAACATTTTACTAATAATGCAGCTAAAGGAGACAAATTATATTTATATGATATAGGAACTAGTATATTTTCTCCAAACGATAAATTTAATTATAAATATAAAGGACAACAATATGAAGGAGGAAAAGGATATGAGAAATTTGTTCAAGAAATTGAGAAAGAAGTATTTTTAAAATATAGAGATCTAATTAAGAAAAAAGACCTTGTTGTTTGCAGTAGATGTTTATCGAAATTAGGTGATGAATTAAAAGGTGGGGCTATAGAGCGTGGTAAAAAAATTGATTACTATTCTTTTAAAAAACCTACAGCTAAAATCGATATGGGTGCAAAAAAAGCTGTTACTAGACTCAAGAGACCTATAGATCAATTGACAGATATTAGTATGATACAACATGATACTGATGCTGTGGTAAAAATATTAAATGCAAGACGATTTGAGATAGATGGTCAAGAGGTTAATCTTGACAAGAATGTTGGAAAAAGTGAGATATATCAATCTACAAAATTAGATGAGTTTGAGGGAACAGAGCTTGATGTATCAAAATTCACTCTTACCCAAAAGAGCACTGCACAAGCAATATTTAACAATACAGATACTGATACTAAAGTTATTATTCATAATTTTGCTAATGATAAAACTATTGGTGGCGGACCGGGTATTACAAAAAAGCATGATGGGACATTTCAAACAGTAGGCCGTTGTAGAGCCAAAGCACAAGAAGAGAACTTATGTATGAAATCAACTTTATTTGCTTCTTTGTCAAGATTTGCAGCATCTACAGGAGGTACATTAAGATATGGAAATGAATTTAAAGAGCAATCAACTTCTAAATCTATAATATCTCAAGGTGTTAGTTTTTTTGGAACAGATCCTACAGATGGTGAAGTTTATATTGATTGGAGCAGAGCTGGATCAGAAACTAAATATCTTGATCAAGTAAAAAAAGTTGATGTTGTTACTGTTGCTGCTAAACGATATGATAATAAAGGTGATGAAAATGATATTGTTGACACTGTACAAAGAGTTAGAGAGCAATTGGCAGCCTCTGCTCATTTGGCTCGTGAAAATTATAGAAAAGATAAAAAATCTCATATTGTAATGGGTGCATTTGGATGTGGTGCTTTTAATAATGATCCAAAATTAATAGCTAGTATTTATCGTAATTTTTTGAAGAGAGGAGGGGAATTTAATAAGGCTTTTCCAGAAAACACAACTTTTGAGTTTGCTATTCCTCTTAGTAAGGAGGAACATAAAATAGTAGAATCAAAAGCTAAAGATGAAGCTAGATACCCAAATGTCCCTAATTATCTAGCTTTTAATCAATATTTTATTGAACAGAAAAAACATGATAGAGAAGATAAAATAGAGCAGGCAATAAATAATACAAAAAAAAAGTCGACAGAAGAAGAATCTAAGAAAAAAAATCAAATTCAATTTTTACTAGATAAAGATATAAAAGATGTAGAATCTTTTATGACATGGAATAAAAATTCCTATGAAACACTCAAAGAAGATCCGGCAAATGAAGATAACTTAAATTTATTCCTAAATCCTCAAAAAAAAGATGGTACAAAAGTTTTTGCTGGTTGGGGAGGGATATTGAGTCATGAAAAAGATAACATTTTTAATATTAATCATGTCATTGATGGTGGATTTGCTGCTAAAATTGGTTTAAAAAAAGGTGATAAGATTGAAATAGATCTGGATCATAATGATTTTAAAAAAGATAAAACACTATTTGAAGGAGAGATGCTGGAAGCTGCATTGATCAATAAACTAAGAGCGGGAAAACTAGGTGGGATAAAAAAAATAGGATGTAAAAATATTGAAGAAACAATACATCAAAAAAACCTAGAGAATATATATAAGGAGTACAGAGAGGTTTTTGTTGGAGATGAAAATATGAAATATAAAGTATATAATCAAAAAAAAGATAGTTTAGAACATGGTGATCGAAGTAAATTAGATTCAATTCCTGAATCAACTGGGGAGATAGAAAATGATTTAAAAAAACGAAATCATATGAGGTTCGCATTCTATGATAGAGATATTGATTTATTGAATACGGCATTAAATAATAAAGACGTTATTGCAAAGCGTGAAGGTGTAGATTATATTATTGAACAAAAAGATACCGAAGGGAATACCATAATTGAATTTTCTGCTATTTCTTCAATTGAAACCTCGCCAATAAGTGTATTTATAAACAGAGAAAATCTACAGCAAGTTAGAGAAGAAGATTATCCGATTAAGATTCTAGCGCCATATAAACTTGATGCTTGGCATTGGAATATAATGGAAATTGTAATAGACGAAGGAAAAAATGCTGTTTGTAGAAGATACGATACTAATGGGCGTACGTATAAAATAGAAGATTCACTATTGAAACAAATAAAAGAACTAGGAACTATTGAAGGAATAGATTTTAAAAATATAAAACATGGTGTGGAAGAAAAATTTTGCGATAACTTACAAAAAGACGTGAATTGTGGTCTTGCTTCTGCATTAATAATGCATGCCCTTAAAACAAACAATGATGATGCAAAAATAAAATTAAACAATTATGCAACAAAATCAGATAAGGAATTAAGAGATGAAATAAGCACAATTGTTGACCGTCATTTTAATGGTACCGGTAAACACAACTTTTGCAAACCAATTGATGAAAGTACATTTGTTAAAACTCCTTCTTCTTCTCCTTCTTCTCCTTCTTCTCCTCCTTCTTCTCCTACTCCTGATCGTAGTGGCGCAGGTCGTTGATAATTTCCCCTTTAAAAATAATTCCCAATTCTTTAATCTTGTATTTTTAATCAAATTACAAAAAATGCGAAGATTACAAGATCAAATAGTTACTAATAAAAATATCCTCCTTAGAGTTGATTTTAATGTTCCTGTTAAGGATGGTGTTATTCTTGATGATATCAGGGTCAAAAAATGCCTACCAACTTTAAAATATTTGGTAGAAAATCAGGCTAAAATTATCATTGCTTCACATTTTGGCAGACCAAAGGGGCAGAAAAATCCGGATTTTTCCTTAAAAATTATTTTTCAAAGACTTAAAGAGCTTTTACCAGATGTAAAAATAAATTTTATTGATGACTCTATAGGGAAGGAGGTTGAAAAGGCGGTTGAAAAAACTGATTATGGTCAGATTTTACTTCTTGAAAATGTCCGTTTTTATAAGGGGGAGACTGATAATGATCCTGATTTTGCTCAAAAATTATCCTCTCTTGCTAATTTACATATTAATGAGGCTTTTTCTTGCTGTCATCGCGCTCATGCTTCAATTGTTGGTGTGGCGGATTATATCAAATCCTGTGCGGGGTTTTTATTGCAAGATGAGATCGATAATTTAAACAATATTCTTGGCCAGCCTAAAAAACCAATGTTAGCTATTGTTGGTGGTTCCAAAATTTCAACCAAAATTGATTTATTAAATAATTTAATTAAAAAAGCTGATTATATTTTTGTTGCTGGCGGTATGGCTAATACTTTTTTAGCAGCAAAAGGTAAAAATATTGGCAAATCAATTGTGGAAAGGGATTTAACAGCAACTGCGTTAGAAATTATGAATAATGCTAAGAAATATGGCTCTGAAATTTTGCTACCAATTGATATTGCTAGTTGTAGTAATTTAGATGATATTGCTGATTTTAAAATTAGTCATATTGAAAATATTGCAGATAATGAAATTATTGCAGATATCGGAACCGAGACTCTTAAAATTTTAAAAGAAAAAATTAATAGGGTAAAAACTATCGTCTGGAATGGACCTCTTGGTATTACGGAAATTAAAGAATTTTCTGTTGGAACTAATGAATTAGCTAAAATTGTTGCCGATAAAACACAAAATGGCGAGTTAATTTCAGTTGCTGGTGGTGGTGATATTGTTTCTGCCCTTAATAAAGTTAATTTGGCTAATAAATTCACCTATATTTCCACAGCTGGTGGGGCGTTTTTAGAATGGTTAGAAGGTAAAAATTTACCCGGTATTAAGAGCTGTGTAATTTAAGTTGGGATTATCTTTAATATTTTTCTATTTGACAAAACAAAAAATATACAAAAAAACTTACTTTCATTAGCAAAAGAGGTTAACAGAGTTGTTGTTAGCACTTGTCCAGCCACAGAAACGCAACCACCAATAGGATCTTCTTCATTAAGATTAAGATAAAAAGACACCTCCCACACTAAGGAATGTTAATTTAATTAATTATTGATATCAGAAATTTTTAACTTATAAATATCTTTTGTATTTAAACTAATTTTTTAGGCACCGGGTAGAGTCATGTTAAGTATCTGGAAATCTCCATTTACTGTGGTCTAAATTAAAATTGATATCAAACTATTAATAATTTATGTTAATTAAACTAATTGTATTTCTTCCTCTAATTGGAGCCATAATTTCTGGATTATTCTCAAAACAAATCTCCGACAAATTTTCTCAAATTTTCAACTCCTCTCTCTTGCTTTTGTCGGCTATTTTTTCTACTATCGTATTTTTTCAATATGGCGTCGCTGGAATCGAAGAGAATGTTCATATTGTAAACTGGATGTCAATTGGCACTTTTTCAGCTGATTGGTCCTTAAAAATCGACTCCTTAAGCTCTATCATGCTTGTTGTTGTTACCTACGTCTCATCCTTAGTGCATATTTATTCTGCTGGCTACATGAAGGGCGACAAATCTATTCCAAGATTTATGTCCTATTTGTCACTTTTTACATTTTTTATGCTTATTTTAGTAACGGCTGATAATTTTTTACAATTATTTGTTGGCTGGGAAGGTGTTGGCTTAGCCTCTTACTTGTTAATTGGTTTTTATCATCACAAATTATCGGCAAATTTAGCTTCAATGAAAGCTTTTATTGTTAATCGTGTATCGGATTTTGGTTTTGTGCTAGGAATTGCATTATTATTCCTATCTTTTGGTTCAGTTGAGTTTTCTCAGATATTTTCTGCATTAAGTGAGTCTCCTGATCAAAACATAATAATATGGGGCTTAACATCTATCGATATTATTGCTATATTACTTTTCATTGGTGCCATGGGTAAATCGGCACAAATTATTCTTCATGTTTGGCTTGCCGACGCTATGGAAGGTCCAACACCAGTTTCAGCCCTAATACACGCGGCCACCATGGTAACTGCTGGCGTATTTTTGATCGCTAGATGTTCGCCAATTTTTGAAAATTCTCAGATTGCTCTTAACTTTATTACAATAATCGGGGCTACAACTGCAATTTTCGCTGCTACGATCGCTCTTACTCAAAATGACATTAAAAAAATCATAGCCTACTCAACCTGTAGTCAATTGGGTTACATGTTCTTTGCTTGTGGTGTTGGAGCCTACAGTGCTGGCATATTTCATCTTTTTACTCACGCTTTCTTTAAGGCTTTACTCTTTCTTGGTGCTGGTGCTGTTATTTACGCTTTGCATCATGAGCAAGATATTCGCAAGATGGGAGGAATCGCTAAAAAACTACCAATCACTACTGCGGTAATGTGGATTGGGTCTTTAGCTCTTATTGGACTACCTCCTTTTGCTGGATTTTATTCTAAAGACATGATCTTGGAGACTGCTTATATGTCGAATTCTAGCTTTGGACCTTATGCTTTTTACATGGGTATTTTAGCGGCCTTCCTAACGGCATTTTATTCTTGGAGATTATTATTTATGGTTTTTCATGGTAAAACAAACATGAAGGAAAAAGATTTTAATCATGTCACAGAGGTGCCAAAAGTAATGTCTATTCCTTTAATTTTACTAGCTATTGCTTCAGTAACTGTTGGCTTTGTTGGTTATAAATTTTGGGGAATGGTGTCCCAGGAAGGTAATTTTTTCGCTAATGCCATATTTTTAGCAGCAGACAATAATATCTTAGAAGAGGCTCATCACGCACCTCTATTCATTAAATTATTGCCTGTATTGGTGTCAATTTTAGCTATTTTATTAGCTTATCTTTTTTATATTGCAAAACCAAAATTACCAAAAATTTTAGCAGAAAAATGTAAAATTTTACACAAAATTTCATTTAATAAATATTATTTTGATGAAATTTATGACATAATTTTTGTTAAAACTATTCAAAAATTAAGTTTAAGATGTTGGAAATTTTGGGATAGTAAAATAATAGATGGAGTCCCTAATTTATTAGCTTTAATTTGCAAAAATAGACTACCAAAAATAATAGCTAAAATTCAAACTGGTTACGTTTATGATTACTCCTTAATTTTATATTTAGGAGTAATTATGTTCATATTTATTTTTATGTTTTCTTTAAAATTATTTTAACTAATTATGACTAATTCTAATAAGATGTGGGGAGGGCGTTTTAGTCAATCCTCTTCAGATGTAATGCTGGAAATTAACTCGTCAATTGACTTCGATAAAAACCTCTATAAGTATGACATTCTTGGTTCAATTGCTCACGCTAAAATGCTTGCCAAACAAGAGATAATAACCCTTGAGGAATCTCAAAAGATAATTTTTGGTTTAGAGCAGATTAAAAATGAAATAGAATCTAACAATTTTGAATTCAAACAGGAATTGGAAGATATTCATATGAATATTGAATCGCGTTTATCAGAAATTATTGGCGACGTTGCTGGAAAATTACATACTGCTAGATCAAGAAATGACCAAGTAGCAACAGATTTCAAGCTTTATGTTAAAGATGTGTCAAAAGAAATTCATACCCTATTAACTAATTTACAGAGTATTTTAATAAAAAAGGCTGAAGAAAATGTAAAAACCATCATGCCAGGTTTTACCCATTTACAAACCGCGCAGCCAATTTCTTTTGCTCATCATTTATTAGCTTATTTTGAAATGTTTGAGCGGGACAGAGTTAGAGTCGAAGATGCTATTGATCGCCTAAATCAATCTCCCCTTGGATCAGCAGCACTTGCTGGCACTTCCTTTCCTATTGATCGTGAATTTACTGCTAAGGAGTTGGGATTTGAAAAGCCTTGCAATAATTCTCTTGATGGCGTCTCGGATCGTGATTTTGCTCTAGATTTTGCTTACAATAATTCAGTAATTTCTATGCATTTATCACGCCTTGCTGAAGAAATTGTAATTTGGATGAGTAAAGGCTTTGATTTTGTATCAATTGGTGATAATTTTTGTTCAGGAAGCTCTATTATGCCTCAAAAGAAAAATCCTGATGCTGCAGAGCTGGTTAGGGCTAAAACCGGTAGAATTTTTTCTTCACTGAATAATTTATTGGTTATTTTAAAAGGATTACCTCTTACATATTCTAAAGATATGCAGGAAGATAAGGAGCCAATTTTTGACTCTTTCAAGAGTATCAAAACTTGTCTTTTAGCTATGATCGGAATGCTGCAAAATTTAAAAGCTAAAAAGAGTAATATGCTTAAAATGGCAGATGCTGATTTTTCTTTAGCAACCGATTTGGCTGATTTTTTGGTTAAGGATCTTAATATTCCATTTAGAGAGTGTCACCATATCACAGGTTCTTTGGTCAAAATTGCCGAACAAAAGAAGTGTGATTTGGCAGGTTTAACTCTAGAAGAAATGCAAAAAATTGAACCAAGAATTTCTAATAAAATTTTTGATGTTTTAAAGATCGTAAATTCTGTCGCTTCAAGAAAAAGTTATGGAGGAACTGCTTTTACTGAAATAGAGAAGCAGATAGAAATTGCTAAAACTAAGGTTAGCTAATTTTAACTCCTCTAAAGATGGAGTTACTTTGGTGGGCTAAACAAACAGACTCAGTTAAAACCCCCACCGAGTCACTTCGTTCCTCGACTCCCCCTTGGGGGGAGTTTAAGAATATCGAACTCGGTCTAACAACTCCCCCTTGGGCGGAGTTTAAGAATATCGAACTCGGTCTAACAACTCCCCCTTGGGCGG
>Ga0209425_10006183_pt1 | contig 11545 bp, 4 predicted proteins | sample COG_05_FD_184749 | JGI IMG/M metagenome (GOLD analysis project Ga0209425, IMG submission 184749) | Pelagic Microbial community sample from North Sea - COGITO 998_met_05 (SPAdes) (version 2) | ecosystem: Environmental > Aquatic > Marine > Neritic zone/Coastal water | place: Helgoland, sampling... | reverse complement strand
GAACAAAAATGGGCAAAAAAGCGAAAGGGAAACATCGTCTGGACAAGTTCTATTACTTAGCGAAAGAGCAAGGATTCCGCGCACGTTCGGCGTTTAAGTTAGTTCAACTGAACAGGAAGTATGATTTTTTATCCAGCGCGAAGGCTTGTTTGGATTTATGCGCAGCTCCAGGCGGGTGGCTGCAAGTGGCGCAGAAGTACATGCCGATGCAATCGACCATCGTTGGGATCGATTTAGCTTCGATAAAACCCATACGCGGATGCACGACTTTAGTGGAAGATATCACGACACCGAGCTGTCGAGCGGCGATTAAACGGGTCACGCCGGATGGTTTGAAGTACGATTGCGTGTTACACGACGGCGCGCCAAACGTCGGGGGCAACTACGCCAAGGAAGCGTATTCGCAAGCGGCGCTGACGTTGGACGCGTTGAAATTGGCGACGGAGTTTTTAACGTTGGACGGTTGGTTCGTGACGAAAGTGTTTCGGTCGCAAGAGTATCACGCGTTGTTATACGCGTTTCAGCAGCTGTTTAAGAAGGTGGAGAGCACGAAGCCGGTGGCGTCGAGAGACTCGTCGGCGGAGATTTTCGTCGTGTGTAAAGGGTACTTGGCGCCGACGAAAATTGATCCGAGGTTGTTAAAGGCGGAGTATTTATTCGCGAACGTGGAGGATGGCGGACAAGGTAACAAAGGAGGACAGCAGAACAGGGACGTTTTGAAGGTGGAAAAAGCGAAGCGAAATCGAAGCGGCTACGAGGACGGGTTACATTCGCTGTATAAAGAGACGTACGCGGAGAATTTTATCACAAACGAGAAACCGGCGGAGATGTTAGGGATGTACCACTGTTTTATTTTAGACGGTGGGAAAGGAAAGAAAGGAACGAACGTGGTGCCCCCAAAGGATGGATTTATGGATTTAGACGCGTGCGAGGAGACGAACGAGGAAATTCGGACGCTCTTTCGAGACTTGGGCGTTTTGAACAAGAGCGATTTTAAGATGTTGTTGAAGTGGCGTTTGCAAGTGAGGAAACGGTTAGGTATGGAGGATAAGAAGGTGAAACCGAGGACGACGACAAACGCCAACGAGGACGAGGAGGACGAGAATAATGAAAATAAAGCGGCGGTGCCCGAGGACGAAAACGAGCGCTTGCTGAGCGAAATGGAGGAATTGCAAGGAAACATGGACGCGGAGGCGAGAAGGAAAAAGAAAAAGCAGGCTAAAATGAAACAGAAGGATAGAATACGCGCGCAGTTAGGATTAAAAGGAGACGGCGAAGCCATCGTGGCGGAGGAAGATTTATTCTCTTTGGTTCGATTGAAAACAAAGGTGCGTTAGATTGCGCATCGCCGCCGCGCGCGAGCGTTTGTTTTTTGTCTCTTTCGATTTCTCTCGTTTTTTTCTTAACGTCTCTCTCTCTCTCTCTCTCTCTCTCTCTCTCTCTCTGTATGTATTCAAAAGCCGGTGAAGATACTCGCTTACTCACTTGAGCGGCGTTAGAACCCGCGTAAACTGAAAACCTTATGCAAAAACATGCCGTTTACCCATCTGAGGCTTTTTTTCTTTCTTTTTTTCGTCGCTCGCGCGCGACGCGTTGTTGGTAGTAAATATAGTTTTACGCCAAACTGACCATTTTCTTCACCCACCAACAAAAAATAGGAGGATGTCGATACGGTCGCAAACCAAGCCGCTCCGTCTGTGCCGGCTGACTATTACGAAGACTCTGACTCGGAACTGAACGCGGCTCGCAGAAGACAAAACCGATACGACTCTGAAGACTCTGACGCAGAAAATGACGTGGAAAACGACACGTCGCGGCTAGACTCGAGTTTAGACGCTTTGTACAAACAGTACAAAGAAAGGCAAAAGAAGAAAGGCCGGTCGGTTGGAGAAGGCTCGAAAGGATCCGCGATGAGACGCGATAAGAGGGCGACGTTAGAAGGCGAAGGCGATGGAGAGCTTGGCTCGGATGATGACGAAGACGTCGATGAGAGCGATGAAAGCGATAGCGAGGAGACTGGTTTCGAGGAAGACGACGACGCGCCGTTGGAATGGGAGAAGAACGAAGACGTAGAAGGCGAAGAGAAGAACAGGAAGAAAAAAACGAAGGAGGATAAAAACAAAAACAATCTGATCGTCGAGTTCGACCCGAGCAAAGTGAAACCAAACTCAAAGGCAACCGTCGATCGATGGTTTTCCAACGATCTTTTTTCGGAAATTGAAAAAACAACCTCCGCAGCGACGAGCGGCAAGGCGGCGGCGGAAAAGAAAATAACAAAGACAACGAGGGAAGAAGCAAAAGAAGAGAAAAATATGATGAAGAAGAAACAAAAGAAGAACGACAAAGACGATGTCGTCGTTGATGAAGACGAAGACGATTACGAAAGTCTACGGGAACAAGCGAGAGCGAGGAAACTGGAGAAGGCGAAAGAAGCGGCGAAGATTGCCAAGGAAGGTGAACTGAAAAGTAAAAAACAACAGGATAAACTCGATAAGAAGCGAAAGAAAACGAGTGGTGGTAAGAACGGAAATGGTGACGACACGACGTACGATTCAGGTTCAGACGATGTGGACGTCGGACGTAAAAGACGAGCGCTGCGTGCCGAGGCGGCGGCAGATGATTTACATATTGTTCCCAGAGGAAACGATGACGATGCTCGAGAGAACGACGACGACGACGACGATGATGATGATGATGATGACGACGACGTATCTGATAGAGGCGTGGGAAGAAACGCGAAAGGAAGTCGTCAGCGCGTACGCGCTGATGGTTCTGATAGCGATGAATCTACAGACGTCGACGAACTCTCGGATGGCGCCCGAGCCGAAATCCTCGCCATTAGCAAAAAAATGCTTCGAAGAAAACAACGCGAAGAAATCATCGAAGACGCGTACAACCGGTACGCATTTGAGGACGATCCGAGAGACTTGCCTGATTGGTTTGTCGACGACGAGCGAAGATTCATGAAAGCGGAACCGATTTACGATCAGAGCGACTACGAGGAAGCTCTCGCGAGCGTCTCCATTAAAGTTGACGAACGGTCGATCAAAAAAGTCGCCGAGGCTAAATTGCGAAAGAAAAAACGCGCCAAGGATAAAATGAGCGAAGCTCGACAACGCGCGGGCGCCATCATGGATCAAGACGATATTCCTGACGTTTCGAAAGTTCGAGAAATTGAAGCAATTTACGCCAAAGCGAATAAACTCGCCAACGGCCGCAAAAAGCAAATCAAGCACGTGGTGGCGAGGAAAATGCATAAAGGCAACGCCGGTGGACCGTCCGTAGATAAGCGCATGCTCGCCGATCGACGAGGTCAAAAAGCTGCCATGAAAAGAGGCGGCGGTGGAAAGGGAGGAAAGAAAGGCACGTCGCCCGGTTCCTCGATTGGAAAGCCGAAGAAGAGTTCTCTGAGAAAGAATCGACCTCGGCGGTGATTTCGTTTTTTTAATACATTATTTAGAGGGATTTTTTACGACACGTGTGTAGTAAATACACCGCACTGTAGCGGCGTTTTTATCGCTACGTTATCACAGCTCATTCATCGTCAAGGAATAAAAGCGAACGCGTACATACTCACCTAAGTAAAGCTTCCTCTTTTCATCTCGATTTTTAGCAGCAATTTCAAAAAATTTCGCGAGCTTTTTTTCATTTTTTTTTTCAAAATTCTTCAAAAAGGACTGTCCCTCCCTCTCTCATCGTCTTTTTCCGACGACAACTACACGAGAATGCGCTTTGACGAAGACGAAGACGATGAGTACGACGACGAGAATACTCACAGAGGAGAGAATTTTATAAACGGTGGTGGTGGTGGTGGTGCGTTCATTGCGGCCTCCTCCCCGTCGTCTCTTCTCCTTCGTCGTCAATCCGACGAAGAAGAAGAAGAAAGAGGAGGAGAAACGATGTCGACGAAAGCGATGATGAGCGGCGAGAAAAAAAGCAACAACAACAACAGTGGTCGTCTCTCCGAATACAACTTGCTCGATTTAGTCGGCGAAGGATCGTTCGGGAAAGTGTACAAAGCGAGAAAGAAGTTCACCGGTGAAACGTCCGCGATTAAGTTCATCGCGAAGAAAGGAAAAACGGAACGAGATTTGAGAAGTTTAAGACAAGAGATTGATATTTTGAGAGTGTTGAAACATCCGAACATCATCGCCATGCGAGACGCGTTTGAAACGGAACACGAGTTTTGCGTGGTCATGGAATACGCGCAAGGCGAGTTGTTTGAAGTATTGGAAGACGATAGGACGTTGCCAGAGCTAGAGGTGAAAGCAATCGCTCGGCAGTTGGTGTCCGCGTTGCATTATTTGCACACGAATAGAGTCATACACAGAGATATGAAACCGCAGAATGTTTTGATTGGAGCGAATAAGGTGGTGAAATTGTGCGATTTTGGGTTCGCGCGATCGATTCGATCGCAATCTATGGTGATGACATCGATTAAAGGAACGCCGCTGTACATGGCGCCAGAGTTGGTGCAAGAGCAGCCGTATAATCACACCGTAGATTTGTGGTCGCTGGGAGTTATTCTGTACGAGTTATTCGTCGGGAAGCCGCCGTTCTTTACCAATAGCATTTACACTTTGATTCAAAAGATTGTTCGAGACCCTTTGACGTGGCCGGAAGATATGAGCGCGGAGTTTAAATCCTTTTTGAGAGGATTACTAAATAAACGACCGAGCGAACGGTTGTCGTGGCCGGCGTTGTTGGAACATCCGTTTGTGAGGAAGAGCGAGTACGACGACGAACACGAACACGATGACGAACACGAACACGAACGACAGCAACAACATCAGCAGCAGCAGCAACAACAACAACAACAACGCGGAGAAAGAGAGGCAGGTGATCAAGAGGAACGACGAAGAAGAGCGGAGGAGGTTGAGAACCGGTTGTCTACGGGAGCAAAGACGACGACAACGACGACGGCGGCAGTAGCGACGCACAACAGACGTCCGTTAGCTTCCACGCCGCAAGGTGCGACGAGAACGACAAACGCCGCTACGACGACGACGACGACGACGACGACGACGAACAACAACAAGATGCCAATAGTTAGACGAGGTGGTTTACCTCGTAGAGAAGATGTGCTCGCAGGAACAGCGACGGATGGCTATAGCACGCCAAAAATACCGGCGAGAAGACCACCGCCGTCGACTACGCGAGGCACAGCGGTTACTGCGGCTACTACTACTACTACTACTACTGCTGCTGCTGCTGCTATTGGTGGTGCTGCACTTATCGGCGGAGTGGTTTCGGGAACGACGCCACGAACAGCAACGGCTGGTGAGATGCCACAACGCCACGCGTCGAATACTAATCTTGCGATTGAAAGTCAGCACGGGCATGGTGTAGACTCGGCTTTACTTGAATGCGAACTTAAATCGCGCACGGAAGATGGCGCCGCGCGTTTGCGACGAGATCGGACGGCGATTAAAGTTATTTTAGCGGCTTTGCAGCCTCCTCGAAGCGCGCCTGGATCAAAATTTAATATTCTCGCGCTTCTATCGCCAGGGAGTGAGCGCGAAAGAGGAACGTCTGCGCATACTGAACCTGGTATCGACGACGCGCCGTCTTCCAGTGGTTTGAGTAATCACGCGAGCAACGCAAATGGTCCAATGCCAAAGTTGACGAGTTCTTTAGTAGATGCGGTGTCTGCTCTGAGAACGCTTCGAAATATCGTGTGCGTTTCGAGCGCGAGTTTAGCAAAAGTAGGTGGCGATGCCAGTGGTGCATTAGCGAGAGATGCTCCCGGCGCCGCGTTATGGACCGTGCGGGCCATCGCAGCGATGTGGAATCCAGTAAACGAAACAAAGGACGACGCGCAAATGCGGGAAAAGTACGTTGCCTTTGAAATCGAACGCGAGGAAGCGTTGCAACTCGCTTTGAACGTCGCGACGCTACTTGCGAGCGGATCGGGCCCTTCCCCGTGGTGTAATGTCGGATTGGCAAACTATTTACGCGCTTTAAGCGAGTGTTTGGTGAGTTTTGAACTGCGTCGAAATAACGACGATTCAGGCCACGACGAAGACAAACTTCGCCTTCGTCTGATCCAATCGAAGCTCGAGACGCAGCACTTTGCTCGGGTCGCCGTCACACGCGCCATCGATCTCGCCTCAAAGCGCGGTGAAGGTCAGGAATGCGTCATGGCACTTTCAAAGCTCCCGAAACCAACGTTTTGCGAAAGTTTAATCGCGCATTTAGCATCGTCGTTTAGTCAGCTCGAACGCGATTTACTCGAAGAGCAAGCGAAAAGCGCGCAAAAGAAAAAAGACAGAGAAAGTGGCAAAGAGTGCAATAATGCTCAAAATGAAAACGACGAGCGCAAACGACGCGCCATATTCAAACGAAGAGGCGAGGCTGTCGGCGACGCTTGCGATGCCTTGTTGAAATGTTCTTCGTGTTACGCGCCGGTTTCGATTACACTCGTCGCGGACTCATTCGTTCGATACGGCGAACGCATGGGCGCATTCCAAGCACTCATTAAAGCGTCGTCAAATTCAACATACTGTGGATTTCTCAGTCTCTCTGGGTGTCGTATCATTGGCGCGTGTTCGAGGGCGTCGACAGCTTTTGCTGACAAGGCGCTCGAAAAAGATGCGTTGATGCGCTTCTCGACGAGATTGATTAAATTAGTCGCACGCGCTTCCGAGTTGTCCAAGGGAGTGACGCTATCATCATCTCTCGAAACTAAAAGTGCAATCATGACTAAGTTACGTCCAGTTGCAGACGGTATCGCAGCTGTGGCGTACGCGTTACATCCGTTGGCGAAGGAAAATTGCGAGACTGCGCATCCGGCGGATTTTCTTTGCGACTCTGGCGTCGCGGAGAGCTGTTGCGACGCGATGGAGATTTTCTCCTCGTTTTCAACGTCGATTGTGGCGACGATAGCTCGGACGGCCCCAGGCTCCGACGCGTCTTCAAAAGCGATCGAGGAGTATAAATCCTCGCAGCATCTTGCGATTTTCTCCTTACTCAACGTTTTGCGGTTACCGCTGGCGTTCATCCCGACGAAAGGCTCAAACGCAGAAAAAGTTGGCGCCGTGGCAAACCGTAAATTCATGACAGTATTGAAGGAAAAAAATGTGCTCGGAACTTTGTTGAAGTGCGTGAAGTCGATGAAGACAGATCTGGAAATGCGCGCGTTAAGAAAATATAACGGGAACGGTAACGAGAACGAGGAGGAAGAAGTAGAAGAAGTGGAAGAAGAAAATAACACGACCAAAAACAAAGCGAATAGCAAAAAGAACAAAAAAGCAGCGGCGGTTGATACTGCTAGTACTAGTAACAGCAGTGAAGCGCATTCTTTATCGAGTGCTATTAGTTTAATTTCGCGTCTGGTCGTCACCGGCGGCGATGTCTTCAGCAACCAGTTCATCGAAGCGAAAGGATGCTCGGCGTCTCTCAGCGAGTTTGCGCTTTCGCAATCTTCGTTTGCGTCCTCGTTGCTGAACATTAAGCAGAAATCTATTAAAGTGGAGTTTGCGAACGAAGCAACAACCATTGTTGATTGGACTATGATTCTCTCACAGCTCGCCAAGAGTAACGAGAGTCGGTACGAAAATGTTGGCGAGGCAAACGCAACTTTTCATTTAACAAAGTTGCTTCGACACGATGATTTCAACGTGCGCGCGCGCGCAGCGAACGCACTCGGTAACCTTTGTCGCCACTCGGACTATTTTTACGCATCATTTAAGAAGTATGGGACGGTCGGCGCGCTGATTGATCGTTTAAACGCAGACGAAAAAGAGGAACCCTCTGCGTTGGTTCGAAAGTTTGCCGCTTTCGCCATCGGGAACGCCGGGTTTCACTCCGATTATCTCTACGATGATTTGCGACGATCAATTCTCCCACTCGTGAGGAATATAGGTAATCATTACGGGTCAACTTTTGGTGTTGGAAGAAAAGATGAGAACGATGGGAAAACGAGAAGCAACGCCGCGGCGGCGCTCGGAAACTTGGCGAGAAACGGCGATGCTCTCATCGCAGACTTGCTTGCGAACGATGTGCCCAAGGCGCTAATTTTACTCGCCAAAGAGTACGCTTCAGAGAAGAGTAGCAGTAAAAAGAGTAGCAGTGTAGGAGATAAGCAAACGCCCGCGCATGTTGCGCTCTTTTCGCTCGGAAATCTCTGCGCGCACGAAGAGTGCAGATCGGCGCTGATAAAATTAGGGGTTCGAAATGCTCTGCAGCAATCGCGCACGAGCGAGGACGAATTGCTCCGAAAATACGCTCTGAGAGTGTTAGCGAAACTAGAAAATTCTTAATAGTGATTGAGATAGAGAAACATCATTCCTTATTTTTACACAACGATAACTATATATAATCAGTCACTATCGTCCTCATCTGCATTCTCTTTTGGCGTGAATGCCGCGCGCATTGCATTTTCCAACTGTTGATTAATATCTTCATTTCTATGCGCCTCGTCCGCCTCGGTGGTTTGGAAGACTTTGCCTAACACGGACAACGCCTCGCAACGCTTTTTTCTCACTTCTTTCTTCACGCTCTTATCGTGACAAACTTTATCACACACCGATCTAAGTGTCGATTCAATGTCGAGCGCAGAAACGTTCCAAAGTGCTTCTAAAATGTGCGGCATGACGTCTTTTTGATGCTGCGCGCGTCGCTGCATTATTTCAGCCTCTGTCAACGGCGGTTTCTTCTTCGTTTCCTTCCCTTCTTGCTCTTTAGCGATATTCTCGGCGATTTTCCCGTCTCTTTCGCCAGCGCTCTTTTCAATTTCACCCTCTTTTTCTTTTCCTTCTTCTTCCTTCATGTATCCCTCCTCTTCCTCGGCGATTTTCTTCACCGTTCCAAACGCGCCAAACGCGGCTTTCATCGCGCTGAACTGTGTTTTCGTTCTGTTTGTATTTTGCTCCATGGCGGCAAAGTTTGAACGAACCCCTAAATCCGCCCACGTCCCAAAACCAGCCACGGGATCCGTCAACACTTGCTCCGCTTGCTTCTCGTACACGAATCCAATCTGTTTCAACATTTTTGGTCCGTGAGAAGCGTTGGCTAAACTCTGCGCGATTGGTTTCATTTGCGCTTCAAACTTTTCCAGAGCCGCTTTTTCGCGCAGCTTTTCCTCCTCTTCTTTTTCATTCGTCTTATCAGCCGTTAAAGTCGCAGTCGGTGTGACCATAGCGCGAGCCGACGTAGCGTACCCATCCAAAATAGCAGCCAAATTAATCGCTAATCGAACAATTCTTCGGTCTTGTAAAATCCGCGTTTCATCTCTCGTCAAATCGCTTCCGCCTTCGGCCATGACTGCCATTTGCAGTTTCCCGACGAACATTTCCATCTGGTCCGACCCGAACAATGCGGCAAAAAACGCCGACGCGTCTATCACGGGTATATCACCTAATCCATCTTTCCCTCTTGAATCGTATTTTTTCCTCAACTCTGGATCGGACAACACTTGGTACGCCTCGCCGACTTTTTGAAACTTGTTGTGCGCGTCCGGGTCGTCGGGATTTTTATCCGGATGTAACTTCCTCGCGAGTTCGTAATACGATTTCTTAATCTCCGCCGACGAAGCAGTCGTTTCAACTTTCAAAATCTCGTAATATTGCGTCTCTTTAACTTGCTTCCCTCCTCCGTTTCTATTATTATCATTACTATTATTATCGCTATTACCTCCTCCCATGCTCTCGTTGAGTACTCCGTTGAGCCCGATGCCGCTTCTACCTTCACTCATCGCCCTCTTCCTCGCCTGCTCATATATATCCTCGTCCGTCGATTGCGCCAACCAAATCCCATCTCGCACTAAATCTTCATCCACCCACTCTCTGGTGTGTCGATTCCACCTCTTTCCGTCATTCGCCGCCATAATCGCCTCGGGCGTATTCGCCACGCCGCGACAAATTTGCGTCACTCCGACGCCGGCGCCGACGACGGGTAAAACCACCGCCGCCGCCAATCCGGCGCCTAAACCTTTGAAAAACCCACTCGCACCTTCCGCTTTAGCGCCGGCAATCGGTGCCGCAATCAACGCCGCTGCTCCAGCTAACGCGCCTTTCCCCACGGATTTCAAACCAGAGTTTAAGCCGCTCGCGGCATCTTTCGGTCGTCTCAATGAGAAGAAATCGTTGAAATCGACGCTTTCCGCTTGCTTGGAAAGCGTCGCGGACATTGCACCATTACCACCGCCATTACCACCATCATCACCACCGATTAACGCGAGTTGCATGTGGTTCAGTAATTCTTCCGTCGTCGAAGTTTTTGGTTGTTGTTGTTTTTGTTTTTGTTGTTGATTACTCGAAGAAGAAGAAGAAGAAGAAGAGGTGCCTCGTTGTTGTTCTTGTTGTTGAAATGCGCTCATCTCTCTCTTCTTTTTCTTAAACACGAAGAAGAAGCAGCGCAGTTTAAAGAGCAAAGAGCGAAACTAAGAGCGTTCGTTCGAGCAAACAGCGCGTTGTTTTGTTTCGAGAGAAAGAGAGTAAAAAAGAGAGTTCTCGAAAAGCGACTAAATGCTCTCGTTTTTCGCACGACTACTCTAATCTTCAATGAAGAGAAGAAGACGAAAAGAGAAGAAGAATGAACTTTTTTTGCAAATATTTAAACCCTAAACGTAATGTGCGGAGACGCTCAAAGAGGGAAGGAGAGTGAATGCAAATTATGCATTACCTAATACTCATTTCTCTTAGTACCGACCGTGAGAGTAGCATTCTTAGAGTAGTTTTATTGAGCTACAAACAAACAGACACAACAAAAGGTTTCAAAGAAGACAAAGAAGACAAAGAAGAGCACGAGACGATTACGAGGATGATGATGATGAGGAGCGAAGGAACTCGTGTTATTCCTTTGAGTAAAAACGGAACGAGTCAACTTCATCCTCGTTCTCATCCTCATCCTCGTCGGGTAATAATGGGGATAAAAAAATCAACGAGGCTTGCCCCTCGCGGCGCTTCGTCTTCTCCCTCGTTGAAGAAGAACGAGTCTCACGACGCTTCGTCTGAACCAGACGTCCTCATCGTCCAATCGAAGAACAAAAGAATAATGTATTCCACGACGAGAGAAATAAACGTCCAAGAGGTTTCTGATTTGTGCGATAAAGTTGGGTGGCCGAAACGACCGGAGGAGAAGCTGAAAATCGCTCTGGAGAATTCGTTTTTAGTCGCGCAGATGTACGTTTGTAGTAGTAGTAACAATAGTAATAATAATAATAAAGAAGAAGAGGAAGAAGAAAAATTAATAGCGACGTGCAGAGCGACGTCTGACCACGCGTTCAACGCGTGTTTGTGGGATATAATTGTCGATCCAGAGTATCAAGGTCAAGGGTTAGGGAAGGCGATTGTGTCGCACTCGATACGCGCGCTGTTGGCGAGAGATGTGGCGAACGTGACGTTGTTCGCGGATAAAGATGTGGTGGAGTTTTATGAACGGTTAGGGTTTGTGACCGATGCCGACGGCGTGAAAGGGATGTTTTTGTATCCAAACGTAGAAGGTGAGTAGAGAGAGAGAGAGAGTTTGAAAGTGTAGTTTGTGTCTGTTTCGTAAAGCGTGCAAATGTATTACAGGAAGATGATTTCTCAATCAATCAATCAAT
>Ga0209425_10006178_pt1 | contig 11554 bp, 9 predicted proteins | sample COG_05_FD_184749 | JGI IMG/M metagenome (GOLD analysis project Ga0209425, IMG submission 184749) | Pelagic Microbial community sample from North Sea - COGITO 998_met_05 (SPAdes) (version 2) | ecosystem: Environmental > Aquatic > Marine > Neritic zone/Coastal water | place: Helgoland, sampling... | reverse complement strand
GTTTGCTGGAATTATATTCTGGATTATTTGCTACAGTATGAGTAAATATAGTCAAAAATTAGAATTAAAATTTAAAACAGATAGATAAAATATGTCAGACTCAATTATACAAATTAACAATTTAAATAAATGGTATGGAGATTTTCAGGTACTTAAAGATATTAACCTTGAAGTAAAAGCAAAAGAAAAAATTGTTATTTGTGGACCATCTGGGTCCGGCAAATCTACATTGATAAGATGCATTAACAGATTGGAAGAACATCAAAAAGGTAATATCATAGTTGATGGTACTGAAATTTCTGATGATACAAAAAATATAGAACAAGTTAGAGCTGAGGTTGGAATGGTTTTTCAACAATTCAACTTATTTCCACATTTATCAATTTTAGATAATTGTACTCTTGCACCTATTTGGGTAAAAAAAATGCCAAAAAAAGAAGCTGAAGAGTTAGCTTTAAAACATTTAGAAAGAGTTCAAATTTTAGACCAAGCTCAAAAATTTCCAGGTCAATTATCTGGTGGACAGCAACAAAGAGTTGCTATTGCTAGAGCACTTTGTATGGAGCCTAAAATAATGTTATTTGATGAACCAACTTCTGCCCTTGACCCAGAGATGATTAAAGAAGTTTTAGATGTAATGGTTAATTTAGCTAAGCAGGGTATGACAATGATAGTTGTAACTCATGAAATGGGATTTGCTAAAGAAGTGGCTGACTGTATGATTTTTATGGATGAAGGTAAAATAGTAGAAAAAGCAGATACAAAACAATTTTTTGCTAACCCTAAAAGTGATAGAACTAAGCTATTTTTAAGTCAAATATTATAGTTTCTCTGCTACACTTTATTTAAAATATCAATTAATACTTTGTTAATTTTGCTAAATTTTAAATAAGATTTTTTAAATGTTAAGCTTGACAGGTTTTTTCTTTTTGTTGGTTTTCTTTAAAAAAATTAAATTTTTTTATTGCAGGACCTCTAATTTATTCGTTCAATGAGGTTATAAAAATTTAATTAAGAGGGGTCTTAATGGAAGACAATTTTAATAAGCACTTAGGAAACAAGCTTAAGCTTAGAAGATTAGCATTAGGCATGACACAAACAAAAGTTGCAAAAGCAATTAACGTCACATTTCAACAAATACAAAAATATGAAAAAGGAACTAATGGAGTTAGCTCTATAAGACTACTTCAATTATCAAATTATTTAAAAGTTCCAATTAATTATTTTTTTGAAGATTTTTCTGAGTACTTAATAAATTTAGAAAAATCACAAGAAGGTCACATGAATGTCAATTATAATTTTTTAACAAAATTATACAAAGAATTAACTGATGATCAAAAATTAAAATTTAATAAATCTTTAAATATAACTGGAATCATTACTACTAAAGCAATGTAATTTTATTGATTAAATTGAAATATTTATAATCTTTAAGAATTTTTTTTGGCTCCTCGGGCAGGACTCGAACCTGCGACCAATTGATTAACAGTCAACTGCTCTACCAACTGAGCTACCGAGGAATGTAAAAAAGCTCAACTTACTTTTTTTTTTAATTAAAACAAGATTTTTTTTGGAGGCAACGCCCAGAATCGAACTGGGATACAAGGATTTGCAATCCTCTGCGTAACCATTCCGCCACGTTGCCTTTAGTTTTAGTAGATAGCTACAAGGAGTTTTATATAAAATATTTGTAATTAGTCTATTAAATAACGATTTAATTTGATTATTGTTAATTTAAATTATTAAATTATAAACTACTTACATCCATGGATAGTGATAAATATATACATTCTGAAGTAGAAGATAATATTTACTCTTATTGGGAAAAAAATGAATTATTTAAACCTAAAAAAAATATAAAAAAGTTCTCAATTGTAATTCCACCACCAAACGTAACAGGAAGCTTGCATATGGGTCATGCTTTAAATAATTCAATTCAAGATCTTTTAGTTCGTTATTATAGAATGAACAATTATGAAACTTTATGGCAACCAGGTACTGATCATGCAGGCATTGCAACCCAAGCACTTGTTGAAAAAAAAATAGAAAAAGAAAATTTTAATAAAAATGAATTAGGTAGAGAAAAGTTTATCAAAAAAGTATGGGAATGGAAAAATCAATATGGTGACATAATAATTAATCAACTTAAAAAACTAGGTTGTTCATGTGATTGGTCAAGAAATGCTTTTACGATGGATGAGAATTTATCAAAATCTGTCATTAAAGTTTTTGTTGAACTTCATAAAAAGAAATTAATTTATAAAGCTGAAAAATTAGTCAACTGGGATACTGTATTAAAAACAGCAATATCTGATTTAGAAGTTGATCAAAGAGAAGTTAATTCAAAAATTTTTTATATCAACTATCCGATAGATAAATCAGATGAATTTATTACTATTGCAACAACTAGACCTGAAACTATGCTCGGTGATACTGCAATTGCTGTAAATCCAAAAGATAAAAGATTCAAGAGTTTCGTAGGTAAAACAGTTATAATTCCAATTGTTGGAAGGAAAATTAAGATTATAAAAGATAGTTACGCTGATCCAGAACAAGGTACTGGAGCTTTGAAAATTACACCAGCTCATGATTTTAATGACTATGATATTGGTCAAAGAAATAAGTTAGAAATTATTAATATTTTTACTAAGAATGGCAAAATTAATAAAAATGCTCCAGAAAAATATATTGGCCTAGATAGATTTGAAGCTCGTAAAAAAATATTGGAAGAATTAAAAGAAAAAAAATTTTTTGTTAAAGAGGAAAATATAAAAAATAAGATACCATATGGTGATAGATCAAACTCAATTATTGAACCATATTTGACTGAACAATGGTTTGTAAATGCAAAAAAATTATCTGTTAAAGCAAAAAAAATAGTTAAATCTAAAAAAACAAATTTCTTTCCAGCAAATTGGTCAAAAACTTATTTTCAATGGATGAATAATATTGAGCCATGGTGTATTTCGAGACAGCTTTGGTGGGGTCATCAAATACCAGCTTGGTACGGTCCAGATAAAAAAATATTTGTGGCTACAAATGAAGATGATGCAAAAAAACAAGCCAAAAAATTTTATAAAAAAGATACAGAACTTATGAGAGATCCTGATGTTTTAGATACATGGTTTTCATCGGGTTTATGGCCTTTTGCAACATTAGGTTGGCCTGATAAAAAAGATTTTATTAAAAAATTTTATCCTACAACAGTTTTAGTTACGGGTTTTGATATTATTTTTTTTTGGGTTGCTAGAATGATGATGTTTGGAATGGAATTTTTAAACAAAGAACCTTTTAAAGATATCTATGTTCACGCATTAGTCAGAGATGAAAAAGGACAAAAGATGTCTAAATCAAAAGGAAATGTAATTGACCCTTTAGACTTGATCAAAAAATATAGTGCAGACGCATTAAGATTTACTCTTCTTTCGATGGCATCACCAGGTACCGATGTAAAACTTTCTGAGGATCGAGTTAAAGGATATCGAAACTTTTTAAATAAATTATGGAATGCTAATAATTTTCTAATTACTAATGAATGTGATTTTAATAAAATCGACAAAATTCCTAAAATTTCATTGAATATTAATAAATGGATTTATTCAGAACTTATTAAAACAAAAAATAAAATAGAAAGAAATCTCAAAGATTATAGATTTGATGAAGCTGCTAAAAATTCTTACCAGTTTGCATGGCACTCTTATTGTGATTGGTATATTGAACTATCTAAGACAATTTTATTTTCTGATGATGATAAAGCAAAAAAAGAAGTTAAAGAAGTTTCTGCTTATATATTTAAACAAATTCTAATTATTCTTCATCCATTTATTCCATTTGTAACTGAAAAAATTTGGCTTAAAAATAAATTTGATAAATCAAATAAGAAATATCTTATGTATGCAAATTGGCCATCTGGAAAAGTTAAAAAAGATCAATCCATAAAAAATGTGAATAAAATAATAAACATTATTTCAGAACTAAGATCATTTAAAAATCAATTAAACGTAAGTCCTGGTTCATTTATTGATATTTCAATCGATAAAGTGAATAAAAAGAATAAAACATTAATGATTAATAACGAAATAATACTTAAAAAACTTGGTCGTATAAATAATTTTTTCGACAAGAATCAAGAAAAACCATCAGCTACATTAGTTATTTCTGGTGATATTTTTAAGTTATATTTTGATGAGAATGTTGATTTGGATTTAATAAAAGAAAATTTAGTTAAAAGACAAAAAAAATATCAAGATGAAATGGATAAGATTTCTCAGCGATTAGCTAACAAAGGATTTACCGATAGAGCACCAAAAAATATTGTTGAACAAGAAAAAACTAACTATAGTAATTTAAAAGATAATATCAAAAAAATATTATTAACTATTGAAAGTTTATAATGAGAAAATTTAATAAGAAAAAATTACCAAGTAGACATACATCTTTAGGTGCTGATAGAGCCCCACATAGATCATTTTATTATGCTATGGGAGAAACTGAAAAAGATGTATCAAAACCGTTTGTTGGTGTTGTTTCAACATGGAATGAAGCAGCTCCTTGTAACATTGCTTTAATGAGGCAAGCGCAGTCAGTCAAAAAAGGTGTAAGAGCATCAGGTGGAACACCTAGAGAATTTTGTACAATTACTGTTACAGATGGTATTGCAATGGGTCACGAAGGAATGAAATCATCATTAATTTCTAGAGAAGTAATTGCTGATTCAGCGGAACTTACTGTTAGAGGACACTGCTATGATGCTTTAGTAGGTATTGCTGGTTGTGATAAATCTTTACCAGGTTTAATGATGTCAATGGTTCGATTAAATGTTCCAAGTGTATTTATTTATGGTGGATCAATACTTCCAGGTAAATATAAAGGAAAAGATGTAACAGTTGTAGATGTTTTTGAAGCTGTTGGAAAACACTCATCAGGACAAATGTCTGCCAAAGAATTAAAAAAATTGGAATTAGTTGCTTGTCCAAGCGCTGGTGCTTGTGGTGGTCAATTTACTGCAAATACTATGGCCTGTGTATCTGAAGCTATTGGATTAGCTTTACCTTATTCTGCAGGAACCCCGGCTCCTTATGAAGAAAGAGATAAGTATGCAAAAGCAAGTGGTCGAATGGTAATGGAATTATTGGCAAAAAAAATTAAACCAAGAGATATTGTAACAAAAAAAGCTCTAGAAAACGCCGCAACCATTGTAGCTGCAACAGGGGGTTCAACAAATGCTGCACTCCATTTACCTGCAATCGCGAATGAAGCTGGAATTAAATTTGATTTAATGGATGTTGCAAAAATATTTAAACGAACGCCTTATCTCGCTGATTTAAAGCCAGGTGGAAAATATGTTGCAAAAGATATGTGGTTAGCTGGTGGTGTACCAATGTTATTAAAAACTCTTTTTGATGGTGGCTACATTCATGGTAACTGTATGACTGTAACAGGTAAATCAATGAAAGAGAATTTAAAAGGAATTAAGTTTAATCCAAACCAAAAAGTATTAAGATCTTACAATAGACCATTGTCACCTGATGGAGGTGTTGTTGGGTTAAAAGGTAATTTAGCTCCTGAAGGTGGGATTGTAAAAATTGCTGGACTTAAAAAGTTACAATTTACTGGAAGAGCAAGATGTTTTGATAATGAAGAAAGTGCAATGAAAGCAGTTCAAAGCAAAAAATATAAAGATGGTGATGTTATTATTATTAGATATGAAGGACCAGTTGGTGGACCAGGTATGAGAGAAATGCTTTCAACAACAGGTGCTATTTATGGACAAGGTAAGGGTGAGAAGGTTGCCTTGATTACTGATGGAAGGTTTTCAGGAGCAACTAGAGGCTTCTGTGTAGGGCATGTTGGACCAGAAGCTGCATTAGGAGGTCCTATTGCCCTGTTACGTAATGGAGATATGATTGATATTGATGCCAAGAGAGGAACAATTAATGTTCGACTTACTATAGCTCAATTAGCTTCAAGAAAAAGAAAATGGAAGGCTAAAAAATCTGATTTTGGATCAGGTACACTATGGAAATATGCTCAAACAGTTGGACCAGCTTATTTAGGCGCACCAACTCATCCAGGTAAGAAAAAAGAAGTTAAGGATTATTCGAAAATTTAATGAAAATTCGCCCAGTTATTTTATGTGGTGGAGCTGGTACCAGACTTTGGCCAAATGCTAAAAACCATCAAGCTAAACAATTTATAGATTTTGGAAATTGGACTTTATTAGGTAAAACTTTAGAGAGAGTAAAAGCCTCTATATTTGATACACCAATTATAAGCACTAATGCAAAATACCTTAAACAAGTAAAAAAACATTTAAAAAAACATAAAATAAGAAAATTTAAGATAGTTGTAGAACCCACAAAAAGAAACACTGCACCAGCTATATTAAGTACGGCATTGATTAAAGATATTCCAAACGAACAACCATTGATGTTTTTAACAGCCGATCATTTGATAGATAAGGTTGGTTTATTCAATAAAGCTATTAAAAATAATCAAAAGAAATTAACTCAAAATAACATCTTTATTTTTGGGATTAAACCCACAGTGCCATCTAGTGAATTTGGTTATTTCTTAACAAAAAAAATTAATGGAGATAACAAAGTATATAGATTTGTAGAAAAACCTAAAGAGGCCAATGCTAGACAAATAATTAGTAAAAAAGGTTATTGGAACTCAGGAATGTTTTATTTGAGAAAAGACTCAATCATTTACAATTTTAAGAAATACCAATTAAATATTTATCAAAATTGCAGTAAAGCTGTTAAAAAAGCAAAATACAAAAACGATGTGTACTATTTAAATAAACAAGCTTTTATTAAAGCTTCTTCAAAATCATTTGATTATGCAATTTTAGAAAAGACTAAAAAAATAAATGCAATTAAATTAGATATTCCATGGTCAGATCTTGGTAGCTGGAAAGAAATTTTAAAAATGTACAATAAAAATAAAAGCAAATATTACGATAAGAAAAATGTTTATTTTCGACCATGGGGCAGATATACCAATTTATTTAAAGGTAAAGATTTTTTAATCAAAGAAATAGTTGTCAAATCCAAAGGGATCTTGAGTTTACAAAAACACCATCATAGGGCTGAACACTGGGTAGTAATTCAGGGTAAGCCAAAAATAACATTAAATAAAAAATCATTTATAAAAAAACCTGATGAAACAATTTTTATTCCGTTAGGATCAGTCCATAGAATTGAAAATCCATATAATCAACCCGTTAAAATTATTGAGGCACAAATAGGATCAATTTTAAAAGAAACAGACATTATTAGATTTGATGATATTTATGGTAGAGTGTAAATAAATTTAATTATGGTTTTTAAAAAAAATTTAGATAAAAATTTTGGTGCTCTTATACGAGAATTAAGAATTAAGAATGGTTTTGGACAAAGAGAACTAGCCAGTAAAATTGGTGTTGCTGCTTCGTATTTAAACGATATAGAAAAAGAAAAAAGAACTGCCCCTAAGCAAATAGTAATAAAAAAATTATCTAAGCTTTTAAAAATTAATATAAATGATCTTAATGATTTGGCTGGAATATCGAAAGGAAATGTTGCTCCTGATATAAGGGAATATATAGAAAGCAATCCCAAAATAGTATCATTAATTAGATCAATTAAGGAAAATAATTTAGATGCAAACCAAATTGAAAAGATAGAATATTCATTAAATAAAAATAATTCTAAAGCATTAATTATTGCTGCTGGGCTTGGTAGTAGACTTAAAAAACATACTAAAAATCTCCCTAAGTGCATGTTGGATTTCGGTGGAAAAACTCTTCTTCAACGTCAATTAGATTCCTATAAAAAATGTGGGGTAAAAGATATTTCTATTATTAGAGGATATAAGAAAGAAAAGATCAATTATAAAGGTATAAAATATTTTGAAAATACTGATTATAAAAATAATAATGTTTTAAATTCTGTTTTTTATGCTGAAAAATTTATAAATGGAAATATAATAATTTCTTACTCAGATATATTATTCGATTCATCGGTAGTTCAACGAGCTCTTGATTCAGTTCATGATATATCAGTTGTGGTTGATATTGACTGGAGAGGTTATTACGTAGGTCGCAAAGACCATCCGATTTCTGAAGCTGAAAATGTAATTTTTAATTCAAATAATGAAGTTGAAAAAATTGGTAAAATTAATACTGGTAAAGAAGAAGTACATGGAGAATTTATTGGTATGATTAAACTTTCTAATCGTGGTACAGAAATATTTAAACAACATTTTCATCGACTTAAAAAAATTTATTGGAATAAATCTTTTCAAAGAGCTGAAATTTTTCAAAAAGCTTATTTAACTGATTTGATTCAAGAACTAGTTGACATTGGTATTAAAGTTCATTGTGTTATTATAGAAAGTGGCTGGAAAGAAATAGATACAGTAGAAGATTATAAAAAAGCCTTAGTTGGTTTTAACAAAAAATTTACAAAAATTTAGCATATTTACTCCATTTTTAATAATTATAATTAACTTGTAAGCGAACAAAGTTAATGATATTGAAAGTTTAAATTATGATTAAAAAAGCAATATTTATAACATTTTTAATTTTGTTTAGTGGAAGTTTAAATGCTGAAACAAAAAATTATAAAATGGTGTTTGTTCCAGCAAGTGAAAAAGGTGATGAAAGCGATTATACAACTTTAATTTCAATCACTGAAAAACTTACAGGTTTTAAAATTGATACAATTAAGGTAACTGATTATAATGCTGCTGTTGAAGCAATGAGAGCAGGAAGAGCTCACATAGCTTGGTATGGAGGTAAAACTTATGTAAAAGCTGCTGAAATAGCAAATGCAGAAGCATTTGCAGCTGGTGTAAGGCCAGGAGAAAAAGATGCAGGTTATTATACTTATTTTGTTGTTAAAAAAGATAGCAACTTAAAAGACTTTATTGATATTAAAGGCAAAACTTTATCTTTAAATACTATTGGCTCTACAAGTGGTGATCTAATACCTCAAGTAGAATTAAGTAAAATTAATCTTTCTATAAAAAATAACGATGATTTTAATAAAGTTTATTATGCAGGTAGCCATGACGCTTGCTTATTAGCTGTGCTTAACAATCAATCAGATGTTTGTGGTATGAGTTCTAGAAATTTTGAAGCAAGGTTAGAAGATGGCACTATTAAAAAAGAAGATATAAGAATTTTACATAGATCTGATCGAGTTCCACCTCCACCATTAGCTTATTCAAAATTAATACCAAAAGAAGATAGAAAAAAAATTAAAAATGCTGTCTTAGAGGCTCATAAACATGGTGAAATAGGAGGGTATGGTGGAAAAATGTCACATTACATGGAAGTTAAAGACTCTGACTATAATGTTTTAAGAGAAGTTATTGAACTTTTAAATAAAGATAATTCTTAAAATGCTAGAAATAAACAACTTAAGAAAAAATTTTAAAAATCAAACTCAAGCTTTAAAAGGTGTGAATTTAAAAGTTAAAAAAGGAGAGTTTGTTTCAATCTTAGGACCAAGTGGCTCGGGTAAAACTACATTACTCAGAAGTTTAAATGGATTGGAAAGTATCGATAGTGGTGAAGTTATCTTTGACAACAAGAAAATTACTAAAGAAAATTTATCAGAAGTCCGTAAAAAAACTGGAATGATATTTCAAGAATTTAATTTAGTTAATAATATTTCTTCAATAAATAATGTTTTAACAGGCCTGTTAAATTCAAGTAGTAAATTTCTTTCTATGTTTTATTTATTTAATAAAGAACAAAAGTTACAAGCACTTCAAGCTTTAGATACAGTAGGACTTATTGATAAGAGTTATAATAGAGCTGATGAATTATCAGGTGGACAAAGACAGCGAGTAGGAATAGCAAGAGCAATAATCAAAAAACCACTATTACTTTTAGCAGACGAACCAGTGGCTAGTTTGGACCCGAAAGCAGCTTTATCGACAATGAAGTTATTAAAAAAGGTTAATCAAGACTTTAATATAACAGTTTTATGCAATCTTCATCAAACTAGTTTAGCCATGGAGTTTTCTGATAGAATTATTGGTTTATCTAACGGATCAGTTGTTTTTGATCAAGAAGCTAAACATTTAGATAAAAATATTAATAAATTGTATAGTTAAAATGCGTAATAATAAAATTGTTAATTTAGCTACAAATAAAAATAAAGTTGATCTTGAAAAATATTTAAGACCTCAATGGTCATGGAAAACCTTTTTATTCATAATTTCAACTATTTTATTATTAATTTTAGTTTCAATTGATCTTGAAATTGATTTTATAAATTTATTTTCAAATTCTTTTAACTATTTCGCAGACATACTTTCTAGAATGTTACCTCCTGATTTTAGTGATTTTAATTCATTGGTATTTTCAATGATAGAAACAATTGAAATTGCAATACTTGGTACTTTTATTGCAATTGTTTTATCAATACCTCTAGCACTTCTTTCAGCTAGAAACATAGCTCCAAATATTTTTATTTTTTTTATAGCAAGAACAATTACTGTTTTTTTTAGAGCTATTCCTGAATTTATAATTGCTATGATTTTAGTTATTGCAATAGGCTTTGGTGCAATGCCTGGTGTACTTGCACTAGGTATACATACAATGGGTTTTTTAGCAAAATTTTATGCAGAAGATATTGAGCATATTAATAAAGGTCCTGTTGAAGCACTGGAGTCATCTGGAGCTTCTAAAAGACAAATAATCTCATTTGCAATTATTCCTCAAATTATTCCATCATTTGTTGCAAATAATTTATATATTCTTGATAGAAATATTAGAATGGCAACTATGTTAGGTATAGTTGGGGCAGGTGGTATTGGTTATGAGTTGCAATCTGCCTTTAGAATGTTTGAATATCCAAAAGTTTCAGCAATTATAATAATTATTTTTCTAACTATTTTTTTGATAGACAATATATCATCGTACATCAGATCCAAGATTAAATAATTTTATATTTAATAATAAAAATTGTAAAAATTAAATTATATGATCGTATTAGACATTGCTAATACGATCATAATTAGGATTATTTAAAACCAATTATTTGGAATAATGATGTAGTGAATTGCTAGCACGATTCCAACTGATACACTTAATCCAAAGATCATTTTAATAAAGTCTTTACCAATTAATGGGAAGACATATTTGAACTTATAATCTTTATTCATAGTTGATATTGCAAGCTCTCTACCACAAAGTAGACCAACGAATACCCATGTTGTAGACATTGGAAGATCATTAAGTTCTTTAAAGTAGTATAGTACTGCAGCATAAATAACATTTATTATTGTTGCTGATCTTGCATATCTCGTTCCAGTTTTATCTAAAACAACTTTTTGTATTGGCCCACCATGAATATAAAATATGTAGAACAATAAAGCTGTAAAGTACGTTAGAACAATTAATAATAAAGTTACATCTAATTGTCTTGGAAGATAGACTGCTATATTAGCTACATCGTGAGATAACCAAACCCACCATAACCAACCTGAAGTTACCCATACAGAGTTTCTCCAAAATCCTATCCATTTATCTTGTACTTCATCAAATTTTTCATTG
>Ga0209425_10006176_pt1 | contig 11555 bp, 9 predicted proteins | sample COG_05_FD_184749 | JGI IMG/M metagenome (GOLD analysis project Ga0209425, IMG submission 184749) | Pelagic Microbial community sample from North Sea - COGITO 998_met_05 (SPAdes) (version 2) | ecosystem: Environmental > Aquatic > Marine > Neritic zone/Coastal water | place: Helgoland, sampling... | reverse complement strand
TTTATCTAGATAAACCTGGTGGTGTCGATGTAGATGATTGCGCACAGGCTAGCAGACAAATTAGCAGCTTGTTGGATGTAGAAGATCCAATTAAAAGTGAATATACCTTGGAAGTGTCTTCGCCTGGTTTGGACAGAATGTTATTTAGCCAGGAACAATTCCAGGAATACGCTGGATATCACGCCAAGATAAGATTGACTGAATCTTTTGAAGGTCAAAGAAATTTTACAGGTCAGCTTAAAGCTGTAAAGAATGATGAAGTTGTTTTAATCATAGGTGATGAAGAATTTACTTTACCTTATGAATTAATAGAGAAAGCGAACTTAATATCGCAAGTATGAAGGTAGCAAGAACATGATGAACAAAGAAATCTTAATGGTGGCAGATGCCGTTTCTAATGAAAAAGGCGTCTCAAGGGAAGTTATTTTTTCTGCTATTGAGGCAGCTTTAGCTACTGCTTCAAAGAAACGCTATGTTGATGAAGAAGCTGAATGCGAAGTTATCATCGATCGGGAAACCGGAGATTATGAAACTTATCGGGTTTGGAAAGTTGTTTCTGATGATGAGTTAGCGCTTCTGGGTTCAGAATTCACTCTTGAAGAAGCTCATGAGAAAGATACTAAGCTTGTAGCTGGCGACGTTTGGAAAGAAAAAGTAGACAATGTTGAGTTTGGACGTATTGCTGCCCAGACGGCTAAACAAGTTATTGTGCAGAAAGTACGTGAAGCTGAAAGAGAAATTGTTGTTGGTGAATATACCGATAAAATCGGAGAACTCGTCACTGGTACAGTTAAAAAAGTAACTCGAGATAATGTCATTGTTGATTTAGGAAATAATGCTGAAGGTTTGTTACCTAGAGAGAATTTAATTCCACGCGAAACTTTTCGTATTAATGACCGTCTTCGCGCGCTATTGGTAGAAGTTAGAGAAGAAGTCAGAGGGCCCCAATTACTCTTAAGTAGAACAGCTCCAGAAATGCTAACTGAGTTATTCAAAATTGAAGTCCCGGAGATTGCTGAAGAACTTATTGAAATTAAAGCAGCAGCCAGAGACCCAGGTTCACGTGCAAAATTATCCGTAAAAACCAATGATGGGAGAATTGACCCTGTTGGTGCTTGTGTGGGAATGCGAGGTTCGCGCGTTCAGGTAGTTTCAAATGAGCTAGCGAACGAGCGCATCGATATAATTCTTTGGGATGATAACCCAGCACAAATGGTTATTAATGCAATGGCCCCGGCTCAAGTTGCATCTATTGTTGTAGATGAAGAAGCTCACACCATGGATATTGCGGTGGCAGAGGATAATCTGGCACAAGCTATTGGGCGTAATGGTCAGAATGTCAGACTCTCAAGTGAGTTATCCGGCTGGACTATTAATGTAATGAGTGAAGAACAAGCGGTTGAAAAATTGCAAGAGGAATCCGCTGGGACAGTTGCAAGTTTCATGGCAGCTTTAGATGTGGATGAAGATGTTGCAGAAATTCTTGTTCAGGAAGGCTTCACTAGTTTGGAAGAAATTGCTTACGTCCCTCTAGAAGAAATAGCTGAGATTCAGGATTTTGATGAAGAGATTGCTGATGAGTTAAGAGCACGAGCAAAAGATGCGTTGTTGACTAAAGCTATTGCTTCTGAAGAAGAGCTTAGCAATGCAGGAATTAAAGATGATTTGTTAAACATGGAAGGCATGGATAATGAACTTGCCATGAGCTTATCCAAGATGGATGTGAAATCTATGGAAGATTTGGCAGAGCTAGCCATCGATGAATTAATGGAAGTTGATGGCATGGATGAAGAACGTGCGGGTAAACTTATTATGACTGCTCGTGAGCCTTGGTTTGCAGAAGAATAAACCATAGCAATATAAGTAAGTAAATTGACTTATTGAGGAAATAAATGGCTGATTTAACCATAGCTGAACTGGCCAAATTGGTTGGAGTGCAAGAAGATCGTTTACTTGAGCAAATCAAGGAAGCTGGCTTGCCCCAAACAAAAACAAGTGACTCCCTTTCCAATGAGGAAAGAAGCAAATTATTAATGTCGCTTAAAGGCAAACATGGTGATGATAGTCCAGTTGAATCCAGTCCACGAAAAATCACACTACAACGTAAAACAGTAGGGACACTTAAATCCTCAGATAATCAAGGTCGCAGCAAGTCAGTTAATGTTGAAGTTAGAAAGAAACGCACATATGTGAAGCGCAGCGTAGAAGAAGCACAAGAGGCCCAACTAGAAGCTGAAAAAGCTCGGCTAGAGGAAGAAAAAGCTCAAGTTAAACTAGAAGCAGAAGAAACTGCCAAACAAGAAAAAATTACTCAAGAGAAAGCAAAAAAATCTGCGCCAAGGGCTGCTGATTCGATTATCCCAGATGTTGTAGCTGCTCCTGATGGAAACAAACCAGAAGCTAGAAGAGATTTCAAAAAAGGTACGCTTAAGAAAGAAAGTTTCAGAAATTCTGCTAGTGAAGAAAGTAATAAAAAAGGTCAACCAAGACGCAAAGGCGCTCTGTCTGATGACAGAAAATTTAATAAAATTAGACCAACTGATGACTTTATTCTTGATGGACAAGAAGATGTTGGAGGTGGACGCCGCCGTAGTTCACGCAAATTAAGTCAGGGCCAAAAAGAACATAAATTTGAAATGCCGACTGAATTTATTGCTAAAGAAATAGAGGTTCCTGAATCTATTAGTGTTTCTGAACTTGCGTTACGCATGTCAGTTAAAGGTGCAGAACTGGTAAAAGCTCTGATGAATATGGGTGTTATGGCAACGGTAAATCTCGTGCTTGATCAAGACACATCAATTCTATTGATAGAAGAAATGGGCCACAAAGCTAGGGCTGTTTCTGATGACAAACTTGAAGAAGATCTAGTTGAGTCTGTTAAATATGAAGGTGAAGAATCCCCAAGGGCTCCTGTGATCACAGTCATGGGACATGTTGACCATGGTAAAACTTCATTGCTGGATTACATTAGGAAATCGTCTGTAACAGAAGGTGAAGCAGGCGGCATCACTCAACATATAGGTGCTTATCATGTTGAAACTGATCATGGCATGCTTACATTCCTTGATACGCCAGGCCATGCAGCATTCAGCGCCATGCGTTCGCGCGGGGCACAAGCGACTGATATTGTCATCCTAGTTGTCGCGGCAGATGATGGGGCTAAACCTCAAACAGAGGAAGCGATTCAACATGCACAAGCCTCTGGTGTTCCTATTGTTGTTGCGATTAATAAAATGGACAAAGAAGGTGCTGATCCTGAGAAAGTTAAAAGTGAACTTTCCGCAAAAGGATTAGCTCCAGAAGATTGGGGCGGCGATACTCAGTTTGTTGAGGTGTCTGCCCATACAGGAAAAGGTATTCCAGAATTGCTGGAAGCTGCCTTGTTGCAAGCCGAGATTTTAGAATTAAAAGCTGTAATTGATTGTCCGGCAAAAGGAGTGGTAATCGAATCTCGCTTGGATAAGGGTCGTGGTGCGGTAGCAACGGTTCTTGTTCAAAATGGCACCTTGAAAAATTCAGATATTATTTTGGCAGGTCATGAGTATGGGCGTGTGCGCGCCATGATCGATGAAAATGGTAAGCAGATCAAATCTGCAGGACCTTCGATTCCTGTAGAAATTCTTGGTTTAAACAGCACCCCAGCTGCTGGCGATGATTTTTTTGTAGTAGAAGATGAAAGAAAAGCCAGAGAAGTTGCTGAATTTCGTCGTGAAAAATTCCGTGAAAACCAAATTGCAAAACAACAAATTGCTAAAATGGAAAGCATGTTTGCCACCATGGGCAAAGATGATGCCAAAGTACTTAATATCGTATTAAAAACTGATGTGCGCGGTTCGCTGGAAGCAATCACTTCATCCTTAGCTGGACTGGGGAATGAAGAAGTATCGGTCAATATCATATCTTCTGGTGTTGGCGGCATCTCTGAAACTGATGTGCAACTTGCCCAGACCTCCAAAGCATCTATTATTGGATTCAATGTTCGTGCAGATAAGTCGGCTAAGACTTTGGTTGAAAATGAAGGATTAGAGTTACGCTACTACAGTGTTATTTATAATCTGATTGATGATGTCAAAGCGGTGCTTGGTGGCTTGCTGGCGCCGGATCTACAAGAAGAGATTCTTGGTGTGGCTGAAGTGCGAGATGTTTTCAATTCACCAAAATTTGGTTCAATTGCCGGTAGCATGGTAGTAGAAGGCACTGTTTATCGTAATAAACCCATTCGCGTCTTACGCGATGATGTGGTTATTTATGAAGGTGAACTAGAATCTCTGCGCCGATTTAAAGATGAAGCGAATGAAGTGCGTAATGGCATGGAATGTGGAATTGGTGTTAAAAACTACACTGATGTTAAAGTTGGTGACAAGATTGAAGTATTTGAAACCAAAGAAGTTGCCCGCACGCTTTAAAAGCTATTGCGCTCGCTATAACTTCGTCGAGAGTAAAATTTAGATCGGTCACTTACTGCTTGTAAGCTCCCTCACCAAATTTCACTTTCTTCTGGTTATAGCTTCGCTGATGACGCTTTTTTTTATTTATCATATTTAAAATATTAATTTTTCATGCCTAAACCTTCTAATCGAAATAGCAAAATAGTTGATCTCTTAAAAAAAGAGCTGGCATTGTTGATTCAATCTGAAATTAGAGATCCGCGTGTTGGGATGGTATCTGTGACGGGTGCTAAAGTAAGCCGTGATCTATCTTATGCTGAAGTATTTGTCACAATTTTAGGTAAAAATTCAGACGAAGATATTATTGAAAGCATGAAAGCCTTGAACAGAGCGTCAGGATTTCTGCGTAGCTTGCTTGCTAAAAACGCAAATCTTCGCACAACGCCGAAATTAAGTTTCACATACGATAACAGCTTGAATAGGGGGCGGTTTTTATCTGACCTGATTGATGAAGCTATTGCCAGTGATAATAAAGACTGAGTTATTAAAGCGATAAAATCAACAGCTAATACAGTATGAGAAAACGACATGGCAGAAATATTTCAGGCATTCTAATCCTGGACAAACCTCAAGGCGAAACCTCCAATCGAAGTTTACAAAAAGTTAAAAGATTGTTTGAAGCATCTAAGGCTGGCCACACAGGCAGTCTAGACCCTCTTGCCACTGGTGTATTACCGCTTTGTTTTGGTGAAGCAACTAAAATTTCTCAATTCCTGCTGGATTCGAATAAAGCCTACACGACAAAAATTAAGCTAGGCGTTAAAACGGCGACAGGGGATTCAGAAGGAGAAGTGCTTGCTGAAAAAGATTGTAGTCATATTTCTTTGCAAGATATAGAAAAGGCCTTGGTTAATTTCAGGGGAGAAATTCAACAAGTTCCTTCCATGTATTCAGCGCTCAAACATAAGGGTGTTCCGCTTTATAAATTAGCTAGAGCAGGTAAAACGGTAGAACGAAAAACTCGTATAGTGTCTATTTATGAACTTACCTTGATCTCTTATGAAGACACTTACCTAGAGCTAGATATCCACTGTAGTAAGGGGACGTATGTGCGGACTATAACCGATGACCTGGGAGAGGCTTTAGGTGTAGGGGCTCACGTCACTGCATTACGACGCACTCAGGCTGGACCGTTTACACTCGACCAAGCACAACGCTATGAAACCTTAGAGCAAATTAAAAAAGAAGATGATTTCGCTGCTATTGATGAATTCCTAATCCCTGCTGATCAGGCGATTCAGGAATTACCTGAAGTCATTCTTCCAGCTGCTACTGCTGAGTATGTCTTACAAGGGCAGGCAGTAATTACAAGGCATCTGCCCACTGAAGGGCTTGTGCGCCTGTATAAAGAAGATGTATTCATAGGCATTGGTGAAATTCTAGATGATGGCCGGGTTGCTCCCAAGCGCTTGTTTCTCTCCTGAATCATTTTTCTACAAAATCTGTTTTTATATATTCTCTGTAATTATTAGTGCCAATTTGAAGGAATTTATCCCTATTTCTCTATAGGGATAGAGATTATTGTCAAGCTAGTGTAATTTTAGCGCTAGCCGAAGTAATTCAATAAAAATTAACAATAGACAAAGGTAAGTTTCTTATGTGTGATACTAGAACTGTAAAAGAAAATGAAGAATTTTTTAAGGCTAATCCTGACTTAAGTCGCCGTCAATTAGGTAAAGTTGTAGCTGGTGCAGGTGCGGCCATGATGCTGCCTCCTGTAGCTAATGCCCAAGATATTACCGAATCTCATATCGACATTACGACATCTGATGGTGTGGCGGATTCCTATTTTGTTCATCCTTCAACAGGTGAACATCCTGCGGTCTTAATTTGGACTGATATTCTGGGTCTACGCCCAGCCTTTGAAATGATGGCAAGGCGTCTGGCGCAATCAGGCTATTCAGTTTTGGTGCCTAATCCTTTCTATCGGAGCGCCAGAGCGCCCGTAGTAGAAGAGGGAGCTTCGTTCCAGGACCCAGCAGTCAGAGAAACAGTCATTGGGATGCGTTCTATCCTTTCTGAACAAACCGACATTTCTGATGCTGCGGCTTTTGTTGAATTCCTGGATGCTCAGGATTCAGTTGATAGTAATCGTAAAATGGGAACTACAGGCTATTGCATGGGTGGTCCAATGGTCATGCGGACTGTGGGTACTAATAGTCGAATGGGTGCTGGTGGCACTTTCCATGGTGGTGGTTTGGCAACTGATGCTCCTAATAGCCCGCATCTTTTGATACCGCAAATGGATGCCAGCATGTTGATTTGTGTTGCTGCTAATGATGATGAAGATGCTCCGGAAGTTAAAAATATCCTTAGAGAGGCTTTTGCAGCTGAAAATGTATCGGCAGAAATTGAAGTCTACGAAGGCACCTTGCATGGATGGTGCCCACCAGATAGCGCTGTGTATCATGAAGCTCAGGCAGAACGTGCTTGGAGTCGTTTATTAAATTTATTTGAGAGCGCCCTGGCTTAAGCCCTCAATTTCAATCATAGGTAGTTGATTATGAAAAAAGTTACATCTTTAGTTTTTGTTGTATTTGCTTTGGTAACTGCTTCGGCAGCTTACACTCAGAATGTTCCGCTTGAACGTCTAATGGAATATCTTGAGATTGATACGATTAATCCGCCAGGAAATGAAAGCCGGGGTGTAACTTTTTTCCAAAGAATTTTTGAAGAAGCAGGCATCGACTATGAAGCTGTTGAGTCAGCTCCTGGTCGCGGAAATATATGGGCCCGACTTGAAGGCGGTGATGAGCCGGCTTTAGTCTTGCTGCATCATATTGATGTGGTTCCTGCTACTCGAGAGTATTGGGATACTGACCCTCTTGAGGCGGTGATAAAAGATGGCATGTTATACGCTAGAGGAACTTCTGATACGAAATCCCTGGGAATTATGCATCTGGAAGCGTTTCTTTTTTTACATAGAAACAATATTCAATTAAATCGTGATGTTATTTTTATGGCGACGGCTGATGAAGAGGCTGGTGGTTTTTTTGGCGCTGGCTGGTTGGTTGAAAATCGACCTGAAATATTTGAGGGAGTCGGTTACTTGCTCAATGAAGGCGGTGGTGCAACCTTAATGGAGAATGATCAGATTCAGTTGGCCATTGAAGTTGCACAAAAAAGACCTTATTGGTTGAAGCTTGTTGCAACAGATGTCCCTGGTCACGGTTCTGTACCAAGAACAACGTCTGCCACTACTCGTCTAATTGCGGCACTTAACCGGATTCAGCAAAACCCTTTCGAACCCCATGTGGTTCAATCGGTGCGTGATATGTTTGCGCGTTTAGCGCCAAACGAAGATCCAAAATGGCAAGATGCAATGAGTAATATTGATGAGGCTATTTTAGACCCTGAATTTTTAAGAGTACTGCAAGACGAAAGACCTAGTTTCCATTCGCTGATTAGAAATACCTGCTCTATTACAATGCTCAGTGGCAGTGAAAAAATCAATGTTGTCTCGCCTGAAGCGAGTGCTGAATTGGATTGTAGGATTTTGCCGGATCAGGATGCTGAGGAATTTTTGAACGGTATACGTGAGCGCATTGCAGATGATCAGATAGAGATTGAAGAAATTATGTTATTCAGTGCAGCAGCGTCCAGTACTGAAACAGATCTTTTTAGCCTGATGAGTAGGGTTATTGAGGAAAGGTATGCTTCAGTGAATATCGTTCCTTCAGCGATGACTGGATTTACCGATAGTCATTTTTTTCGAGACTTGGGGATCATTAGTTATGGTTTTGATCCAGTTATTTTCCCAGATGGTGTAAATTCCAATATACATGGAAATAATGAGCGTATTCCTGTTGAAGCGTTCAATCAGGGCGTGGAGTTGACCATCGATGTTGTACGGGAGTTCGTTGAGCGGTAAATAGAAGCAGTAAAACTGCTTTTGCTGGTGAATTTGTCGATTAATGAAACCATTATATTAATACCAGAGCTAATTAGAAAGAATGAAAATTATTGTTGTTGGTTCTGGCTTGATGGGAGTTACTACCGCTTATTACCTTTCTGAACAGGGGCATGAAGTAATTGTTGTCGATCGCCAGCCAGGTCCTGCACAGGAAACCAGTTTTGCGAATGCCTGCGTCCTTCATCCAAGTCAAGCTAGCCCCTGGAATCATCCTGGCGTCGCCTGGCAAATATTGAAGTGGATGGGTAAGGAAAATTCCCCCTTTTTGCTTAGACCTAGTGCCATACCTTCATTACTTAAATGGGGGCTTACTTTCTTGCACCATTCTAAACCAGAAAGGTTTCATGCGAATCTAAAGGTCAATACCTTACTGGCAAACTACAACATAGAATGTGTTGAGGAATTGAAGAAACAACACCCATTTGACTATTGTGCTCAAGGTTTGGGGAGTATGAAAGTTCTTGGCAATGAGCAGGAACTTGAAATTGCCATAGAACAGATAGCACTTTTCCAAGATATGGGTATTGAGTGCAAGGCTTTAGATCAAGCCGAAGTTTTTAACAAAGAACCTGCTCTAGTTGAAAATGGAAGTAAATTGGTTGGAGGGATTTTTTACCCGAAAGATCAAACCGGGGATGCTCATGAATTTTGTCAAAAACTGGCAGAGCTGGCCAAGTTGAAGCAAGTTGAATTTAAATATGATGTAAATGTTGAGGAATTTTTAACAGCGAATAACAAGATTACGGGTATAAAAACTAGCAAAGGCGATTATTCTGCTGACGCTTATGTTCTTGCAGCCGGAAGCTATAGTCCCTTGTTGGCGAAATCGCTAAAACTGAAATTACCTATAAGGCCTATCAAGGGATACTCTATAACGCTTGAAATGGATGACTGGGAGTTAAAACCTCAGATGCCAGTGATTGATGAAGAAGCACACGTTGCAATAACCCCTTTAGGAAATCGATTACGTGCTGCGGGTACTGCCGAATTAAATGGCTATAACTCTGAAATTAATGCGCATCGTATCCAAATGGTTTTACAACAAGTTATAGCCAGATATCCCGAAGCTGGGGTGAATATAGAAGGTGCAAATATCAATGCCTGGGCCGGCTTAAGACCAACCACTGCTGATGGTGTCCCTATCATGGGCGAAACACCTATCAAGAATCTGTATCTGAACACAGGCCATGGTCATCTTGGTTGGTCGCTGGCTATGGCGTCAGGGAAAATAGTGGCTGATATAATCAACGGTAGCAATCCAGCTATAAGTATTGCTCCTTATTCTTTAACTCGTTTTTAAATAAGGATAGTCTCTTTTGATATGAAATATCTTAATTTTCAATTTTTAAAAGCAATAATACTTCCGGGTCTTATTTTTCAGTCAGTAGTGATCGCTGGTGGTTATGCTACTGGACGAGAGCTTGTGGAATTTTTTCTTTCAAATGGGCCGCGTGCAGGGATGTATGGCATGTTGGTTGCGACGGTAGTCTGGTCCCTAGTGTTAGCAACAAGCCTGGAATTTGCCAGACTCACAAAAAGTAGTGATTACAGAACGTTTTTTAAGCATTTGCTGGGGCCGGCATGGTTTCTATATGAAATTGTATACATTATTACCATTGTGCTTATTTTGTCAGTAATTGGTTCAGCTGCTGGAATCCTGTTATCTGACATGCTTAATACACCGCCATTTTTTGGCACAATATTTTTGATTGTGATAATTGGTTTGCTGACTTTTTTTGGGACAAAACTTATAGAAAAAGTTCTCGCAAGCTGGTCTTTGTTGTTATATGCGGTTTATATATCGTTTTTAATTCTTGGATTTACGAAATTTAGCGGGGCTATAGAATCAAGCTTTTCACTTCCGGCAGAAAATACTGCATGGGTGGGTGATGGTATTAAATATGCGAGTTACAATTTGGCGATCATCCCGACTATCTTATTTTGTATGAGGCACATTACATCGCGCCAACAAGCCATCACTGGCGGTCTTATTGGTGGGGTACTGGCTATATTGCCAGGCATACTATTTTATTTGGTGCTTGTAGGTTTTTATCCAGCTGTACTGAGTGAAGCAGTTCCAATTAATTTTATTCTGGCAGCAATGGGGATTCCCATTTTTCAACTGATTTTTCAAATAGTGATATTTGGTACCTTTATTGAGACTGGGACAGCCTTACTACATGCCTTAAATGAGCGTATTGCCGTTACCTATGAAGAGAAATCACAACATATGCCGGTTTATTTACGTCCTGCTGTTGCTGTTGTTACTATGGTAATTGCTGTTTTTGTTAGTGACAGGATTGGATTGATTAATTTAATTGCTCAAGGTTATGTTCTGCTCACATATCTATTTTTGGCGGTATTCGTGATTCCATTATTCACTATTGGCTTGTATAAAATTATAAAGTTCAAAACAGCTTAGCAGTAAGAAAAAACCAAAATAAAATTCATATAAAATTTATTAATAGAGACTAGAGTTAAATATGAGCATACAAAGATTACAAACCAGCGATCGAATGAGCCAGATTGTTATTCATGGCGATACTGTTTATTTAGCAGGGCAGACTGCATTAGCGGCACCAGGAGAAAGTGTTGCAGCACAGACCAAGGCTATTCTTGATGGCATAGATGCAAAACTAGCAGAAGCCGGGACTGATAAAAGTAAAGTACTGACCGCTACAATTTGGCTATGCAGCATGGATGATTTTGAAGAAATGAATATAGTATGGGATGAGTGGACAAAAGGTGGAAATGCACCATGTCGAGCTTGCGTGGAATCTCCCAGACTTGCAGCACCACAATTCACAGTCGAAATTGGTGTAATAGCCGCTAAGTAGATTCAATTATATTAATTATTAGCAAACTGTTTTATATCGACTTATATCGACAAAATTGAGTGAGAATTTTAATGAATAAACAATACCCTTTACTTTCAAAGTTTAAAGTTACTTTCACCCTTATTTTAATTCTAGGAATTTCTGCGTGTTCTGAACCGGTTAGTTATGACCTGATTTTTCGTGGAGGTACAATAATTGACGGCAGCGATGGTGAAGCATATCAGGGTGATTTAGCAATCAATGGTGATCAAATCGTTGCTATTGGTCAATTAGATGATGCTAGTGGCGAGATTGAAATTGATGCCAGTGGTCTGGTGGTGGCGCCAGGGTTTATCAATATCCACAGTCATGCTGTTG
>Ga0209425_10006168_pt1 | contig 11569 bp, 7 predicted proteins | sample COG_05_FD_184749 | JGI IMG/M metagenome (GOLD analysis project Ga0209425, IMG submission 184749) | Pelagic Microbial community sample from North Sea - COGITO 998_met_05 (SPAdes) (version 2) | ecosystem: Environmental > Aquatic > Marine > Neritic zone/Coastal water | place: Helgoland, sampling... | reverse complement strand
TAAAATCTTTAAAGAAAAATTTTTTTTTTTAATTTCAATAACTTCTCTTTGATTTCCATTTGAAAAGGATTGATAACACCATTTGCAGGATCGTTAGCAAGTGGAGTAATTAACTTGATGATTGTGGAAGGATCTAATGAAAAAGGATTGTAATAATTGCTAGGAATGTTTGGCATTGTTCCCGCTGCAATGGCACTTAGAAGAGAATCTCTAATCTCGTTGTGCTCTGCCGTAATTTGAGTAAGATTTGCTTGGATGTATGCGTCTGAATACAACTGCTGATTCTTTAAGAAGTCAACATTTATTCCATAAACTTGATTGGATTGTGCCTTCACAATCTCAGCATCAGTGAAAATCTCATCCTGATAGCGATTTTGCGCATTTGAGCTAAAGTACGCTCCACCTATCAATACAAGTGCAAATAGGGTTTGTAATTTTCTTTTCATAATTATATATTTTGGTATAAAAATAGGATTTAATTCTTATTGTTACGCCAATCGTAAATAATTGAGATGTAAGCAAGTCTGCCAACTTGGGGTCCACCATATACTTGATACACTTTATTATTCAAAATATTAGACGCTCCAAGCTTTAACATGGAATGGATTTTTGGTAATGTATAATTGATTTGCGCATCCACTAAGTCGTAGGAGGCAATGTTTCCCGTAAACTGAGGAGAGCCTTCGAAACGGAAGCCTTCGATCCATTTGTAATTGATGCCAAAACCGAAGTGACCTGATTTAATAAAACTGATTTTAATATCTCTTCCGGTAAAACCAAGGTTGAACTTGTTTTTTGGCGTGTTAAATGCCGGAATCAAGGGGTCATCTTCTCCGCTTGTTAATTGATTGTAGCTGTAGTTACCGTTTAAGCTGTACACTCTATTAAGGTAGTAATTTAGACCAACAGATAAGCCTTGGGTGGTTACCTGACTTTTCGCGTTAGAAGCTATTCTATATACTTCCACATTTCTTGGGTTTAAAAAAGGGTCGATTTCAGTATCGATTCCAAATCGGTAGCCAATAAAATGCTGATACCAACTATAATATGCACTCGCATCCACATATAGTTTGTCGAAGAAAAATCCTCTATATCCGAATTCAATCGTTTGAACTTGTTCAGGTCGTATTGGGTCAACACTATAATATTCAAGTGTGTCAGGGTTTTTACTATCCACAAAATTCAGCAAGCTTTCTATTGTAACTAAAGAGTCAAAACCATTTATGTTTCCTAGAAGAGTGGCACGTCCAACATCATAAAATAGATATTGATCTGCTAGCGTAGGATTTCTATTTCCAGAAGTAAATGTTCCTCTAATGGTGTGCTTTTCATTAGGCAAATAGACAAGTGAAAAAGCAGGAGAAAATAGATAATCGAAATTTTGATTCTTATCAACTCTGAGGGTAATAGTTGAAATCAGCTTTTCATTGATGAATTTACGCTGCACTCCAGCATAAAACCCGAATTGGTGATTGGTGATTTTTGTGAAACTTGAATCTGTAAAAACAACTCCCGAGTCAGTTGTTAGGCGCTCATAAGTCATGGTGTCTGAAAAGATAGTGCCATGGGAGTTTGGAGTATAAATTCGAGCATTTCCACCGATAGTTATTTCAAACTTTTTTGGTCTAAGAATATATTCTCCTTGAATGTTATATAGTGCAGAACGATCAAAGAAAGCGGCACCGCCTTGTTGACCTAAAGTTCTTGTTGTGATGTCATTGAAAAGAGAATCGAAACGCGGGGTTCCTGGTTCAAATTTTGGGATTCCACTTGAACTTTGAAATAATGCAGAATCGGTATAGTTCAAGGTTTCTTTATGAAGTTGGGCTATTAAATCCTGATTGTTGTTATACCAGGGTAGGTAGCGATTTGTCGCCCATTCCTCCAAGTCTTCTCCTGTTTGTCGGGTAGGATAGTCGGGAAGGGCGGTAATCTTGGGACTTTGAATGAATTTAAAGTAATTTGAGTATTCGGTATTCCAATCTTTTTCTGAATTCGCAGCTTCTTGAAGGCGAAGGGCGGCAGTAACAATATCATAAGAGTTGCCAGCGTCTTCATGCGTTGCATAAGCTCTTATGAACCAAGTGTCTTTTTTCTTGAGCTCTAACCTGTTTTGGAAAAATTGGATGTTTTTAAGACTAAAACGATTTTCTCCTTGATAAATGGTAGTGCCGTAGCTGTAGCTTGTTGAGGCAATTGCCTCAATATCATGTTTTAGTCTGTAATGAAAAGCGGCATTTAATTTTAAGTTTTCAGTTTTGTAATCTGCCAAATCAATTTCATCATATCCAGATCTTCTGAAAGAGCCAAGTCCAGGTAAATTCCGATAATCGATGGGCCTTTCATAGCTATTATTCGTTACACTGGTTAATTCATCACCGTATGTGTTAACAGCATCATAGCCGCCTGGGTTATTGGCGGTCAATTGCGTGTCGTCTACGGCTTCTTTATTGGTTGCTTCCCAATCATCTGCCCGCATATAGAAGATATTCAGTTTGTATGCAAATTTGTCTACCCCATCTTTATTCTGGATCACGTCTGCCCAGCGAATGGCGTACTCATGAAGATTTCGTTCGCCATATTTTCCGGAAACGGCCAATCCAGGAAATTGAAAAGGATCTTTGGTGGTCATGCTTATCACACCATTAAAAGCTCCAGGGCCATAAAATGCAGAGCTGGCCCCAGCAATTACATCGACTTTCATCACATCCAAATCAGAAGAACCTAAAAAGTTACCCAAGGAGAAGTTTAAACCTGGACTCTGATTGTCTACTCCATCAATCAATTGCAATGAACGCACAGGAGAGGTGGAATTGAAACCGCGCGTATTGATCACCTTAAATCCTAAACTGGCCGAAGTCATGTCTACACCTTTCATGTTGGCTAGTCCTTCGTAAAAATTTCCAGATGCCACTTCTTTAATGGCAATAACATCCATCGATTCGACCGTGAGCGGAGCTTGTTTTTGCTTTTCAGAAATACGTTCACCAACCACTTCAACAGCTTCGAGCATGGCTGCAGATGGCTTCATTTTGATATCCAGTTTTTGATCTGTGCTTAAGACAGATATAGTTTGCGGTTCGAACCCAATAAAACTTATTACTAAATTGAAGGGTGGGTTTTGGTTTACTGAAAATGAAAATTTCCCATCCAAATCAGTTGTTGTTCCTATAATAGTTCCCTCTAAAACTACAGCTGCTCCAATCAAGGCTTCACCAATACTTGGATCAACGACCCTTCCACTAACGTTAGTCTGAGCAAAAGAGCTCACACTCAAAATCAAAAATATAAAAATAAAAAATTGGCGCATTGTCATAATGACCCCAATAATACTTAAGAAAATGCTATAACTTACTGTTTATATCAAATCAAACTAACATTCGATAAATGAAAAAATTACAGGTTTAAAGTTTGGCCTTAACGTGACTTTCTAGCTTAGTGAGTTTATTTAAAAACACCTTTTCTTCGATCATATGATGAATGTGTAAATCAGTTTTGAACTGGGTCAATAGGTTTTTAAAAACGCGGTACGCAAATGTTTTATTGACCATTGGAATATCCTCCTCAATTAAAAGAATAATATCTTCCAAATGATCTTGTATTCTATGATCATGGTGTAAACGAAATTCGTGCACAGAATAATCTTTTGGCAACTCCTCAATCATAAGCTTTTGAGCATAGGGGAAAAGACGTCTTTCCTCCAACTCAATGTGCTCCAGTAAATCATTTTGATACTGCTCAAAAAAGTGTTTCAAGAGCGGAACAATATTATGATCAGGAAACAAATCAAAAATATTTTTGATGGTCATTTCCATCTTAGGAAGAATGGTGTTGATATAAAACTGATGGGTTCGCTGCAAATAATCGAGAATAACGTCTAAAGAGTATTGCTCAAATTGGTCAATTTCATCTTTTCTCGGATCGCTATAAAACTTAATTAAGTCTACAATGAAGTTTACATCCTTGATGGAGCCTGGATCACCATTATCAAAGGAAACATCTCCTTTACTAAGGTCGACATTAAACCGCTGCAAAGCCAATTCGGTGAGCGGTTCGAAGTGAATGGCATCATTCACGGAGGTTGATGAATGGATCATGATCTTGGCATTTATAATTACCCTTCGAACTTAATCCATTGACCTTTCTTTAAACCTACCTTAAATCAGGTATATGGCTGATAGTTATCAATGTGATTTGTGTAAAACCTAATGAATCATCACAATGCGATGTGTCTCTGATCGACTGTCTGAGCGCAATTGAAGCACATAGCTTCCCTGATTCCAAGATGTGGTGACGATATTGCCATCCCCAACTAAACCTTGTTCAACCATTCTTCCAGAAAGATCATATACTGCAAAGGTTAATCTTTCTGATCGAGGCGCTTTGATGTGCAAGACATCATTGGCAGGATTAGGGAAAACGGTCCATTCAATATCGGTGTTTTCTTTTAGTCCGATAGTGTTCGTTGTATCCTCAAAAGAAACAATCTCTAAATCATCAAAATAGAATCCATCATAGCTAACGAAGGGATCTGTCACCATTCGAAATTTGATTTTAATCTGCTGTCCTAAGTAGTCATTAAGACTAACCTCTTCCATCACCCAGTTGCTCTGAAAGCCATCCCACAAAGGCTGACCTTGATCTTGAAAACTATTTCCTTTAACAGAGTATTTTCCGCATAAAGGCGACCAGTTTTCTTCGCCTACTGGAGAAGCCAAGATTTGAGCGTAGTCCCAACCTGCCTCGATGAACCATTTTCCTTGAAATTGAAGTTGAGCAAGCGTGCTATTCTCAAGATCTACAGCGAGTTCTAATTCAAGATCATTCATCATATTGTTCGGTGATATACCAAATGGTGAATCAGTGATTGACTTACTAGGACTCACAAAATCTTCTGTGGTTTCGTTCCAATCACTTCCTGAAACAAACGCTGAAATATCTCCATCATTTTGGGTTATTGCGGTTGCTGACCCAAAGACGCGAGTCACTCTTTGCTTTACACTGAAACCATTAAATGTTGCCACCAAATCATACACCACATCTTCCCCTTCGATAATCAACGGATCTAACTCATAAGAAACTGATACTGGGTTTGCTTCAGCAATAACCATTGCATTGAGGTCAAATGCCGCACCTAGGTTAGAAATATTTGAAGAAATTGGCTCTACGCTAAAGCTATAAGGACCATTGAATTCCAATCCAAGTCGCGTAGCTGAAAAGTTAATGTTACCGGTCAAGTCTTCTATAAATTGAGACTCTAAGCTAGCTATAGTGGCGTAATCTCCGGCAAAATGAGCCAACAACATATTTGGCAATAAATTCTCCTGGCTTAAAGGAGTGATTCTGGACGTCATTGGCCAAAACCCATCGTCCTGTTTCCCAACTTCTGGCGTCATAGAAAGCATCTTGTTTTTGGTTGTTTGCTCGCCATACATCCAATCATCTGAGTCGCCATTCACATTATATCCCACAGTTTGCACTCCAGTGCCAAAGACATAGTTATTAACTCGCGTCATCTCAGTTGCTAGCGCTATGAAGGTATTCGAGTCTGGAGTTAATACTGTTCCGGTTCCCCAAGGATAGATCAAGTAATTTCCATAAGCATGATAGTTAAGAGCAAGTGTGAATTGATGCTGCTCACTCAACCAAGCCACCGCTCTGGTTTCTTGCTCGGAGAAAGCTGATAGACCGCGATATGTTTCACTGCCCGTGTTTGGAGACGAGCCTTGATTATCAATTCCCCATTCGTATCCATAGTTTCTATTGAGGTCCACACCATCTGTTCCATCACCATTATTTCTTCTGTTCTTTCGCCACATTCCACCTCCATTAGGATCGGTTGTTTCATTATAGATATAGCCATCAGGATTTACCATCGGGACAAAATACATTTGTGTGTTATCAACCAGATATTTCACCTCATCATCAGTAGCGTAATTTTCTAACATATACCACATGAAGAAAATCAATTGAGTCATTGATTGAGGCTCGCGAGCATGATGAATCGCAGTATATAGCAACTCTGGCTCATTTTCATTAACCGATACATTGTCTGATATTTTGACTTGATACAACGGAAGTCCCTCGTGCGTTAAAAAAGTGTCAATCACCGCTCGTTCTGATATCAAATCAGGAAACAATGCATGCATCGAATCTAAATTTTGCAAAAACTCTTGATAGGTGTAAAAGCCTCCCATACTTCCTAATTGGAAATTTTCAGGAATGTCTATGGTATCGTTTTGTGTGGTGAAACAAGCATCCCTATTTCCTCTTGAATTAGAATTATCTTTTCTGGTGGTATAAAAATGTTTTACATCCTCAATTAAAACATCATACTGAATGCCAGACTCATCCATCCACGCAATGGTTTCAGCATCAAAGTCATTGATCAGGAAAACTCCCTTTTTCACGATACCGTGATCCAATTCTAAACCTCTTTCTTGAATAAGGTTTTCAGCAATCGGGTTTAGGTATACTTTAAGTTTAGAATACTGTTGTGCTTGAATATTTATAGCACAAACAAGCGCAAATAGGAATAATAATGTTCTCATGTAAAGCAAGTTAGGTGTGACGAATATAACCTCGATAGAACGATATTCAATTTAAGACGTAGAAATAAATTGAATCGCTTATTTTCGCTAAAATTTTAGACTATGTCACACGATACGCACAACGACAAGCCAAAAGGATTCTTAAACACTGTTTTTGACGAAACAATGGGTGGATTTGGAATCGTTTACGCTTCAAGTCTATTGATCGTCATTTTCTTAGTTCTACTTTTAGGGTAAGCCCTAAAGTGTACTTTTAGACTTCGCGCCATTCTGGTTCAGGATGGTGGAAATCAAAATGGTGCACATTCCACAACACATACAAGATCTAAATTCCTACAAGCCTGGGAAACCTATAGCTGAAATTATTGCTGACCTTCAACTAAAAGAGTGGGCAATTCTTTGGAATAATGAGAATAACCTGGGGCCATCTCCTAAGGTGATCGAAGCCATAGAAAAGGAGTCAAAAAACCTAAAGGTTTATCCAGATCCCGCATCCGTAGCACTTCGGAAAAGCATCGCTAAAGCACATAATTGTGACATTGAGAATGTAGTTGTAGACAACGGATCAGAATCGTTACTTGACAATGTTTTCAGGTCATTCCTTAACGCTGATGACGAGCTTTTGACATGCGAAGGCACATTTGTAGCCCTTTATATTTGGGCGAAAGCCAACAATAAAAAATTGAGAAAACTTCCTTTAGGAAGAGGTTATCGATTCGATGTAAAGCGTATTGTAGAATCCATCAATCCTGAAACAAAAGCAATTTATATCGCTAACCCAAACAATCCAACCGGCACCATCATTACGAATGATGAGTTGGATGAAATGATTCAGTTGGTTCCAAAGGATGTTTTGATCATTATCGATGAAGCATATTATTCTTATGCGCATTCACTTTCTGATGATTATCCTGACAGCTTTGAGCTGAGACAACCCAATGTAATTACATTAAGGACATTTAGTAAAGCATACGGTATTGCTGGAATGCGTATTGGATTTGCACTTGGACCTGCGCCTTTGATTGAAGCCATGGCTAAGGTGAAAATGACGTTTGCACCTTCTAATATTGCCCAAGCTGCTGCTTTGGCGGCTTTTGAAGACCAAGAGCATATAAAGTCAGCACTTGAGCTCAACAAAAAAGCGCTTACTGACTTCTACTTAGCGCTGCACGAAGCAGAGTTAGACTACATTCCTTCTTATGGCAATTTTGTGATGGTAGATTTAAAGACCGAAGAAGCAGCCAAGCAATTCACGGATGACATGCTCAACAAAGGAGTATTTATCCGTCATCTCAAAGCATTTGGATTGACGCATTGTGTGAGGATTAGCACTGGGACGGAGGAAGAGAATGGCTTATTTATTAAATCTCTTGATTCTTAGAATTGCAGCACCCGTTCGATCGCAGCTCTCACTTCTTCCTCATTCGGCAAATAAGCTAGTTCTAAGATTTCATTCAATGGAATCGCTGGAGTGTCTTTTGCTCCAACCACTATGACAGGTGCGTCTAAACTTTCAAAACAATCATCCACTACTCTGCCGGCAATGCCTTGTGCGAATGAACTTCCTCGTGGTTCTTCGGTCACCACAATTACCTTGTTGTGTTTCTTAGTCGCCACAAAAATTGCATCGGAATCCACTGGTTGAATAGAGCGTAAATCCAAAATCTCCACTTGACCAGGAAAATGCTTGGCAGCAGATTCACTCCAATACACTCCACGACCATACGTAATAACCACGCAGCTTTCGCCTTTGTCAATTCTGTCTTGATCAGCCTCTTGAACGATACGCGCCCTACCAAATGGAACTACATAATCTTCGCTTGGCTCTGTTGTTTTCGCTCCTTCTGTTCCTTTAATTTTCGACCAATACAATCCTTTATGCTCTAATAAAACACAAGGATTTGGATCATAGTAAGCCGCTTTGAGCAATCCTTTTAAATCGGCTCCTGTGCTCGGGTAAGCCACTTTTATTCCTCGGATGTTTGACAATATGCTTTCAATGGAAGAACTGTGGTAAGGACCTCCACTTCCATAAGCACCAATTGGCACACGGATCACACAACTCACAGGCCATTTTCCATTACTCAAATAGTAACTTCTGCTCACTTCTGTAAATAGCTGATTCAGTCCAGGCCATATGTAATCTGCAAATTGAACCTCAACGATTGGCTTCAAACCCACAGCACTCATTCCAACGGTAGAGCCAATGATAAAAGCCTCTTGAATTGGAGTATTGAAAACACGGTCTTTTCCAAATTGCTGCGCAAGTGTGGCTGCTTCGCGAAACACACCACCTAATCTATGACCTACATCTTGTCCGTAAAGCAATGCTTCAGGGTGCTTTTCCATAATCTCTCTCACAGCAAACAAAGCACTATCTACCATTACAGTTTTCTCCTTGCCTTTTGGATCACGTTCGCCTTTTTCTTCCGTAATTGGAGTTGGAGCATATATATGCGTCAAAAGATCTTCAGGTCTTGGTTCTTCAGCCTTTTGAGCGCGTTTAAAATCTTTTTCAACTAACTCAATGGCGCTCATTTCCAAGCGCTCTAAGTCTTCACTCTTAATTCCAAAACCCAGCAGTTGATTCTTGAGATACGGATATGGATCTCGCTTTTTATCGTCTTCCAAATCATCACGATACCACTCCATGCGAACCCCAGAAGTATGGTGACTCAGCAACGGCACTTTCAGGTGTACTAAAAATGGCCTCCTTTCCTTTCGAATGGTTGTTATGGCTTTATTCAAGGCTTGATAACAGTCGATAAAATCATGTCCTTTCTCAACGGTGATTACTTCTAGGCCTTTGAATCCTCTCGCGTAATGCGTTGCATCGCCTGCTCTAATTTCATCGGCACTTGCAGAAATATCCCATTCGTTGTCTTGAATGAAATACAACATTGGAAGCTGCTTCAAAACTGCCATTTGAAATGCTTCAGCTACTTCTCCTTCTGTGATGGACGCATCACCTAATGAGCAAACCACAACAGGGTTTTCCCCTTTGTAATCTTCCGCTAAGCCTTGATTTTCTTTGTATTGAATTCCCATGCCAACCCCTGTGGTTGGAATAGCTTGCATTCCTGTTGCAGAAGATTGATGAGGGATTTTTGGTTTATCAGCATCATTTAATGACGGGTGACAATAATACGTTCGACCACCAGAAAATGGATCATCTCTTTTGGCAAAAAGCTGAAGCATCAAATCGTAAGGTGTCATTCCAATTCCCAATAGAATGGAATCATCTCTATAATAAGGCGCAACAAAATCTTGAGGTTTTAATTGCAAAGCCAATGCGAGTTGAGCTGCCTCATGACCTCTGCTTGTAGCATGAACATATTTTGAAGTGATCTGAATATTTTCATTATAAAGATTACTCATCCTCTTAGCTGTGCACATCAATTCCCATGCTTTAAGCAGGGTTTTCTTATCCAACGGCAACCTCACTTTATCCTCTTTCACTTTATCGCTCATATCTCAATATTATAGGGCCGTCAAAGATAGCATACGAAAAGCTCTTTTGCAGAATGAGGAAACACATAATTATCAGATTAATAACCCATTAAAAGTTTTCAGTTATTACATTCAAAACAAAATTCTTTTGCACCTTTCGTGCTGAAAGCTAAAAAAATGAACCAAGACGAAAAACCTGCAGTTGATTCGCCTTCTGATGAGATGAAAAAATCTGAACCGCGCATTAATTTACGGAGAATAATCAAGGAACTTGCTGTTTTCCTCAGGCACAGGCTTAGTCTTGAAGATGATAACGCTGACCCAGCTGACACCATCGAGTACATTAAAAAAGGTGTAGAATTCAAAGGAACTAATATTTGGATTTTGATTTTTGCGATTCTTATCGCATCGATCGGTCTAAACATGAATTCAGCTGCCGTCATTATTGGTGCGATGCTTATTTCACCATTGATGGGGCCGATTATGGGTCTTGGAATGGGAGTTGGAACCAATGACTTTGCGCTAATTAAAAAAGCTGCCAAGAATCTGGGAATCATGGTTGGGATTTCTGTAATCACAAGTACCATATACTTTTTCCTCACCCCTTTAAGCGATGCCCAAAGCGAACTTTTAGCGCGTACAACGCCTACCATCTGGGATGTTATGATTGCCCTGTTTGGAGGTTTGGCCGGCATTGTTGCAGGATCAAGAAGAGAGAAAAGCAACGCAATTCCTGGAGTAGCAATCGCCACCGCTTTGATGCCTCCATTGTGCACCGCTGGTTATGGAATAGCTACGGGAAACCTCGCTTATTTCGCTGGGGCTTTTTACCTGTTCACGATCAATTCTGTATTCATCAGTTTATCCACTATTATCATCGTTCGATTCTTGCGTTACCCAACAAAATCGTTTGTAGACACCATCCGTGAAAAACGTGTAAAGCGATGGATTGCGATAATCGTAGTCTTGGTTACGCTTCCAAGCTTTTGGATCGCCTTTAACTTAGTAAAAAAAAGTGTTTTTGAAAGAGAAGCAGCTATTTTCATAACTGAGAATTGTGTGTTCGATAATGCCCAAGTAATCAGTAAGAATATAACCTCAGATGGTGAAATTAAACGCATTGAATTGGCCTTAATTGGACAACCGATTCCTGAAGAAACAATCAATCTTTTGAAAAATAAAATCAAGCAAAACACTAGATTACAAGATGCAGAACTGATCATTCGGCAAGGTGCAATTGGAGAAAAAGGACTGGACATGGAAACGGTTCAACTGATGAATCAAAACATGAAATCCGGAATCATTGAAGACCTTTATAAACGAAATGAAGAAGTGCTGCAATCGAAAGACGAGCAAATTAGAATCTTAGAAAATGAAATCTACAGATTCAGATCCAGAGAACTTCCCGTAACAGATATTTCCGCAGAACTAAAGGCACAGCATGAAGGTGTTCAGGAGTTTACTTTGATGCGTAACCCAGTTGTAAGTATGGATAGTTTGCGTGTTGACACCATAACCTTTGCCTATGTTCAATTTAAAAAACGCCCATCTCAGAGTGAAAAGGAACG
>Ga0209425_10006166_pt1 | contig 11572 bp, 5 predicted proteins | sample COG_05_FD_184749 | JGI IMG/M metagenome (GOLD analysis project Ga0209425, IMG submission 184749) | Pelagic Microbial community sample from North Sea - COGITO 998_met_05 (SPAdes) (version 2) | ecosystem: Environmental > Aquatic > Marine > Neritic zone/Coastal water | place: Helgoland, sampling... | reverse complement strand
CGGAAGAAAAGAACGGCATTGCTATTTTCTAATTTTCTTTTTCTTTCTCCCGCCAGACGCTCCCCTTTCTCCCGCCAGGGGTATGGCTCTCGAGAAAAACAAGAGAGCATCCATCCATAGCACTACCCGGGGAGCGGGGCCTCATATCCGGGGATGAGCCTCTACCCTCCCCGCACCGTCGTCGGTATACGCGTGACTAGACGGCGGGATATCCTGGAGGAACGATGGCGGCACTGGCAGAACATCGTGGACAGCCGGAAGGTGGCCAACGCCATTCGCGCCACGAAAGTCAGCATCGAGGGGCTCACGTCGGCGTTCGAGGTCGACCCGCCCTCAACGTTCGCGCCCTACCGCAAGACGAGATCCGCGCTCTCCGATCACGAGTCGCCGTTTGAGAAGGTGTTCCGCGACGCCACGTCCGCCGACTCCACACCCGCGCACAGGGGCAGGGCGGGCGCCGCGCCCAGGGTATTCGACGCGTACGGAAATTACGTGACGGTGGTGCCGAGCGAGGCTGACGCGCGGAAGGCTGCGTTCGCGACGATGGCGGCACGCGCGACCGGCCCGTCCGTGGCTCTCGCGTGGAAACACTGGCGCCACTTCGTCCACATCCGCCGCCACGCGCCCCACCTGGTGAGCGCGCTGGTGGAGCACGAGTGCGCGGTGGTGGCGTGGAAGGCTTGGAAGGTTTTGGCACTCGGCAGGCCGGTGGCGCGAGACCCGGAGGTTGTCGTCGCGTGGAAACACTGGAAGTTCTGGGCGCTCGCCGAGGTCGCGGCGCGTCACGCGCGCGCGGACGCGTTGGCAAAGAGGCTGCGAGCCGCGAGGAACGCGGAGCTCAAGCGCATGGACGATGAGAAGGTCCGGGAGTTGCGGCGAGCCAACGCGGCTGCCGAGCGGAGGAGCCGCGCGGACAAGGAGTGGGGGTTCAGCGAGGCTGACGAGTACGCCGTTCGCAAGAAGGAGCGAGCGCGACAGGAGGCGAGGCGACAGAAGGAGGCGCAGCTGCGACGGCGTAACCTGTTCGGACCCGACGGCGATCCGATCGAGGAGGAGGAGGAAGAAGTTGACGAGGACGCTAAGCCGATGACGGCGCTGGACTTTGCCACGTTCTCCCACACGATCGTGTGCTGGCGCAGGTGGCGGAGGTTCGTCAAGGGCGTTCGCAGCGGCGAGTTTACCAACGATGACGCAGCGGACGAGGCCAGGGCCGAGGCTGAGGCCCAGGCCAGGCTGGAGGAGGTGAGGCTGGCGGCCATGCGCCGCGTGGGCGTCGACGCTCCCGAGATTCGCAACCTCCACGATCTCGCCATGCGACGCCAGCCCGGCGACTCCGACGACGATTCCGAGCGCGCAGACTCCGAGGACGAGGATGAGGACGAATCCGACAAGGGACCGACGGAGGAGGAGGAACGCGCCGCACTGGAGGCCATACGCACCGCCAAGCGAGAAGCCGCCGCGCTCATGATTCAGAAAATCGCAAAGGGTTTCATCCAGCGCCGGCGGTACCAGAAGATGAAGAAGGATCCGTTCTACCGCGTCCGGGGCCTGAAGGCTCTCATCGCCAGGGGCGAGAAGGTCTTCGAGCGCGATGCCGAGAGCGTGGCGAGGGCCAAGGAGCAGTGGTTCAAGTCCGAACGAAGGCTCGCGGGTATGCGCATGGCCAACGAGGACGCCATGTCGGGCCTGAAGGTGGCGAAGGACAGGCTCGGCGTCCTGAACGAGGCGAGGGGTCGAATCGGCGTCGCCGAACGCGCCGAGGAGATTGAACGCAAACGCGACGATTGGACCAAGATATGGGACGACTCCCAGCCCGGGTTCTCCGCCGCGGGGTATAACCCTTTCCCTTCGTTTCCGAGGGACTCCGACACGAGCGAGTCGGCGAGGAAGGCTCGAAGGAGCGCCGCGTTTGCCTCGCTCCCGTCCACAAAGGACGGCGACGCGGGCGATGCGGACGAGAACGTGGACCCAGGGAAGGTTCTTGACGCGCTGCTCGAAGAGACCGACGAGGAATTCGAGCGGAGGATGATGCAGGTGATGCCCAGGTGGACGCCGACGCACCAATCGCCAATCGGGCTTCCACTCGCCTCGAGACGAACTCCAAACTAAAACCGTATCGTAGCTATTAATAGACCGCGCTAGCTAGCTAGTGACTGATGACTACTCTAAGGATGCACCGACGTAGCGGTAGCAAAAGTTTCGAATCTCGCTGCCCAACGCGCGCCCTCGCGTCTCGTACTTGGTGCATCCCGACCGCCCGAGCAGCGCCTCGTTCGCGACGGTCCAATTTGATTCGGCTTCGGCCATGACTTTGGCGACGTGCGTTGCGTACGCGTCGTCGTCCGTGCTGAGATGCAGCCGACCGCCGTGCCGCACCATGCACGGCTCGATGAGCGCGAGGAGAAACGGGTTGACTATGCGCCTGTGCGCCTGTGCGTCCGACCACGGGTCCGGGAAGTACACGCACACGTCTGATAAGGACTCGCGAGGGAGAAAATCGCGGATGAGCCAGAGCGCATCCATGCGAACCACCCTGACGTTATCGATCCACTCGTCTCCTAAATCCTCCCGTCTCGCCTGGATCTTCTGAAGCGCGGCACCGATGCCGGGCTTGTGGACCTCCACGCCCACGAAGTTCTTATCCGGGTTCGCCGCGGCCATCTCCATGAGCGAGTGCCCGAGCCCGAACCCAACCTCGAGAGCGAGCGGCGCTTCCGGCCTGTCCGGGAACACTGTCCGGAAGTCGATCCTCGGCGGTGGCTCGCCCCCACCCGCGTGGGTCTGAACGTCTATGCCGTACTGAGGCCACAGGGTCCTCCAAGCCTCCTTCTGAGCCCTCGTCACCTTGCCCCTGTTCCGCAGATACGTCAGGTCCCATGGCCTATCGAGATGTTTACCCTTGTCCCTGACCTTGAGGAGCTTTGCTTCCGGCACCGCCGGATCCTCCTGTGTCTTAGCCTGCGCCGCGGCGACCCACCTGATCGATCCCGAAGATCTTCGTGCGCGACTCGCGATACCGGGCGCGGCCCCGAGCAAGGCGGTGACGCGCATGGCGGCTGTGTGACGTTTCCGCTCTACCGAAGCTCAAACTTCCGTTGGAGTTCCGTTGGACTTGACGAACTGAGAGGATCTCTTGGGCAACCGGCAGAGAGAGCTGCGGCCCCCGGCGTGGGTGTCCAGGGAAGATGCAGCTCAAGTACCTGAAGACGATCCTCCAGGCGGACGATGGGATCAAGAAAGTGACGGCGATAACATGGTGAGTCGCCGGTGTCCCCCGCCGGTGTCCCCCGTCCTCGGCGCGGATGAAAAGGCATCTTTTGGGCACCCGATGCCAACGTTAGGAAAAAGGTTTGACCGTCCCCGTCTCTACCGCTCCCAACTCGCAGGTCCCCGAACTCCCGGCGCATGGCGGCGGTGACCACCGATAGGGTGGTCCAGCTCTTCGACGAGCACGGCGAGCGGAAGGACAAGTTCTCCACCAAGCCCGCGCAGCCCGACGGTGTTAAAAACTTCGTCGTGAGGGGCATGGCGTTCTCGCCCGATTCCGCCAAGCTGGCCATCGCGCAGAGCGACAACATAGTGTTCGTGTACAAGCTGGGTTTGGATTGGGGGGACAAGAAGTCCATCTGCAACAAGTTCCTGCAGTCCAAGCCAGTCACCGCGCTCACGTGGCCGCAGCGCAGGCACAACGAGGTGGTCTTCGGGCTCACCGAAGGAAAGGTGAAAGTCGGGCAACTCAAGACCAACAAGGCGGCGACGCTCTACGCGCACCCCGACGGCGCCTACGTCGTCGCGCTCGCGTCCAGCCCATGCGGCGAGAAGATATGCAGCGGGCACGTCGACGGAAGCGTATGGACCTTCGACTTTGCCGACGGAGCCGCCAGGAAACTATTCACGCACAGCTGTGCGCCGTACGCGTTGTCGTGGGGTGCACGAAACGCTGTGGTCGCCGCGGGTGCCGACCGCAAAGTGTGCTTCTACGACGACAGCGGCGACGAATACGCCAGGCCGCAGGTGTTCGACTACTCCGGCGACGAGAACGCCCGGGAGTTTGCATCCGCCAGTTTCTCACCGGCGGGTGAGTCCGTGGCGGTTGGCTCGTTTGACGCGTTCCAACTCTTCGCCTACTCGCAGCAGAGGGGCGGGTGGGTCGAGGCCGGTACCAAGCACGTGCCCAACCTGTACACGGTCTCCGCGCTCGGCTGGAAACCGGACGGGAGCAGGCTCGTGACCGGTGCGCTGTGCGGAACGGTGGATATATACGACGCCTGCGTTAAGCGGCAGAGGTACGCGGATAAGTTTGAGTTTACGTACACGAGCGGGAGCTCCGTGGTGGTCAAGGCGCTGGCGGACGGAAGCAAGATTAGCGTGTCCGCCGGTAACGGGCAGGACCTCACGGAGCTCAACGTGTTCAAGGAGCGGTTCCTCGTGGCGCACACCGCCGATTCGCTCATCGTCGGGGACCTCGAGGCGGAGAAGATCGCCGAGGTGCCGTGGGTATGGACCGGGGCGGAGAAGTTCGATTTCGACACCGAGCGCGTGTGCGTCGTGCACTCGCGCGGGGAGGTGAGCGTGGTGGAGTACGGCGTGAACAGGGTGCTGGGCACGTGCCGGACCACCCACACCAAGCAGCACCTGCTCTCGGTCAGGGTGCAAGAGAGCCGCCGGGGTCGAGCCCGCGTCGGTAAGAAAATTGCATACCTCATCGACGCGCAGACGGTGCGAGTCACCGACCTGAGCGCCGAGAACGAGCTCACGGGCGCCAGAGACGTGGCCACGGTGTCGCACGACTCCAAGGTGGACTGGCTGGAGCTCAACGCGAGGGGCACGCACGTGCTGTTCCGAGACAAGAAGCGCCAGCTCCACCTCTACGACGTGAAGAACCAGGCTCGGCACACCCTCCTCAACTACTGCTCGTACGTGCAGTGGGTCCCGGGCAGCGACGTCGTCGTGGCCCAGAACATGGGTAACCTGTGCGTGTGGTACAGCGTCGACTCCCCCGACCGCGTCACCACCGTGCCAATCAAGGGCGAGGTTGAGGATATCGAGCGGGGCAAGGGGCGGACCGAAGTCATCGTCGACGAGGGGGGGGCGCAAAAGGCCTACCCGCTCGACGAGCACCTCATCGAGTTCAACTCCCTCGTCGAGGAAGGTGACTACGACGCCGCGGTGGAGGTGCTCGAAAACCTCCCCGGCGGTACACCCGAGACGGAGGCCATGTGGCTCGAGCTGAGAAACGCCGCCATCAACGATAGGAGGCTGCTCGTCGCGCAGCGGTGCAGCGCCGCGCTCGGGGACGTCGCCAAGGCCCAGTACCTGGGCGCGATCATCGCCGACGCCAAACGCGCGAGCTCTATGGAGGGTGGCGGCGACGGCCTCAACAACTACGCGGTCAAGGCTCGGCTCGCGATGCTCGACAAGCAGTGGAAGGTTGCCGAGGGTTTGCTGCTCGAGAACGGTCAGACGGATGCCGCCATTCAGATGTACCGCGATATGCACCGCCTGGACATCGCGGTGGAGGTCGCCACGAGCAAGGCTCATCCCAACGCGGAGAACCTGCGACGCGAGCACCTCGACTGGCTCAAGCAGACCGGCCAGGAGGAGGCTGCGGGCGCGGTGAAGGAACGCGAGGGTGACCACCTCGGCGCCATTCGTTTCTACCTCCGAGGCGGACTACCCGGCCGAGCCGCCGCGGTCGTCATCGCCAACCACGCGCGATCTACCGACTTTGACCGGTCGCTCGTCGAGGAGATCGCCGCGGCGCTCAAGCGCGGGGACATGTACGAGCGCGCGGGTGAGTTGTTCGACGCATTCGACCGGCCGGAGGAGGCAAAGGAGGCTTTCATTCGCGGGCACTCGTACCGGAGGGCGCTCGAGCTCTGCCGCCGGGGTGGATCCTCCGCCGAGGAGGTTCGCTCGCTCGAGGAAAAATGGGGTGATCACCTGGTGGACATGAAGCAGCAGGACGCCGCCATCAATCACTTCATCGAGGCGGGATGTGGCATCAAAGCCATCGAAGCCGCCGTCGAGTGCAAAAACTGGAAAAAGGCGCTGGAGATCATCGAACACGAGCACAAGAGGGGCCGCGACGACGACAAGTTCAAGGGCTTTTACAAGCGAATCGGTCGACACTACGAGCAGGCGAGGGATTACGACCAGGCCGAGCGCTGCTTCCTCCGCGCGGACGAGGCTGGCGAAGCTGTGGAGATGTACTGCCGCGCTGACAAGTGGGAAAATGCGCATAAAATCGCGGTGGGATACATGACCGATTCGGACGCCAACGAGCTGTACGTGAAGCGCGCCAAGGAGCTCGAGGCTTCCGCTCGGTACAAAGAAGCGGAGAAGATGTACCTCACAGTCAAGGAGCACGACCTGGCGATCGAGATGTACAAGCGCAACAGGCAGTTCGACCAGATGATCCGGCTGGTGGGCCTGTACCGCAAAGATCTCCTCGGCGAGACCCACATCCACCTCGCGCGCCAGCTCGAGTCCGACGGAAACTACCGCGAGGCTGAGCGCAGGTACCTCGAGGGTAAGGACTGGAAGGGTGCCGTGCAGATGTACAAGTCCGCGGACATGTGGGAAGACGGCGTGAGGGTTGCGAAGCAGAACGGGGGTGCCAACGCTTCCAAGCGCGTGGCGTACGAGTGGGGCCTCCACCTCGGCGGCGACGCCGGCGCGAGCTTACTTCGCAAGTTCAACCTGCTGGAGGAGGCCATCGACTACGCGTGCGAGTCCGGGGAGTTCGACAACGCCTTCGAGCTCGCAAAGGCGGGTGCCGGGAACAAGGTGAGGGACGTTCATCAAAAGCGCGCGATGTACCTCGAGGACGAGGGCCGGTTCGAGGAGGCGGAGGCGGAGTTTATCCAGGCCGAGGCGCCCAAGGAGGCTATCGAGATGCACGTCCACAACAAGGACTGGGACGCGGCGTCCCGCGTCGCGGAGCAGTACGCCCCGGAACTAGCCACCGACGTGCTCGTATCGCGCGCCACCTCGCTTAAAGAGGAGAAGGAATACTCCAAGGCGGAGGCGACCTTCGTCAAGGCTAAGAAACCCGAGTCGGCCATAAAGATGTACTCGGACGAAGGGCTCTGGGACGATGCCCTGCGCGTCGCCGCGGACTATCTGCCCGGTAAGGTTCGCGAGATCCATCTCGAGATGCAGTCTCGCGCGGGAGAACCCGCCAAGGCTTCGTCGAGCGACGCGGAGGCGCAGCACGAGTGCGTCACCCGCGCCAGGCGTCTCGAGCGCGAGGGGAACTATTCGGGCGCCGTGGACGCCTACCTCGAGCTCACGTCACGAATCACCAAGGACCAGCGCGCGCTGGAGAACGCGTGGGACGCGGCAGTTCGCGTCGCCGTCGGTAACGTCCCCGGAAAGGCGAGGACCGTGGTGCAGGAGGTCGCCGCGAGGCTCCGGGGTATCGGCCGCGACGACCGCGCCGAGGAGCTCCTCTCCAGCGCCGGCGTGGACGCTCGCTCCGGCGTTCAACAACCCCAGGTGGCGCGTAAACCCACGCGCCCCGGGTCCGCTAAACCCAACCGCGACATCGTCGGGTTCAAGAACAGCTCACATGCGGCTGAAGGATCGACGGCGGGTGGGGACGTGTCCGCCGCGGCCGTGGAGGAGGCGGCGAGACGAGGCGACTGGGACGCCGCGCACGAACTCGCAGGCAAGTTGGGCCCGGATGTCGCCGCGTCCTACTCCATCAAGCACGCCACCATGGAACTACGGGGCGGAAACCCGGAGGCGGCCGCCGATATACTCGCGGAGAGGGGCGCACCCGCGGACCCGAGGTACTTTGCGCTCTATAAGGAGGTCGCGGGCGAGGTGTTGGGCGGGGCGCAGGATGGCCACGGGGAGGAGGGGCTCAAAAAGTTTTTGACGTCACTCGTGTCCACCATGTCCGCGACGCCCGAGATCAACGCGGAGCACCTCGCGGACCTGAGGCGGTTCCTGGAGGCGACGAACCTAGCCTTGATTCGCGCCAAGTGCAAGGACGCCGACATGACCGCGCTCAGCGCCAAGGCTGCCACGTCGCTGCTCAGGTTTTGCGGGCTCGTCCCCGCGGACAGGGCCTTCTTCGAGGCTGGCATGGCGTGCCGCGAGGCGAAGGAACTATCCCTCGCGTTCGTCTTCCTCAACCGGTACTTGGACGTTACCGAGCTCATGGACGAAGGCGGTGACGCGTCGGAGCTCGACAACGTGGACTTTGAGGACACCGACATCCCCATCGATTTCCCCCTCCCGACGCAGCACTTTGTCGAGGAGGCTACGCGGGAGGAGGTCCGCGACTGGGTGCTGGCGCTGTCGATGGACCAGCAGGTGGAGCAGACCTTGCCCACGCGCACGTGCGACAAGTGCGCAGGGCAGACCTACGTCGCCGGTCTGACCTGCTGCCGGTGCAAGTCAAAGAGTGAGGCGTGCGCGGTGAGCGGGTACCCGGTGTCGTCGGGTACGCGGGTGATGCACGAGGGCCGAAGCGCGGTCAGGGGGGACTGGAACGAGTGGACCATGAAGTTCGGGACCGATCCGTGGAGTGGGAAGAGCGCGCAGCCAAAGTACTGATGCGGTATTCTTTTAGTACACGTTAGATGGTGTTACATCGTCTCACCGCGGGCGCTTCGGGGGCCAAGCGGGCTCCCGCGGCGCCTTGGTCGGCTTCGTCTTCAATTTCTTTTTCCTTTTCCGATGGGTGGCATCTGCGGGTTCCGGCGCTGCGACGGCGCCCTCCTTGACCTTTTTCTTTTTCTTTTTCTTGACGCCACCCTCACTGACCGTTAAAGACTTCTCGGGTTTCCCCCCCGCCCCACCCGCACCGCCACCCGCACCGCCACCGCCGCCCTTCTTCTGCTTCTTCAATCGTTTACGTTCCGCATGGCTCATGTACTTCTTCTCGTGCGGGGCGGTGACCTTCGCCGCGTGTGCGTGATCGTCCCCGTGGTGATCCTCCTCATCGTCATCGTCAGCCTCGATGTCCTCGATGTCGTTGTATCTCCTGATGTCTTCCCTGGGCGCCGCGGGTGCGGGCTCGATGGCGGGCTTCTTCTTAGTTTTCTTCGCCTCCCCGCCGCCGCCGCCCCCGCCGAGGAGTTGCGCCTTCAGCTGCGCCAGGATGGTCTCCTCCTTGTGGCTCAGCTGCTTGGGCGCGGTGATCGAGGATCGCATGACATCCTCACGCTCCTGACGCTCGAGAGCCCTGCGATTAGCGGCAGCCACCGCGATGCCGCTGAAGCGCGAGCCACTCATCGCCGCTGTGCGCTTGGGACTGACTTGGACTGGCCGAGTTGGAGGGGTACGAATCCCGACACGACAGCTAATTTACATCGGAAGGGTCGACACCAGATCTCGAGGACCATAGTTGGGGGACACGGAGGTTCCATCGAGGCGGGGTGAAGCTTCGAGGGGCTTTAGAAGGGTCACGATGGGCGCGTCACGCGCGGTGTTAATCCCGAGGATCAAACCGAGGCGGTGCACGGGCGGTACGGACGTCGCATCGTCGTCGCGCGAAAATGAAGATCCGGTGACTCCGAGTGCGTCGGGCGGGCGGGCGTCCAAGGTTCACCAAACGACACCCGCGCTGGAACCCAGACGAAAGCTTTCGCGGCAACCGCTCGTAAATCGAAACGCCAACGCCGCACCCAAACCCCGCGGGGTAGACAAGGGTGCGGCGCAGAAGGCTGCCGATGCGCTGCGACGCCATGCGGACGATGCGCGGACCGAAGGGACCAAGGCGGTGCGTCAGGCGGTGGAGGATGACCACGCGGGGAAACTCGAGAGCGCGGTGGGGCTCTACGCCAAAGCGTTACGATACTTCGAGGTATACCTGCGGCTGGAGCGGAACAAGGAGCAGACGGACGCGGTACGGCCCAAGGTTGACCAATACAGGGCCAGGCTGGCGAAACTCCGGGAAGTCCTCAGGGCGCATCACGCTAAAACTCGAAGGTCGCCGCCGAGGGATGCCGCCGACGAAACCGCATCGAAGGATGAATCGTCGGATAAGCCCGATGAGACACCCACCGAGCAGCCGCCGCCGAAAGAGGCTCCGCCAAAGACCGAGCTCAAGGTGATACTGCCGCGGGGGGATTCCACGTTTGTGCTCGCGCCGCTCAGGTCAGTCGCGGCGGCGGAGCGGGGTGAGACCGAGGATGATGCGGACGAGTGGAGCCTGGAGGATGAGGATGTGGATACGGACGTCAAGGGAACGGCCGCGGGGGGTGATGGACAAGTGGACGTGGAGAAAGAGTGGGAGGAGTTTGAGAGAAAGGTGAGAGACAGCCCGGAGGTTGAACTGGAGGCTGCCGTGCTGGAGGGGAGGAAAACATCACCCGCAAAGGAAGCCGACGTCGAGCCCGTTTTCGCCGAGCCCGCGCCGGTGGACCCGGTGAAGACCAGCGCGGGGCTGGTGGACGTCCTATCACGGTCGCTGAAGTCCGCGGAGGTTCACCTGGAGGCGGTCAAGCGGGAGAGGGAGACGACACCAGAGCCCAAGCCCAAAGTCACGGAGCCCACAGAGCCCGAGCCCAAAGTGACCGAGCCCGACGCGGACTCTCTCGCCGCGGACTCCGACTCTGACACCTCGTACGTTTGGGACGGACTGTCCGGGGGTGAGTACGGCATGTGGAGCGATAACGACGACGATGTCGCCTCGGATGCGGAATCCGATGTTTCCTCCGAGTCCTTTGACATCGACGGGGCGGTCAACGCGTGGACGTCGTGGGGATTGTCCAAACTGGACACGCACCTGAAGAACCTCAACACCAAGTACCAGGCTTCGTGGGCGCCCGCGGTGGACAGGCTCAAGGACCAGGCCAAGAAAAAGTTTGAGCAGGAGTGGTCGGCGCAGTTTCCGAGCGATGAGGAGTATAAAAAAGAGCTGGGCTCGAAGGAGTATCCGTCCGAGCTGAACTACGCTCTGCCGGAGGTGCCACTGGCGGAGAGGGTGAGCGAGGACCCGGCTGTGGCAAAGAAGGTGACGTGACATAGCACGCCGCGACGCACACAATGACACGGTCAGTTACGTTTAATGAATTACATGGAACATGGACGAGGTCTAACACGTCCGTCCCGGCTCTTTATTTCTTCCGAAGCGTCTGCAGCTTCTGAAGGTGCTCGCGATTCCTCCTGTCAAACGCCGCCGCTTTTTTTCGCAGCGCCGCGGCTTCCTTGCGCTTCCTCATCCTCTCTTCCGCGGCGGCCGCCTCATCCTCCGGGCTCACGGGCTCGGACACCTTAGCCTTGTCCTGCTCCTTCGCCGCCAGCCTCTGGACACGCGCCTTGAACGCGGGCGCCGCGGGCGGTTTCCCCTTTTTGGACTTTGCCGGCTTGGCCTTTGCGGTTGTTTGGGGCGCCGGCGCCTTCTTGGCACGGGTGGGCGTGAACACCGTCGTCTTGAAGTCTTCCCACGCGTTGCTCCCCTCGACGTCGGAATCGGAGATGAACATGTCGTTTTCCTCGTCAGTCGGCACGTCGAAGGACGCGTTGGCGAGCGCGGCGAGCGACCTGCCATCCAGCGACAGGGACATCTCGGTGTCGGCGGATCGGTCCAGCCCGCCCCACCCGCCGCCGCCCA
>Ga0209425_10006157_pt1 | contig 11580 bp, 6 predicted proteins | sample COG_05_FD_184749 | JGI IMG/M metagenome (GOLD analysis project Ga0209425, IMG submission 184749) | Pelagic Microbial community sample from North Sea - COGITO 998_met_05 (SPAdes) (version 2) | ecosystem: Environmental > Aquatic > Marine > Neritic zone/Coastal water | place: Helgoland, sampling... | reverse complement strand
GAGCCGATGTCCGTGAACGCCAGCCTGGCGTCTTTAGCCACGCCGTCGTAAGGACCGTATGTCTCGCTGTCAGTCAACGCACCCGCGATGGAGCCCGCCACGTGAGTCCCGTGACCGTCCGTGTCGAGCATATCCGCGCCGCGGTGCATGGCAAACTTGTTCGCCTGCTGAAACGCGCAGTGCCTCACGTCCACGCCGGTGTCCCCGCACCCGACCACCTGCCCGACGCCGGTGATGCCCGCTTCGTGAAACGGACTCAAACCGAGCCCGGCGCCTTGCACAACCTCCGAAGCCTCGGCGTTCATCAACGAACGCGTCGTCATAGCATAGCCTTCATAGGCGTTCATCGGGCGTCCCCGGGTGCGTACGACGGGGCGCGGCGCCACCCACTGCACCGCGCGGCTGGACGCGAGCCAATCCACGGTGGCGTTCAGCCCCGACGGAAGCACGCCGACGATCACCTTCCCATGATGCCCCGCGACTCTCGCGAACGCGGCGGCGTCGCCGGAGACGACCCTCACGCCCGTCTCAAACGCCCGAGCCGCGGCCGTCACGAAATCGAAATCCGCATCGGCGGAGGTCGCATCGGCGGAGGTCGCATCGGCGACCCCGGGGTTTAAGTCCACGCGCGGCGGGAGCACCGCCTCGAGCAGCACGCGGCCGGTGTCGTGCTCGACGTCGATCGCGAACCGTCGCAAGAGCGAGGAAACGTTCGATGATTCGACGGCGAATTGCATCGCGTTCAGGACGTCGTCCCACGCCGTCGCCCTGGTATCCCCCGGCTCCAGCGGGCCCACCCACGTCACCCCCGGGACGTCCAGCGCCGCGGCGGCGGCCCCGGGTCCACCCACGGCGATCCACGACGCGACGGGGACGACTCCGGCGAGGGAGGCGTCGTGTGCGCTCAGCGCGGATGTTAGCGACTTCCGCATCCCGCCCCTTCCGTCGGTGGCGACGAGGAACTGCGCGACGGAGACGCGGGATGTGTTGGCGCCGAACGCGTTTGGGTTAGTCCACGCGCGCGCCGCGTCGTCGTCGTCCTCGTCGTCGTCCTCGAGAAGGCGCCACCGGACGTCCCTTTTGATGCGCTTTCGGTCGTCAACAACGCCGAGAGCGCGCCCGCGCTCCGTGGGCGTCGTCGCGACGGGCGACGTCCCGGCCTTCTCCGCGGCGAGCTCGGACGTGACGTTCACGACGCGTCGCTCGAGGAGGAGCTCGCCGGGGCGGACGCCGTGCCGGACGCGCGCGATCCCGTCGGTCGACGCCGCGTCAGCCCCCTGCAGCACCCCAAACGCGGGGGGCGACGTCACCATCGCCATCATCGCCGCGAGGAGGACGACCGCGACCGCGGGGAGCCGCGGACGCGCGCCGCGTCTCTCACGATCGAACATCATCGGCGATCCACCACCCTAAACATGACTAAACCCGCGAGTCGGGCCATCTACGCTGCGCTGTCTGCGGCGCTGCGGTATGTGTCACGACGAGCGCGACTCTTCGAAAAACTTCGGAAAATCTCAGAGCCTTTTTAAAAAGGTGATAATTGGGCTTGTATGCCTTTTTAGTTTGGACTGGTGAAATATTAACCCCAATTACCACCTCTAACTAAAAGTTCATTTGATAAAAGCGCCGAAACGAAACACGTCAGCATCACAAAAGACACACCGAAGGGACGCGCCTCGATGAAGGCCTCGCCGCTCGACGAGTTCATCGCGCGCTCGCACGCCCGCGGGCAATGCGATGAGCACGGAGTCGCGACGGGTTTTCCCGTGCCCTGGGCGTTCACCCTCGCCACCCCGGGCCCCACCCCCGACTCCCCACCTTCGTCCCGAAACATCGGTATCCACCATGTCGACTCCGAGGGGTTCGTGTTCGCGTGTCGGGGGCACCCGGGCGGCGCCGCGGGCGGAGGGTCGCTCGCATCCATCTGTTTCCTCGCGGGGAACTACCCGAACGCGGGATTCGAAGAGCAATGGAGAGCCGAAGGAATCATCCAGCCCCTGGACGTCTCGGAGGCCATGCCGATGAACGCAGACCAGGATCTCCAGGTGCAGATCGTCGCGAGCGCCGCGTTCTCCGAGGCGCGACGCGCGAAATCGGGATCGTCAGACCCGGTGGACACCACCGGACGGCTCCTACTCCCCACTGCCGAGGACGCCGCGACGCTAGACGCGCGCGTCGCCGCGGTGGAGACGCGTCGAGCCGCGGGGAAGCTCCACGCCGATGAAATAAAAAAAGCCGGATTTCGAACGTATCGACTGGCGCCGTCGCGGGTGGAGGTCCTGGCGGGCGGACCGAGCTGGCCCAACGGACCCACGAGGCACGAATGGACACGAAGCAGTCACGCCGGCACGTGGACCCCACCCACGCGCGTGCTCCCATACAACGTGGCTAATGCTAAGGGCACCGTTGACAAGCGAGTTGACGTGAAATGCCGCAGGGATTCACCGGTGTCGGCGTGGGGCGGGTTGCGATGGACCACGTTCGAGATGATGCTCGCGGCGTATGCACTCGGGGTCACGGCGGCGTGTGTCCTCTTATTACGTAGCGGGATGTAGACATGTATATGTGTAACTAGCTAGATACTCGTAGCAGTGTGAAGAAAGTCACCCGTGACAGTCGTGTTTATTCAATTAAAATACGCCTCTCCTGACTCTCGTTAAGCGCCGAGGAGACCCGGGGGCCCGGCCGGCCCCGTCTTCACCGGCGTCAACAACCGCCCGTCCCGTGTGTCCACGTACGTCTCCGCGTCCCTCAGAAACGTCCCGAACGCCACAGCCTCCAGCACCACCCGCCGCTGCGTCGCCACCGGCAGCGTCAGCGTCTTCACCTTGCCGCCCCCAACCACGTCCTGCACGCGGAGCATTAAGTCATCCGGGCTCGTGATGGGCTCGCCGCCCTCTTCCAGCGCGCGCTGCATCTCCATCGCGAGGTCCTCGATGCTGCCGAACAGCGCGCCCGTTTGCCGCTCCGCCAGCGTGACACCCTCCATGGACACGATCCTCGCCGTCTCAGCCAACGCGTTTTGGTCAAACGACTGGATGTATTGCTTCAGCGTGGAAGAACCACCTTCAGAGTTGCCCGATGAATCCTTGGACCCTAACTCCTCGGTGGCGTTGCCCTTGTCGTCCACGTCGAAGACCCCGGAGGCGCCCGGGAACTCGGCGTTCGCGAACCCTCCGATCCCCGGGCCGTCCGCCTCGTCCATGCTGTCCATGGCGGAGGCGCTGTTGAAGAGCTCTTCCAAGGCTTTCGCAGAGTCCAGCGGGTTCATTGGTAGCGTCCCCATGGCTCGGTCCAGCTTGAACCGCTTGTCCGCTTTGCGTAGGAAGTACCCGAACATGATGGACGCGGCGTACATCTGCGCGCACTGCAGCTTGGACATGCGAACGAGGGTGTTGGAGTACGCGTTCTGGGTCTGCGGTCCGAGCATGCCCATGAGATGTTCCTTGACCATCTCCAGCGCTTCCACCGAGTGGACCCCGGAGGTGAGCTTGGTGAGGTCGACGCCCCGTAGTAGGACGTCCTCGTCGTCGAGCGGTGGGAGCATGTCGACGCCGATGGTGAGGAACTTCTGGAGGATGTTGGCGTACATCACGTCCTGGACGCCGCTCCTGCGCTCCAGGGCTTTCATCTGTTCGATGCGTTTGAAGAGCACCATGGCGCCCTTGTCTTTCTCGTCTTGGCTTTGGCTGACGTCGATGGAACCGTCGGCGGCTTCCGCTTGGTCGAGCTCGTCGATCATGCGGTCCAGCGTGGCCTCGACGGCAGCCTCGAAGAGCTGCGGCTCGGCGTCGAGGACGTGCGCGAGCATCTGCCCGTGGCCGGAGCCCGGGGACATGGGCGCGCCCTGGAACGTGGGCGCATCCCCGGAATCTGACGACGCGGAATCTTCGCTCGCGGACCCATTCGCGCGGGTGACCGTCGTCGCGGCTCTTCGGCGGGTTCGTCTCTCGACGCCTTGGTTTTGGCGGCCGGAGAGGGATGACGCGACGGCGTGCTTGGCGTACATCGCGGTCATGCTGATCCCACGCGCGCGGCACTCGGGCCGGGCGAGCGCGACGGAGGACGCGACGCGCTGAACATTCCCTCGGAAATAATGGTGGGCACCTCCTCGGCAAACGTTGGCGGTCTTCGGGGCGTCGCGGGGCGCGACGGGGGCGAACAGCGAGGCCGCCGCGGGGGCGAGCGCGGAAATGAACATGTGCGCGGATGCGATCTCACGCGATACGCGGCGATACGACGCGTGCACAGGGGGCGTGTCACGGAGGTACGCGCTGAAAATTGTGTTTGGAAGCTTGCAGAAGAGAGCGTTTTTGCCACCAGACTGGATATTTTTCGGGGTTCGTGATTGGCGGAGGGCGAAGTTTGCGATTGGCTCTTTTGTTGTGACTGCTTCGCCATAGAACGGGATCTCGAAATACGAAACGTATGGAGATCCAGTCTTGAGTTTTGGTCGCGCGGCTGCGTGGCGCTCAGCCACTGATGACTTTTCAACTTTGGCGAGTTGCGACTTCCGCCTCGGAGTCCGACGATAGATAGGAGGCCGATCGAGCCGGGCGGTCATATCGTGGGGCGCTGTGCGTGGGGCACAGACTCTTCAAGGACGTATCGACGTCCAGGAGATACATCGGAGAGGGTTCGACACCTTCGATCGATCGAGCGCTAGCGTCGGATTCGAATCGCACGGCGTGACGTCAGCGTGCCAGCGAGGGTGGATACGTTTGCCAAAATGACCTCGACCGCCGCGCCACGCGCGTCGATGCGCGCCATCTCCGTGACCCGCGGCGCGCCGACGCGCCGCGGCGTCGCGTCCCGCGCCGTCTCCCGGCGCGGTGACTCGCTCGCCACGCGCAACGTCAACCTCGGGTCCGCGTCGTGGAGGCGCCTTCCCAGGAACGACCACGTCGCCCGCCCATCCCCAGTCGCCGCCCGCGCGGGGCTCTTCTCCCCGTTCAGGGTCGAGGTTCCCGAGGCGATCGAGGAAACCCCGGAGGACTTGATCAAGAAGAAGAAGGAGACCGGCAAGAAACTCAGGCTACTCATCGACGGTACCTGGTACGACTGCACCGGCTGGGCCAGGGCGCACCCGGGAGGCGCGCTCTTCATCACCCTCATGGACGGCTGCGACGCCACGGACGTCTTCTACGCGCTTCACTCCTACGGACCTAACGGCGACGATACCGCCGCCAGGCGCCTCGCCATGCTCCCCACGTGCGCGGGGCCCGGCGAGGAGGACGAAGCCGACATCAAGATCCAGCGCGCAGATGATGAGTCATCAGAGTCGTCGGGCATTCCCACGGCGTACGGCGTTTTACCCGAGTCTGGCGTCCACAGCAACGATAACCTCCCCGGCGCCGCCGATCCCGCGTTCGCCTCGTTACGGAAAAAGTTCGAGGACGAGGGCTGGTTCAGGCGCGATCCTTTGAAAGAAGCTGCGGTGCTCGGGACCACGCTCGGTTTGTACGCGATCGGTTGGTTCTTGGCCAACTCGCATCCCATCTTGGCGGCGATGTCCATCGGGGTCGGGATGCAGCAAGCCGGGTGGCTGGCGCACGACTACATCCACGGCCGCGGCGAGTGGTGCACGGCGATGCGCGGGTTCGGCTCGCTCACGAACGGGTTCAGCACCGAGTGGTGGCAGCACAAGCACAACATGCACCACTCGTTCACCAACATCGACGGGCGCGACGGCGACATCAAGCTCGAGCCCCTCTACTTTCTCCAGTCCCCCGAGCTCACGGGGCGGCCCGATAACCCGGGCTTCCGCAAGTGGCAGCACTGGTACGGCTACCCGCTCTACGCCATGACCTACGTCCTCTGGCGCCGTCACTCGCTCGCGTCCGCGATCCAGCGCAAGGATAAGAAGGAGCTGGCGTTGCTCGCGGTGCACTACGGCTGGCTCTTCGGTTGCCTTCCGCTGAGCGTGGCGATTTCCTCGGTGCTCCTCGGTGGATTCCTCGTGGGCGCGCTGGTCACGGCGACGCACCAGACGGAGGAGATCATGTACGAGCAGGCTGGCCAGTTCGTTGACATCCAGTTCAGGAGCACGCGCGAGGCTGACGTGGACGGCATGGAGCGATGGCTGTGGGGCGGCATGGACACCCAGCTGGTGCACCATCTCTTCCCCACGATGCCCAGATACAGGCATCACCAGGCGAGGCCCGTCATTCAGCGGTGGGCGGAGGAGAACGGGTACGACTTCAGGATATCCACGTCGAAGGAGATCATCGAGAAGAACTGGACCCACCTGAAGCAGATGGCGGGGGTGCAGATCCCCGCCACCATTTAGTCCTCCTCGGGATGAATATTCCGTCGCGCGAGGTGCGGAGCGGGCTCGGATACACCCGCTCAAAGTTGCAAAAGTTGAAGTTGTAATATTACTTTGGTCATTCATTCATCGATGTAGACTATCTTACACGGGTCCGTTTCGCCCCCGGTCGTCTCGGGTGCGAACACTTATACTCGTTCCCCACACGCGATTCATTCGTCACGCTCCTCACGATCACTTCTTCGACATCTTCCACAGCATCAGACCGAGGTGCACCGCGTTGGCGATGCCCACGGCCCAGCCTAGGCCGTGTGCAATCTTGGAACCCAAGTTGCCGTCGAGCGCGAGCTTCGTGTGCGTGTACTTGATGCCCGTGTCCTTCTCCACGAAGTGCCCGTCGCCGCGGCACAGCCACCTGGTGGTCAGGAGTCCCTCCACGCCCACGGGCCCCCGCGCGTGGATGCGGCTCGTGGAGATGCCAACCTCGGCGCCTAAGCCGAACCTGAACCCGTCGGAGAAGCGCGTGGACGCGTTGTGAAAGACGCACGCGCTGTCGACTCTTCGTAGGAACTCCTCCGCGGTGGCCTTGTCGTCTGTGATGATGCACTCGGTGTGTCCGCTGCCGTTGGCGTGGATGTAATCGATGGCTTGGTCCATGTCGTCGACAATCTCAACCGTAAGGCCGAGGTTGCCGTACTCGTGCCGTGGCGCGGGGCACGCCGGGAGCTTGAGCGCCTTCTCCGCGCGCGCGCCGCCGTGGAGCGTACATCCCGCCGCGACGAGCGCCGCGGCGACAGCCTCGTACCCGTCTTTACCTTTACCGATCAAGGACTTGTGCACCAACAAAGTCTCCAGGGCGTTGCACGCGGCGGGGTAGTCGGTTTTGGAGTCGACGGCGAGCTTAGCCGCCATCGCGATGTCCGCGTTAGGGTCGAGGTACATGTGGCACACGCCGTCCGCGTGGCCGAGCACGGGGATCTTGGTGTTGTTGCTGATGTACGACACGAGGCTGTTGCTGCCGCGGGGGATGACGAGGTCGACGACGTCGTGAAGCCCGAGGATGTCCGCGACGGCTTCGCGGCCTTCCACGAGGACGATGCACTCGCGCGCGACGCCGTAGGCTGGCATGCAGTCGACGATGATCTTGTGGAGGATAGCGTTGGTCTTCGCGGCTTCTTTGCCGCCCTTGAGGAGGAGTCCGTTGCCGGATCGGATGGCGAGGGAGGCGATCTGGGGCAGCGCGTCGGGCCTCGATTCGAAGATGATGAGGAGGACGCCGAGTGGCGCGGTGACTTGCTCGAGGGTGAGTCCGTCGGCGACCTTCATCTTGCTGAGCTGGCGGCCGAGGGGTTCCTCCATGTCGGCGATCTGCCTGGCGCCCGCCGCGAGCTGCGCGATCTTCCCGGGTTTCATCTTGAGCCTGTTGAGGAGGTGCGACTCGGTATCGGCAGCCTCGGCGGCGGCGATGTCCTTGCGGTTCTCCGCTAAGATGGCGTCCTCGTTAGCCTCGAGGGCGTCGGCGATGGAGTACAGCAGCGCGGCGCGATCCTCGCTGCTGAGGTTCTGTCGTGTGAACGGGATTTGGGGCGATCGGGGTCGGGGTCAGCGGGTGGGCATCGGGGACGGCGTAGGGACGAGTCACATCCGCGGGAGGGGAAAAGGTTTAGGGCGGCGTGATGATGATGGTCGGGCCGCCCGGGGCTCGTGCGGGGCGCACCTGGAGCTGGCGGCTGGCGTTGCGGGCCGCCACGGCCTGGTCGCGGGTTGACATGCCGGACATGTCGAAGTCGCGTGCGCTGATCTGGGATGATCCGTGCCCGGCGCTGCTTCGTGTGCCGTCGCCGCCGAAGTTTGATTCCGTCAGCTTTATCTGCAAATCCACGTCGGATTAGCCGATTATCGTAACAACCTACAGTCGATACCCGCGCGAGACTCGCCACGGTCACGATACAACCCGCGATGTCCACCTCCCTCGTCGCCCCCGTGCGTCTCACCGCGCGCGTCTCCATCGCGAGTCGCCCCGCGTCTCGCTCCGTTCGTTCAGCCGTCCGCGGTGTCGCGGAAGCGCGTGGACGCAAATCCACCGGGAAGATCGTCGTCGTCGCGAGGTCCTCCGATGACGAGCCCGTGGACGTCCGCGCGAGCGGCCGCCGCGAGGCCATCTCCGGCGCCCTCGCCGCGCTCGCGCTCGTCTCCAACGCGTCCGTCGCGTCCATCGCGCTCGCCGACGACGTCGACACGCCCCCGCCGCCCGCGCCCGCGTCCAAGCCGAAGATCCTCGTCATCGGCGCCACGGGCCAGACCGGCCAGCTGGTCGTCGACGAGCTACGCAAACGCGGCGGTGCCGACATCACCGCCGCCGTCCGCTCCCCGGAGAAGGCCACCAAGCTCGGCATCGACGAGGGCGGCGTTGCACTCCTACCCAACTTCGACGTCACCGCCCCCGCGGACATCCTCGCGGAACGCATGAAAAACACCGACGTCGCCGTAGTATGCACCGGATTCGTTCCCGGCAACCCGTTCAAGATGTCTCAGGCTGCCCACGCCGTGGACAACGAGGGTTGCGTGCACATCGTCGACGCGGCTAAAGCCGCGGGCGTCAAGCGCGTCGTCCTCATATCATCCATCCTCACCGACGGACGGGCCATGGGCGCGGCGGATTCGCCCGGGTTTAAGATCACCAACGCTTTCGGCGGCGTGCTGGACGAGAAGCTGGTGGGCGAGAAGCACCTGCAGGCGTCGGGGGTCGAGTACGTCATCGTGAGGCCGGCGGGTTTGCGCGGCGAGCCCCCGAAGACGGCGCTGATCGCGACCCCCGGGAACGTCATGGCATCCGGCGAGGTGAGTCGCGAGCTGGTGGCGAGGGTGATGGCGGAGGCTGCTTTCTCGCCAGGCGCCGCTAATAAGATCGTTGAGATTGCCGAGGAAGGGACGTTCGCGCCGGGGTACACGCCGGAGGGCGTGGAGGGGTACCTCGTGGGAGACGATAAATCCAAGTGGTTCCCTTAGAGACTCGAGCGCGTGCGTGGTTATTACTGTTATCAATCGTTCCCTTAGAGACTCGAGCGCGTGGTTATTAATCATATTACTCTTATCGTCACCGACGCGTCTCTGTACTAAACTTAGTGGATGATGTCTTGCATGCCCATGAAGTCGTTGCGGCTCAACTTCTGGCCCTTGGCGTCGCGCAGGGGCTTCACCTTGGCCGCCTGGTTGTTCGCCAGTTCGCCCGGCACGCTGTTCCCGCTGTTCGTCAGAAGCTCCTTCAGCTCGTACATCACGTCCGTGTCCCCGGCCGTGAGGAAAGAAACCGCCGTGCCCTGCCGCCCGGCTCGCCCCGTGCGCCCGATGCGGTGCGTGTAGTTCTCGATGATCAAAGGCATCTCGTAGTTTACCACCAGGTCGATGCCCTTGACGTCGATGCCGCGTCCGGCGACGTCGGTGGCGACCAGGATGTCGTACTCGCCCTGCTTAAAACCCCGCAACGACTCCTCGCGCTGATCCTGGCTCTTCCCGCCGTGAATAGCCGCGACGCTGTATCCCATCTTGTGACACAAGTTGGACACGTGGTCCACGATGCGCTTGGTGTTGACGAATATGATCGCCTGGGTGTCGGGGTACTGCGACAGCACCAGCTCCAGCTGCGTGGGCTTTTGGTTATTCGTGGTCCACTGGACGATTTGCTTGATGAGATCCGAGGTTTTCCCCGCGCCTCCGATGTTCACCACCGCGGGGTTGCGCATGTATTTCCTCGCCAGCTTCTCCACGCTCGGGGGCATCGTCGCGGAGAACATGTACGTCATGCGGTACTTGGTACCCAGGTCAGCCTGCAAGCCCTGCTCGTCGATTTTCTCAGCCTCCTCCTCGGGTTTTAACGACTCCGCCGACATCGAGTCCATCACGGAGTTGACCTGGGGCTCAAAGCCCATGTCGATCATCCTATCCGCCTCGTCCAGCACGATGTAGTTGCACTGCTGCAGCACCGTGTACCGCCGCTCCAGGACGTCGATGATACGCCCTGGGGTCCCGATGACAATCTCGCACCCGCGTCGCAGCTTGAACCCCTGCTCCTCTATGCTCTGCCCGCCCACAACGGACGCCACTCGGTAGTTCATAAACTGCGCAAACTTGACCGTCTCCTCCTCGATCTGCTGCGCGAGCTCGCGCGTCGGCGCCATGACCAGCGCGTACGGCCCGGACGCCGCCACCTCGTCCGTCATCGGCGGCAGCTCCTGAATGTACGCGAGCATGGGCACCACGAAGGCGCACGTTTTTCCAGATCCCGTCTCCGCGATGCCGATGACGTCGCGTTTTAAAAGGCCGATGGGAATGGAAGCCATCTGGATGGGCGAGGGCTTGGCGTACCCGACCTTCTCGATCGCGCGCTTGACGTCCACCGGCATCGTGCTCTCCTCCCACGAGCGCATGGGCAAAGGAAGCCTTCCTCCCTTTGTGGTGATGTTGAAATCTTCGCGGAAGATTCGCCAGTCGCGCTCGTTCATCTCCCCGAGCGCCTTGTCGCTCCAGTGCTTGGACGCCATGCGGCGCTCGGCGCGTTCGTACGCCTCGTCCTCGTCCTTGCGTTGGGAGTCCCAGCGGCGCACCTCCGCCTTGGTCATCGCGTCACCCGCGTCGGCGCGGGATCGGGAGACGAGGTTCATCTGGTGCGCCGAGTTGGAACTCTTCTGCTCGCGCCGGTCCACCCCCGCGCGTAACCCTCGGCCGAACAGCAGAGCCGCGTCGTGCTTCTTATCGTACAGCGGGTTGAGATCCCGCGACGTGTCCTCGGTGTGTTCCCAGTCAAACTTAAACTTGAACCGGTCCGACGCCTTTGCCACTTTCTTCTTAACCTTCTCGCCGCCCATGTACGCTTCCTTCAGCTGCGCGAGCTCAGCCTCCTTGGCGCGCTCGTCCCGTTGCTTGCGGCGCTCAGCCTCGCGCTTACGCTCCTCCTCGCGTCGGTGCTCGCGCGCCCAGTCACCGGCGTCGACGCCGTTGATGGCGCCGTCGCGTTTAGCCGCCTGCGCCGCTCGTTGATCGGCGAGTCGCTTCAACGCGGCTTCTTCTCGTTCCTTCTTGCTCATGAACGTGGGCTTGGCCTTGGCGTCGGCTTCCTCCTTGCGCTTCTTGAGGAGCTCCTCGAGGGATAGCGGCTGCGTGGGAGAGAGTGGGTGGGAGAGGGTGGGTGTGGGAGTCAGCGCGCGGCGTGAGGGATGAGGCGTGAGGGATCTAGTAGCTAGGGTTGTCGTCGAGGTGCCGAAGAATGAATGATGTTCGAACGCGTTGGGGTGGACGGAGACGTACCTCGGCCT
>Ga0209425_10006149_pt1 | contig 11588 bp, 12 predicted proteins | sample COG_05_FD_184749 | JGI IMG/M metagenome (GOLD analysis project Ga0209425, IMG submission 184749) | Pelagic Microbial community sample from North Sea - COGITO 998_met_05 (SPAdes) (version 2) | ecosystem: Environmental > Aquatic > Marine > Neritic zone/Coastal water | place: Helgoland, sampling... | reverse complement strand
CGACGTTCTTAGGGTTTAGATAGAAAATAGTGTCGCACTGGGAACAGCAGTGGCGAGGTTTATCGTCGCCTTCAGGTATGCGAAGAATGAGGGGGCCTGCACATTGATGGCAAAATTTCATGGATTGCACCGCGTGTTAGTTGCAGCTAGTAGAAGCTGCCATTAGGTGCGCTAGTGTACTGCTTTAAGGGCCTCGGGAAAACCGCTGGCCCCATCCAGATTGAAACAGAACACTCTAGATACGATTAATCTCGCAGTGTAGACGGAATCTCCTGGAGGTCATGTACGCTTCGATCGCGCGCAAGCGTAATTCCATAGTGTTGTAGATTTCTGTACATTTATCGCGTGAGTGCAGAGTGCTCGAATCTTTCTCAGCCTGTTCGTCATGCTCCTCGGTAGCAAACTGTTGTGTTGCATCCTTAAAGGCAGCATAGGCTTCATCGGCCGCGCCTTCCGCAAATTTCTCGTAGTCATCGTTAACATAGCTGTTACGATTTTTTCTTCTAGCTTTTCGTTCCACTTTTCGTTGCTTGCGTCTGGCTCGACGTTCTTGACGAGCACTAGTTGGTGCATGAGGGTCTGCTTCGAAAACGAATAGGCAGATTATATAGGCCCAGAAGGTAAAGGGGCCAAATACAATTAGTGAGAACAATGTGACTGCTCTTACGGCGAAAGCACTTACCTCGAAGTAATCGGCGATACCGCTGCATACGCCAGCAATGCGCTTGTTGCGCTCATTTTTGTAAATGGGCTTACGGTAATCCAATTGCTTGAAGTGCTCGGCGGTGCTGTCACTCTTAAAATAATTACGCATCTTATCTGCTGTAATATCTTTGTCGAGACAGAAGTAAAGCAGGAAATAACCGATGATGAGAGTGGGCCAGGATATGACACAGATTACAAAAATTACACGGACCAGAGCGATTGGAACGTCCAGCCAATTTGCAATACCTGCGCAGACTCCAAGCCAACGTGCGTTACGCCGATTCAGTTTTAATCTACTCGTGCCCGTGTTCATTCTGCTCCCTCCAATCCGGAACTTCCGCGTCCAGTATCGATTCGAGAATATCGATACGCTCTGTTAGCGATTGAGCCATCGCTGATAGCTCGTCCATATTGTATTTGCCATCAGAATCGATACGCACAGAGCGTTTCCCTTTCCTCAGTAAGAATATCCACAGTGTGATGGAGCCGAACACAATGGCGAGTATCGCTAATATGAATTCAAATACAGCCATCTTTATGCCTATTGGTGTTTAAGTTTAGTTTTTAGTTCTTCAAGTTCTTGGTCTATAGATTCTTGCTTCTCGAGTTCGTCGAACTCGCTCTGCAAGCCACGCTTTTCGATGTGGATACTATCCATCTGACCTTCCATTTGATCTATCTTCTTTTCGTAATACTCAAATTTGTCCATGGCGTTGTCAATAGAGTAGCTGTGCAGTTGTCTATTAACATTGAGTCTGGACTGGGTTGCTGTGGTGCGCATGACAATCGTCTTCTGGCGAGCGCGCGCATCGTTGAGCTTTGCCTGTAGTTGCTCGATCTCAGTGCTCAGCTTGTCCAGAGTTCCATCAAGCTTGGCTAGGTCTCTTTCAGTGATCTCGACGCTTGAGTTGATGTTGGATTTTTCCAGCAGAGCAGCCTTAGCTAGATCCTCTCGCCCCTTGGATAGTGCGAGTTCGGCCTTGCTTTCCCAGTCCTGTGCCTGCTTCTTAAGTTGCTCGGCGCGGCGGGCGAGTGTTTTCTTTTCGGCGATAACCTTGGCTGTGCCGCTACGGACCTCAACCAATGTTTCTTCCATTTCCTGAATGACCATGCGGATCATCTTCTCCGGATTCTCCGCCTTATCCAGCAGGGAGCTGATGTTGGAATTAATGATGTCCGACAGTCTATTAAATATACTCATTGTTGATACCTCGAATGTACCGTTAGTCTCTAGTGCCATGCAAAGGCAGGCTTAGTTACTAATTAGCAGATAACGTGCCAATAATTAGACTATTATAAGTCATTGATAACAAATGGTTTAATTCTAATGGTATTTACAAATAGCGGTCGATATTGTTAAATAACTTAACTAGTGGTCATTTTCACTACTCATATCACGTTTTGCCCCTCTGCTTTGATCAGGCCTACAATAAGCAGGCGAAAGGGCGGATAAGTTATTGTAAGCACTTGATAGTAAATAAAATTATGTCTCAACAAAAATCAGCCCCAAGGATGATCGGCGAGTCTGCCAGCTTCCTTGAAATGCAGGAGCATATCTCCCACGTGGCACCGCTGAATAAGCCGGTTCTTTTCGTCGGTGAGCGAGGTACTGGTAAAGAATTAGTCGCTGCGCGACTGCACTATCTTTCTCAGCGATGGGAGCAGACCTTCCTGAAGATCAATTGTGCGGCGATGAGCGAAACCTTGTTAGAGGCTCAGCTATTCGGGCACGAGGCCGGGGCGTATACCGGCGCCACCAAGCAACGCAAAGGTTTTTTTGAGCGCGCCCATGGCGGCACTTTGTTCATGGATGAGCTCGCCAATACGCCGATGCCCGTGCAGGAAAAAATACTCCGAGTAATAGAATACGGTGAATTCGAAAGGCTCGGTGGCAATGAAACACTTCACGTCGACGTAAGAATCGTAGGGGCAACTAACGAAGACCTTCCCGACCTGGCAAGCCAAGGTCGATTTAGAGAAGATCTATTGGACAGGCTCGCGTTTGATGTCGTGACGTTGCCTCCGCTTAGAGAACGTGCAGAAGATATTTTGATTCTTGCTGAGTATTTTGCCGTGGGCATGGTGAAAGAAATCGGCGGAGAATACTTCGCTGGATTTTCCGATAAGGTAGAGAAGGCTTTAGGAAAATACTCCTGGCCTGGAAACATTCGACAGCTAAAAAATGTCATTGAGCGAGCGGTTTACCAAAATGGCGACGGCCATATTACTCAGCTCGTCTTCAACCCCTTCGAATCACCTTATCGCTTAAGGGCGAGTGCGAAGGTTCAGGCCGAGGAAGGCGCGGGCAGTGCAGGCAAGAGCAGCGTATCGCCCCCCGACTTATCCACTGCGGATTCTTTCGATTTCAAGAGTGAGGTGCAAGAGTTTGAAATCAATCTTCTTAATCAGGCGATGGAGCAGAATCAATTCAATCAGAAGAAGGCGGCCGAGTTTCTGAACTTGAGCTATCACCAACTGCGCGGCTATCTGCGCAAGTACGATTTACTGAATTAACCGGTAATCTTCTTTACAAATTTGTGTGCCATAAAAAAGGCCGGTGTTGTTAACAGCACCGGCCTTATCTTTGTCTGAAAATTCTAGCTGAGACTAGCTAGTCTAGCATTGCCTCGTAGACGGCACGTTGTGATAGCGTGAGGTCCATAGGCGCACCGCGCGGTCCGCCACGTACTTGAGCCATATACAGCATGAAGAAGTCGTTTACCGGGTCGACGATAAACACCGTGCCGCCAACTCCCTGCCAGCCGAAGTTGAATGGGCCATCGTTGTCTGCTCCAGGGATAGGTTGTAGGTGAAAACCAAGCCCCCAATCACCAGTTGGCCCGAAGAAGAATGCATCGCGATTCACTTCGTCGCCGATAAATTTTTGATTCATCGCATTCAGTGTCGCCTCGCTAATGATGCGCTCGCCGTTGTACTGGCCACCATTGAACAGCATTTGGGCGAAGCGTACATAGTCCTCAGTCGTTGAGTGCAACCCGCCACCGCCGGATAGCATTGGCCGTACGTTGAGTGGATCGTCCATTTCGCCATGAATAGGATTTGCGATTCGATCTGCTTTAGAGCTGTCTACATAGAAGGTAGTCTCATCCATACCCAGCGGATCGAATATCCTTTCCTTGAGAAGTGCGTCTAAGGGCTTGCCTGCAGCAACTTCTATAACTGCGCCGAGCACGTCGGTTGATCGCGAGTAGTGCCATTTTGTGCCTGGCTCAAAGCGTAAAGGAAGGGCGGCTAAGTTCTGCGCTAATTCGAGAGCGGTAATATCGAAACGTAGTGAGCCAGCTCCAAAATATTGGCGACCAAGATCGCTTTGCGGATCGAAGATGCCGTAGATCAAACCAGACTCATGAGTAAGGAGATCTTGTACGGTCATTTCATTTTTCGCTGGTGTGATGTCGCCAGTTTCTTCATCGATGACCTCCATGTTCGCAAATTCTGGAATATATTTTGAAACAGGATCTTCAATGGCTATTAGGCCATCTTCTACCATGCTCATCGTTGCCACGCTGACGATGGGCTTCGTCATGGAGTAGATACGGAATAGAGTTTGCTCATTCATTTCTGTGGTTTGATTAGGTCCCTGAGTACCAACAGTCTCTAACACGCCAACACCATCGCTATTGCCAACGAGGAGTATATTTCCAGAAACAAAGCCGCCATCTACGGCGGCTTGCATCTGCTCACGTATGCTTTGAATCTCGGACTGGTCAATACCAAAATTATTCGAGTCAATCATCTTGATTGAACTCTCATGAGCAGCGCCGTGGTGATCGGCAATCGCTGCCGTGGTGAGGCAAACGGCTGCGGTTAAGCACAGTAGCTTGCGTGGTAGTTTGCTAAGTATCATTTGGGATTCCTCTTTAGGTCGCGCTTCGCTTTGAGCGATTCGGCAAAACAGGCGCTGCATCTCAGCGCCAATAGATGGTCTGCTCTTGGGCAGATTCGTTCCGCATAGGGCTAGGTATAGCGCTGGATACTACCCGAATAGGGCAGTAGCAACAACCGTGCTAGGTGCGCTAAATGGCGGCGTTTTCGCCGCGGTGGGGCTTTTAGGTGAAGTCGCGCACTAGGGAATTACTGATCTCGGCGGGCAGGACATCGCTGCTGTGTTGGTAGTTTTGATGGCCGCTGCGTAGCACCCATGCTGCGCCGTCTTTTGCCGCTGCGATCATGTCATCCTCGAACTCGAAACGCAGGAAATGCACCGCCGAGGTCTTCTCGTCGGTGGAGCGAGCTAGGTCTTCATTGGCGATGGGGTAAACCGGGTCGAAACCATCGATCTGAATAGAGACTAATTCTTCTATCCCGATTAACTGGCTCAAGCGGAGCTTACGCTCTGACTCATCGGGGAATTCAAGCATGAATGTTGCTTTCAGATTCTTGCCATCGGGAATCAGTGGATTGTAGGCTTCTAACTCTTCGAGGAGTTCGGCCTCGCCGCTGATTTTTTCGACGCGAATCAGTTCCAGAACCTGATAGCGCATGACCATATAGTCTTCGAAGTGGAGCATTGCATTCGGGCCTAGAGGGAGGCGCCGTGTCTTCTTATGCTCCATCATAGCTTGCCGAATCGCGGGGCGCTGTTCGGTGTAGGCTTCGATGCTCATTAGGTCGGAGATGCTAATTTTCTTCATTTGTCTTAATCCTAAATTTGGCGTATTCGTTTTCTATATGCCATATGCATGGCAGAGAAGGTCGAGAGGGTGGATAGCTTTCTGATCGTTATCCAGATTATTTTCGATATGCTTGCCGGCCACGGGGCAGTCACTGCCATAAAAATCAGGAACCTGCTCGCGGATTTGCTTAACGATAGGACGAGCAATCTTATTGGCGAATTCGAAAGTCTCTGACTTGACGCCGTAAGTACCATCGTGGCCCGAGCATCGTTCGATATTCTTAACGTTAGTCTCTTCAATAAGTTCGAGAATCTGTTTCGTTTTTGGGCCGATGTTCTGCACACGCTGGTGGCAGGCCACGTGATAGCTCACGTTACCGAGGGGATTCTTGAACTCAGTATTGAACTTTCCAGCCTTGTGTAACTTATGCAGATATTCGAATGGATCAAAGAACGCTTGTCCTACCGCAAGCACCTTCTCATCACTGGGAAACATAAGCGGCAGTTCTTGCTTGAACATCAAAACGCAAGAAGGAACCGCGGCGATGATTGCATTGCCGGCTTTCACCATTTCATACAACGCCGGGATATTCTTATCCTTGAGCTGTGTAACGCTCTTCAGATCGCCCAGTTCTAGCTTTGGCATGCCGCAGCAGTGTTCTCTTGTGGCTAGGTTTACTTTGACATTGTTGTGTTCGAGCACCTTGATCACGCTGTCCGCGATCGATGGTTCGTTGTAGTTGCAGTAACAGGTCGTAAACAGAGTGACTTGTTCGCGCTCAATGCTAGATTCGGCATTAGCTTCAGCCGGGTTGTAGATGTGCGCTGCGTGCTTCTTGCGCGCTGGCTGGTTGGTATATTCAGGAAGCTTGGCATCTTTGTGTATGCCCATGGTCTTGTCGAGCATGCCGCGCAGCACGCCATTTTTATTAGCGCCATTGACGATGGCGTTAATAACGGGCTTCGTCGCCACCTTGCCGATCATGTCGGTGCTGGTGATGACATTGTCGCGGAATTTGCTTTCGCCTTTCTTGAATTTGACGGCCTTTGCTCGCAGCATTAAGTGCGGGAAGTCGACGTTCCATTCATGGGGCGGGACATAGGGGCACTTTGTGAGGTAGCACAAATCGCAGAGATAGCATTGATCGACTACCTTGCTGTAGTCGGCAACATCGATACCGTCGACTTCTAGGGTTGGGCTTTCGTCTACCAGGTCAAACAGTGTTGGGAAGGCGTTGCAGAGACTGACACAGCGTCGGCAGCCATGACAGATGTCATAGACTCGCTCTAACTCTTTGTTAAGATTGTCTTCATCCCAGAACACGGGATCATTTTGGTTGAGCGGATGCCTGGTGGGCGCGCTCAGACCGCCTTCTCTGTTTTGATCAGACATAAGGAACTCAATTTTTTGGACTTGAAACTACGGAAATACTAGTAGCAGTGTAGAGCTTTGATTTTGAACTGCGCGAGCTTTTACTGCGATTTTTCAAATTGCTGGCATCAATTTGATGCCAGCTACTCGACTTAGGATGCTTTTTAGTCGTCTAAGGCATCCAATGCTTTCTGAAAACGGTTAGCGTGTGAGCGCTCAGCCTTCGCCAGAGTCTCCATCCAATCGGCAATTTCATCGAAGCCTTCATCGCGGGCATCTTTTGCCATGCCAGGGTACATGTCGGTGTACTCATGCGTTTCACCGGCAACGGCTGACTTCAGGTTATCTTCGGTGCCGCCAATAGGCATGCCAGTTGCAGGATCACCAACCTCTTCGAGATACTCAAGATGGCCGTGCGCGTGTCCAGTTTCGCCTTCCGCTGTTGAGCGGAAAAGTGCAGATACATCGTTGTACCCTTCGACGTCAGCCTTCTGGGCGAAATACAGGTAGCGACGATTCGCCTGGGATTCGCCTGCGAATGCAGCTTTCAAATTTTCTTCTGTCTTTGAACCTTTCAATGACATGGTGTTTCTCCTAGTGGTTTGCAATTAACTAATGCGGATCCCGTTTTGCCCTGAGGCTTGCTTGCCGCTTTGTTGACAGCAAGTATAGGATCATTAAGTCGGTGTACTCTACGTCAATTCGAATATCAAATCTAATCGATTTTTTTGAGTGCTTTGATCGTTTTTATCGATTATGATTTTAGTCATGAATCCTTCGATTAAGCAGCTTAAATACCTCTGCGCGGTAGCCGAGCACCGGCACTTCAGTAAGGCCGCAGTGGCCTGCCATGTTACGCAGTCCACCCTAAGTGCAGCAATACAGGAGCTCGAATCCCAGCTCGGCGTGAAGATATTTGAGCGTAACAAGAAGACGGTGCTGATCACCTCTCTAGGTCAGAAGCTTTTGCTGCAGGCGCGCATAGTTCTGGGCGACGTTGAGGACTTCGTAGGTATTGCTCGTGCTCATGAAGCTCCGCTTGTGGGGGACCTGCGCTTAGGGGTAATTCCAACCATAGGGCCATTCCTATTACCCGCCATTCTTTCGGAGCTTCGTAAGAGTTTTGACAAGCTGAAGCTCTATCTAAAAGAAGAGATGAGTGCACAGCTCGTTCAGCAATTACAGCAGGGGCAGCTGGACCTAATCATTCTGGCATTTCCCTTCCCGTTGCCTGATATGGAGACAGTGAGTCTGTTTAAAGACGAATTTTTGCTCTGTCTTCCACCGGGTCACGAATTAGAGAAGGTGAAGCAGGTGAAGCAGCATCAGCTGCGCGGACAGAGCCTTCTGCTTCTCGAAGAGGGGCACTGTCTTCGCGATCATGCATTGGAGGCCTGCAAATTGGAGAGCGCCGATACCGATCTTGTCTATCAGGGGACGAGTCTGCACACCCTGGTGCAAATGGTGGCAAACGGGCTGGGTATGACGCTATTGCCTGCTATGTCGATTAAGGCTGATGTGCTGGGCGATACGCATCTGCAGATCAAACGTTTCTCTAACGAGAATGTGTCCAGAGAAGTCGGTATGGCGTGGCGTAAGTCAGATCCACGCCGAGCAGAATATTTGTTATTGGCTGAGTTTGTAAAGGAGCATATCGGTCATTCGGCCGAATCGGACAAGAAGTCTAAATGAGGGTATTTGCCGTTTCGGATATCCATGTCGACTATGCAGAAAACCTAGTCTGGATTCTTAGTCTGGACCGTAAGGAATACGCAAACGACATCCTAATTCTCGCTGGCGACGTGACTGATAAGATGGCGCTGCTTGAGCAAGTATTAGTCTCGCTTGCAGCAAGTTTTAAGGCGGTATTGTTTGTGCCGGGCAATCATGAGTTGTGGGTGCGCGAAGATGATTTTGACTGTTCTTTGGATAAATTCGACGCGATCGCTGAACTTTGTAAGTCCTGTGGTGTTCATGCAGATGTTTTCGAGTTGTCTGATATTAGTTTCGTGCCCTTGTATTCTTGGTACGATTTTTCCTTCGGCGAGCCAGACCGACACCTGCGCAGGGCATGGCGCGATTTCCGCGCATGCTCATGGCCTGAGCAATTGCCTGAAAGCAAGGATGTCTCAGAGTACTTTCTTAAGCTGAATATCCCCAACCTGACTATTCGTAACAAGACGGTAATTAGTTTCTCGCACTTCTTGCCAAGAATAGATGTCATGCCTGTTGGAATACCGCTCAAGCGAAGAAATATTTACCCGGTACTTGGGAGCGAGGCCTTGGGGTTGCAAGTAAAGCAGCTCAACCCGACGATCCATGTATATGGACATAGCCACGTGAATCAATTCATCGAGCTAGATGACATACACTATGTAAACAACGCGTTTGCGTATCCGAGTGAAACATATATAGCTCGTAAGCAACTGAAGTGCATCTTTGAGTGTTAAAGAGATGAGTGCTGAATAAAATAGTCTGAAATTCACTAGAGAGAATGATGCTGTGACAGAAATGCGGATTGATGACACGGAGATTCACCTGTGGCAGTTAGAACAGGGCGATTTCGAGCTGTCTTCGTTGCAGAAAGAGTGCTTAGCATGGCTAACGAATTCCGAGCTCAAGAGGTTTCAGCGCTTTCAGTTCGATCGAGACCGCAAGCAATTGCTGCTCGGTCGCGTTCTGATGCGGATTGCACTATCGAGTTACGATAGATCGGTAGCGCCAGCGTCCTGGGATTTCACGCACAACGACTATGGCAAACCTAGCATCAGCGAGGAGCAGAATTCCGCCTCGCTGTATTTTAATTTATCTCACTCGGCCGAAAAGGTTGTCCTAGCGGTGTCGCGATTCAAAGATATCGGCGTCGACGTTGAGTGCGCTAGGAAGCCGCGGCGAGTAGAGGCGATCGCACAGCGCTTTTTCTCAGATCTAGAAGCTACCCAATTACTCTCTCTGCCAGAGGATCAGCAGCAGTCGCGGTTTTATGATTTGTGGACATTGAAGGAAGCGTATATCAAGGCTTGCGGCATGGGGTTGGCGATACCGCTACAACACTTTTCGTATGGTTTTGCGGGCGACGATAGACTCACTATCGAGTTTGATGCGCGGCGCAATGACGTGGAAAGTACGTGGCAATTTTGGCAGCTTTCTGCAGGGCCTGACTTTACATTGGCGGTTGCTGCGAAGACGGGCGAAGAGGGGCTAGTAAAGTCGCTTTCTGGATGGAGGCTGGTCGACTTAGATAAGTTTCTCGAACAACAGGTTCATGTGATTCGCAGTAAGTAGGCGCACAGCAAAGAATTTAGCTACTCCTCATCTTGCGCTTTTTTAGCCTGCCACATTTTTACGGTGCGAATTACATTGCCCTGTATTTGTACCGTTTCTGCATAGTAGCCATCGAGTTTGATACCTACTGATGAATCAGGGATCGACTGCAACATCTCTGTGAGTAAACCATTCAGAGTTTTCGCCCCAGTGTTGTCTAGGTTCCAAGAGAGGATGCGATTGATGTCGCGAATACTGGTGGAGCCATCGATAAGGTAGCTGCCATCTTCTTGAGCATGAAAATCCTTGCTGCTGTCGGCAAGGTCGGTGGTAAATTCACCAACGATTTCCTCGAGTATGTCCTCTAAAGTTACGAGACCCTTGATCGCACCGTACTCATCAACGACCACCGCCATGCGCAATTTCTTTCTCTGAAAATTAGACAGTTGAATGTGCAGGGGCGTGCTTTCGGGTATGTAATAGGGCTCGATAGTTTCGCCGAGTATTGCAGTCTTATTGACCGTCTCCAGTCGGATCAGTTTGCCGACACTGCGCAGATGCAGTATACCAACTAGGTTATTGATGTCTTTTTTATAGACGGGCATACGCGTATGCTGGCTGCTGCTGATTAGGCTTAAAATTTCGTCAGTGTTGGCTTCTATATCTATGCCGACAATGTCATGTCTCGGTACGAGAATGTCATTCACGGTAACGTGTTCTAAGTCGAGGATGTTGAGCAGCATGCCCTGTCTGCGCCGTGATATTCTCTCGCTGGACTCGTAGACGACAGTACGCAGTTCCTCTGCAGAGAGTTGCTGATGGCTGTCATCAGATACTGAATTAAAACCTAAGACCCTCACTAGTGCATTCGAAACTACATTGACCATCCATACAACTGGATACAGAATTTTCAGCAGTAGAAGCAGAATCAGGCTAGAAGGGTGGGCGATTTTCTCAGGATAGAGTGCTGCAATAGTCTTCGGTGTTACCTCGGCGAATATTAACACGACAAGTGTTAGGACGATTGCAGTAATCAGTGGTGCTGGTTCGCCAAATATTTGAATTGCGATTGTTGTGGCGATTGCTGCAGCGAGAAAGTTAACGAAATTGTTTCCAATCAGGATGACGCCGATCAGTTTGTCGGGAGTTTCCAAAAGTTTGCTCGCGCGACTCGCCCCGGCGTGTTTATTTCTCGCGAGGTGCTTCAGACGGTAGCGATTAAGGCTCATCATTGCGGTTTCGGAGCTGGAAAAATATGCCGAGGCTAGGATCAGCAATCCGAAGGAAAGGAGCAACATGGCGAGGCTGGGTTCTTCGGCGCTCATTTAAGCACTATCTCGTAGAGGCTATGATGGAATAGCTGGACGGAATGTGTTTTCAAATGATTAAGTATTCCAGAGCGAACTTCACGCCATAGAACCCAATGATAAGAAGCGTGAACCCACTTAGGGTGCCGCGAATAGCGGTTTGACCACGCCAGCCAAGCTGGTGGCGGCCCCAGAGTAGAACTGCGAAAACGATCCAGGCTAAGAGTGAAAATACGGTCTTGTGAATGACCCCGTCTGCCCCCCAGATATCGTCGAAGAATAAGAACGCGGTGGCGATGGTAAG
>Ga0209425_10006145_pt1 | contig 11590 bp, 6 predicted proteins | sample COG_05_FD_184749 | JGI IMG/M metagenome (GOLD analysis project Ga0209425, IMG submission 184749) | Pelagic Microbial community sample from North Sea - COGITO 998_met_05 (SPAdes) (version 2) | ecosystem: Environmental > Aquatic > Marine > Neritic zone/Coastal water | place: Helgoland, sampling... | reverse complement strand
ATTAAATGTCAGCTGTCCAAATACATCTAAACATATGGTTAATGAAGGTTTAAAAGTATTTTTAAATAAAAAACGTACTTGGTGTATTATTAAATTACCCCCTATAAATTATCAGGATGATTTTGATAGATATTATAATGAAGGGTTTCGTCAATTTCATCTTTCTAATACTTTGCCAACAAAATATGGTGGATTATCGGGACCTTCATTAAAACCTTATACTAAAAGAAATATACAATATATTAAAAAATTTTATCCAGGTTGTACTATTATTGCTGGCGGCGGTATACGTTCTATGAAAGATGTTGAAGAATATCGAAAATCTGGCGCAGATCATTTTAGCGTATCTTCATTATGTTTTAATCCAATTGCATTTCTAAAATTTTACACTGAATTTTCAAATCCTTTTTAATTATATAATCTAATGAATATATAATTAAATGACAAGAACTTTTGGTAGTTTTGAAGATTTATCAGCTAGGGGAGGAAAGCGCCGCAAAACACGTAGAAAAAGAGGAAAGGGACAAATTTTTACAAGAAGCAGAAACTCTATGATTGGAAGGAAGTTAATAAATCCAACCGGAGGAAATTCTTGGGAAATTGTAACAGAGGAAAATGGAGTAGTGTCTGTAAAAGAAATTAGTTCGGGAACTGGCGCAACAGGGAATCAAACTATATTTGGACCAATTGAGTTATCCGTTTTACACCAAGCTGGTTGGGTTTGGGAGGAAATAACTTCTTCTAGTGGAGCAACTCATTCGGGTGGTCGCAAAAGAAAAACTAGAAAAAAGGCACCAATTAAAATATTATGTGATTTTCCTAGCGGGAATATAATTCATAAAAAGACCAAAACAATAAAAGATAAAAATATATTTACATTGGAAATAAAGAAAGACCCGTATCCAAAAAGTGTAAAGAAAAAATATCAAAATTGGTACTTTTTTAAAGTTGAAAACGCAAAAGGTGAAAAATGCAAGTTTATAATAGAAAATCTAGTTAATATTGATAATGACTGGAATAAACATAATGTTGTTTTTACTTATAATCATAAAGATTTCAAGAGACATCCTACAGAAGTTAAAAACAATACTTTATCCTGGGAATTTACACCAAAGAAAAACAACGTTTGTTTTTCATATTATGTTCCATATTGTCTCTCTAGAAATTATAAATTAACAGATAAATTATCTAAACGAAAAGCTGTTAAAAAATCAATTTTGGGGCTTTCCCCTTTGAAAAATAAAATAGAGGTATTAAAATTTGGTAAAGGAGAAAAAAACATCTTTATTATAGCAAGACAACATCCTGGAGAAACAATAGGCTCGTGGATGCTAGAGGGCTTTATTTCAACATTTTTCTCTCCCAAATCACATAAAATAAGAAAAATATTAATGAATAAATTTACATTTCATATATTTCCAATGGCTAATCCTGATGGAGTACAATTGGGACATTGGTATACACAATCGCACGGCGATAATTGTAATAGACAGTGGCACAAGACAAAATGTCTTGAAGTTAAAATGATGCGTAATTATATTGAAAAACAAGACAACGGTTGTTTATATATTGATTTACACGGAGACGAAGGGTGTTCCAACCACTTTATAACAGCGAGTGGTAAAGCAAAAGAGGATAAACATAGTCCGTATAATTTTTTCCGAAAAAGAATGGTAGAATATAATAAACATTTTCAGTTAAAAGATTATTATACTGTAAAACTTCATAAAGTCCATGGAACATTTGATGGTGCTTGGGATAATTCATTTACAATAGAAGGGTGTATGAAACACGATTATAATAAACAATCATTACAACTTGAACCATTAAAAATTGGAAAGCATTTGTTTAAAGCATTATATGATTGGTCTTTTATTTAAAACAATAAAGGCATTTTTTCACTAAAAGTTTTATTATTTTTTCTTTCGTTTCGCTCGTTCTTTTAATTCATCGTCAAAATCTTTTTTAGTAAGTTCATACGCCCAATGTTGTAATGTTTGTCTAATGGCAGGACTTATAGAGTAATCCTTCCATTTTGTCTTTCCTCCTTCGCTCATAATCCTTGTTACAAGCCATTTTTTAAATCGACCCTTTTCACCTGCTAATTTTTTCCACCTACTGATTTGCCTTTCGTCGTCTTTGCTTCTTCTACCATTATAAAATTCGCAATACCATTGAACCCATCCATATGGATCCTTTTTTTCTATCCATCCTTTACTTTCCCAATAACATAATTTAGTACCTACTTTTTTACCATATTTATTTATTTTTTTGTCATATTTGACATAAGGTGTTGTTAAATGCTTTTCAGGAATACCTTTCCACCAACCCAATTTACTATATTTTTTATGTTTATTTTTTAATGTACCTTTATGAAATTTTGATTTAATTGGTCTCCAATATGTTCCCCCAAAACTTCCCATTTTGAAAATATCTCTTGGAGTTAGATTGGGACAAAAATCAGGATAATCGGAGAAAAAAAGTTTTCCACTTTTTTTTCGTGGTTTTATTTTTTTCGTGGTTTTATTTTTACGTGTTCTTTTACTTTTTCTTGTTGTCATTTATATATTAATTAGAAATTTTACAATTGAGAAATGGGTATTTTTTATATAATCTGAATATGGCTTGTTCTTTCATTTTTGCTTCTATCATAATATCAATGGTTGTGTTGTATTTTTTAGGTATTTCTAATAAATATTCGGGCACAACCTCTATATAATCGCTATGATGTCCGCACTTACCACTTCCTTGTTCGCTAATATGAAATTTTGGTTTTATATCTCTTCTTTTCCAAGTTTCAAGTATATCTTTCATATAATAAGCGGGGTCTTCAAAACGTTCGTCTGGATGTAATTTATTATAACAAGTATAATGATGTGTGTCAAAAACAACCGGTATATTTACCCGTCTAGATATTTCTAAACAATCTAATATAGAATAACATTTCTCGCAATTTTCCAATACTACTCGTCGCTTAATTTTGTCAGGTAATAGTTCAAATTGTTCGCACCATCTTTCCATCGTTTTTACTTTATCGCCATAAACACCGCCCCCATGTATAACCATAACAGAATTTTGGTCTAATCCCATTAGGTCAAGAACATCGGCATGATATGATAAATCTCTAATAGTTTGCTCGAATGCTTTTGGGTTCGGCGTCCCAATTACATTATATTGACCTGGATGAAAGGTTAATCTCTGATTATACTTCTTTGATTTTTCACCGACCTGTTTTAATAAATCTAACGCAAAATCAAAGTCGTAATCTTCTACCTTTGTATTTGATTTATGTGGAAACATTTCGCTACTCAATCTAAAGAATTTAATTCCATTTTCTTCATTCCAATCCATCATTTTAAGCAAATCCTTTAAATTCTGCACTATCTTAGATTTTAAAGTTTCAATGCCTTTTTCTTTGATTGTTCTCATTATCATTTTTCTTGACATAAATATAGGTGGTTTTTGTTTTCGCAAGATTGTATTTAAACAGCATAGTCCTAGTTGTATGTTTTTGTTTTCGCTCATTGTGTCTTTTATTGTTGGTTTATTAATTTTATAAATATTTATAAAATTAATTCAATTTATTGTGTATTTTTCTCTCCCAAATGTTTATTTTTTCTTTTTTTTGTTTTTATTTTTCTTTTTTTCCTTTTTATACAAAATTGTCTTTGGGAAAACCCCCTTGGGGTATTACAATTAATACTATCTTTATATTTTTTAGACCATTTTCCACCCGTTTGCATATTATCCAGCGCCCTAGTTATTTCCCCTATAGTAACGAGTGGCTTTTCTTTCGGTTTCAATTGTTGATGGACGGGTTTGTGAATACCTTGTAGCGAATCGTCAATTATTTTAACAACTCGTTTGGGTTTTACGACAAGTGGAGCCTTTCCAAGGTTTGCTAGACCTGCCCTTGTTGTCGCAGACCTTTTCAGTTTGCCCCTTCCTTTTTTATTTCGCTTTTTAGTTTTTTTCTTACCACCAATTTTTACTTGTTTAACTCTTCGCGTTCCCTTTTTATATTTTTTATATGCTTTCTTAGCTAATTTATAAGCTCTACTTTTTTTACTACAATTTTCTTGAATTATTTTAAAATCTACAGCGGATGCTTTTCCACCGGTTATAGCGCTTGCCATTCTAGCATAACCCCAAGAATGCCCCGTTTGATTTGGTCTACTTCCACTTGAAAAATACGCACCTTGTCCTTTCTGAAACATTTTTTTTAATCCTTTTAATTTACATTTTGTTGCTTTTGCTAATTTTCTCGTTGGCTTTATCTTATCTATTTTATACATTTTACGCGCTTTGATTATATGAGGAGATACTTTTGATTTAAATGATTTCATTTTCTTTCTCGTATGGTATTTGCCTTTCTTATAAGCTTTTCTTGACTTCTTTAATTCTTTTGCTTGTTTTGCCCTGTCTTTTTTTGAAAGTTGTGTTGGAACGTATCGTTTTGGAACACTTGTTTTTCTTTTTCTACCACCCCCTTGTGTATAAAAATTTTTATTAATTAATGCGTCATCGCGTGGTGCTTCGCTAGTCATATATATAACATTCATATTATTATTTGAATGTTAAAAAGATATTAAATTTTATGAATGAAACAAATCAACTAATTTCCTGGAATATTCCCCATCGGAAGGATAATGGAGGCCAGCTTGAACTCTACAAATATCACATCTATATGCCAGTTTTTTAAACAGGTCTTCTTTTTCAGGGTATTTTTTTGATAAAAGTTTATATAACAAGTGTGCTTGGTACGCATGTCCGGCAGGAAACGCAGGACTTTGCGCGGTTGAGGTGTCTATCGGTTTTATGGACGGGTCTACCTGCTCTGGTCGTGCTCTGTTTATTATATATTTATTGCCATATATAATTAGTTGAATGCGCGCACTTAAAATAATTTTATTTAATTCTTTTTTCGTTTCATTGACATAAGGTAAGAAAGCGGAGGCGATTGACTTGTTTGTGAGATAAAAAAAATGTATGTCATCTTGTGTTCTGTTTTTTATGTATTCCTTAACTTTTTTAATTTCTTCATTATTATTTGGATAAAAAGGTATTGTGGGAGAAAAGGCAACATAACCTTTAAAAAAGACAACAAAAATTAGGTATACAGTGGTTATTGTGATAATTTTTTTTATATTAAATTTCATTATATATAAATTACATAATAAAATTAAACATACATTCCAGCAGGAGGTCCGTTGCGGTCATCTTTTTTAACTAATTTTTTTGCTATATCTACCGTGACCGTAAATGGGAATTCGACTTTAAAACTGGTTTCTTTTTCAAACAATTTACTGTCACTTTTCATTAATCTATATAAATTTAATTTTGTATATACGATTTCAAGAGCTCGCTTGAGGTTTCTAACTCCCTTTTCAGAATTAACCAAATTGTCGGAAATATATCCGATAGTTTCATCTGGTATAATAATATCACCTTCTTTAAAATTTAAAGTTTTGATTATTTTTGGCAATAGATACTTTTGAGAAATAATGCATTTATCTCCTTTTTTGTATCCGTCAGTATTAATTCTATACATTCTATCCTTTAGAATGCTGTCAATCTTTGATTCATCGTTGTAACTAAATATAAATAATACTTTACTCAAATCAAAATCGATTCCTGAAAAATATTTATCGTGGAATTTATCATTTTGTGCTGTATCGGTTAAATGGGTTAGAATACCTACAATTTCTTTACCTCTTGGTGTATTACTAATTTTATCAAGTTCATCGAAATAAATTACGGGGTTCATGCATTTACTACGAATGATAATATCAACAACTTGTCCCCACACGCTGCCTTCATATGTGTATGAATGACCTTCTAGGAAACTACTGTCAGTAGCACCTCCTAGAGCTATAAATGCGAATGGTCTTCCCAATATTTTACTGACACCTTCTTTTAATAAAGTAGTTTTACCTGTTCCCGGAGGTCCGCCAATAGCAACAGCTGTTCCGATGGAGTTTGGATTACTTATCCACTGGCCTACTAATTGCATGATTTGCATTTTAGCGTCATCCATTCCATAAACAGCTTCGTCCAGCGTTGTTTTGGCGCATTCCATAAATTCATTATATTTTTCTTCACCATCATCAAAAGAGACGGGTAAATTATTATATTTGTTAAATGGTATTTTCATAAAGGCATCAACCCATTGTTTAATTTTATAATATTCACCAGAACCCGGGTCCATCCATTGTAAAGTTTCTAACTTTTTCATAGCGGTAGATTTATATCTAACAGGAATATCTGCCTCAATCAATGATACTTTATAAGGGACTTCTACTTTTGTGTAATTATTTACTTCTTTTAATTTTTTCATAAGTTTTTTTTGAATTTGTGTAGACAAACCCTTGAAATATTTGAATTCATTCAAAGCGGTGTTTCCTCTTAACAACTTTTTAAACTTTTTTAAATTGCTGGCCTTTTTCTTTATATCAATTTTTTCTTGTTTTTCTTTTTCTATTTGTTCCTTTTTCTCTGCCATTTCTTTATATTTATCATATAGTGCTTTTTTCCCTCCTTTCTTTCTCGCATTTATTAACATTTCTAACTCCAACATGATGTCGTTTTGTTGTGTTAAAGCATCGTAGCTTGATAACCGTTTTTCCGGAATGTTTGCGATGGGTTCGTAAATCTCTCCCTCGTCATCCGCGTCTAATTGGATATCATATAATTTAATCCTTGGTAAATATTTTCCGTTTTTGCTTTTTGGGTGGTGCCATTTCGTTTTTAAAATAGTTGCGGGATATGGTTTATCCCAACCTTCAAGTTTCGCAAATACTTTATCTCCTACACTATATTCATTTTTACTTGTTTTTTTTTCATCGGATTTTCCCATCGTCGAGTCTTTATTTTCATCTACTTCTTCGTCGGAAGAAATAATTACTTCTCCTTCGCTTTCTTCTTCACTTTCTTCTTCACCAATACCTCTTCCTAGTTGAGTGGTAAATATAATATTAAATTGGTTATCTAATATATTTTTGGCTTGATTATGTAAATCATTATCCTCTTCTTCTTGAAGACTTTCTAAATAAGCAACCATTTCCTCGTCAACCTCGTCAACCTCGTCGTCTTCTTGGCTCGATGCTACTTGCGAATCATACTCAGGGTCATATTCAGACTCATCGTCCTCGTCCTCATACTCTTCTACTGTATATACTTGCTTCTTTTTAGAACGCTTGCTTCTTCTTGGGCGTGTTTCTTCGATTTCGTCTTCTATAAATTTATCATCTGTCTTTTTTTTATTGGGTTTTTTTGTTTTAGATTTCTTTTTGATGGTGGTTTGCGGTTTTTTCTTATTCCCTTCTCTAACTTTACCATTTTTCCTTTTTTTCTTATTCCTTTTATTTTCTTCATCTTTTTTGGCACTGTATTTCCTACCAAGAGAACGAAACATTTCAGAAAATTCTTTAGTTCCTGATTTAGGAATTTCTTCTTCGCTGTCTATTTCATCGTGGTCGTTCATATAAATATCGGCATCACTCTCATCGTCACTGCTAGAACTTTTATTTCGCTTCATTTTTGAACCTCTCGATTTTTTAGGAGTATCTGCTTTATCTTTTGGCATTATATTAAATAAATTATATTTTATTTTATTTAAATCAGTTTTTTGATATCTAAATATAAATTATAAATTGATAAAAAAATATAAAAAGAATATTAATATATATATTAATGTCGATAATAGGTTCTGATAAAAAGAATAAACTAAACACATCCCGTATTATAGGGTTACAGTTCAGTGTATTATCACCTGACGAAATTAGAAATGCGTCTGTGGCTGAAATAACAAGCAGAGATACATATATTAACAATAAGCCGGTAATTGGAGGATTATTTGACCCGCGAATGGGAGTTTTAGAACCGGGGCTAATCTGTCCCACAGACGGATTGAATTATATGAAAACACCAGGTTATTTCGGTCATATTGAATTGGCTAGACCTGTATTCTACATTCAATTTATAGAAACTATTAAAAAGATTTTAAGGTGTATTTGCATTAAATGTAGTAAGTTAAAAATCAATAAAGAAAAGTATAAATTTGCCCTGAAAATGCCAAGTCAAAAAAGGTGGGATTATGTATTCAAATTGGCTCAAAAAATCAAAAGATGCGGACAAGACCACGAACACGGATGTGGATGCAAGCAACCTAAAAAAATTTATAAACAAGATTTAGCAAGCATTTATGCCGAATGGGAGAACAACGAAGGTATTATTGATGAAAACGGAGAAAATAATAAGAAACCGACTATTAAATTAACGCCCGAAGCGGTATTAAAATTATTTAAAAGAATATCAGATGAAGATGTTAATTTTATGGGGTTCAGTAGTTTGTGGTCTAGACCAGAATGGTTTGTATGTCAAGTGTTGGCGGTACCTCCTCCTGCTGTTAGACCGTCTGTAAAACACGATGCACAACAAAGAAGCGAAGATGATATTTCCCATATAATTGTTAATATTATTAAAGCAAATTCAACTTTATCAGAGAAAATATCAAAAAATGCGGCGGAAAAAGTAATTGAAGATTGGACTACTGTTTTACAATATTATATAGCAACAATGGTTGATAATAAAATACCAGGCGTGGCTAGTGTAGCACAGCGCTCAGGAAGAGCTTTAAAATCAATTAAAGAAAGATTGGTTGGAAAACAAGGAAGGGTGAGAGGTAATTTAATGGGGAAACGCGTTGATTTTAGTGCTAGAAGTGTTATTGGACCAGACCCTATTTTGAAAATAGGTAGATTGGGTGTTCCTATAAAAATAGCAAAAAATATTACATTCCCACAAGTAGTAAATAAAAGAAATAAAAAATTTCTTCAAAAACTAATGGAAAATGGACCCAATAAGTATCCGGGTGCTAATATTTTGGAAAAGAAAAATGGTGAAAGTATTTCTTTGCGTTATGTTTTACGTGAAACACAGAAATTAAACGAAGGCGATATTCTTCACAGGCATATGTTAGATGGAGATCCCGTTCTTTTTAACAGACAACCTTCTTTGCATAGAATGTCTATGATGTGTCATAGAGCTCAAATTATGAAAAAAGGAGCTACTTTTCGAATGAATGTTGCCGATACAAAGCCATATAATGCCGATTTTGATGGTGACGAAATGAATATGCACGGTCCTCAAGATGAAGAAAGTCAAGTTGAACTTTTGACATTAGCTTCTGTTCCTAGACAAATTATTAGTCCTGCTAGTAATCAGTCTATCGTAGGTATATTTCAAGACTCGCTGTTGGGCGCTCATCGTTTTACAAGAGAAAATATCAACTTCGATACACGAACGGCAATGAACCTTTTAATGTATTTCGATAAACCAGATACATCTCTCTTTAAAAAAAACAAACCCATTTCTAGCTTTGATTTATTAACACAAATATTGCCCCCAATGTCTTTGAAATTTTCGAATGGACTATTAAAACCAGAGGAAAATACGAAGAAATCCAATAATATTATTGAAATCAAAAACGGTTCTTATAAACGAGGACATATTGATAAAGGAACTCTTGGCGCGGTTTCAAAAGGATTTCTTCAAAGAATATTTAACGATTTTGGTTATAAGCAATCTGAAGATTTCATAGATAATTTACAAGCAATTGTTACAGAATATATGAAATTAAGCTCTTATAGCGTTGGTATTAGCGATTTGATTTCTAATAAACAAACAAATAATCTTATTTCACAAGAAATTAACAAAAAAAAGAAGGAAGTTGTCGAATTAATCCAACAATTACATATTGATTCATTTGAAAATCTTACTGGAAAAACAAATGAAGTCGAATTTGAAACTAAAGTAAACGGAATTCTTACAAAGGCAGACGAAGGAGCACGTAAAATTGGAAGGTCTAATTTAGATAGTGATAATCGATTCGTTATTATGGTAAATGCTGGTAGTAAAGGAAGCAATATTAATATCGCGCAAATGATTTCGTGCGTAGGACAACAAACTGTAGATGGTAAAAGAATTCCATATGGTTTCGACGATCGAACTCTTCCTCATTATACTAAATTCGACGATTCCCCCGAAGCTCGCGGATTTGTTGAGAATTCGTTTATTCAGGGATTAACTCCTGAAGAAGTATATTTTCACGCAATGGGTGGTAGAACCGGTTTAATCGACACGGCTGTCAAAACCAGCCAAACTGGATATATTCAAAGAAGATTGATTAAAGGTTTAGAAGATTTGATGGTAAAATATGACATGACCGTTAGAAATAATAAAAATAAAATTATTCAATTTAAGTATGGCGACGACTCTGTTGTTACAACCAAATGCGAACGTCAAAATTATTATTTAATCGATATGACAATGGAAGAAATATACGCACATTATCAAATGCCTAGCATCGAAACCATTTCTAATATTAATTTCACTAAAAAAGCTTTATCAAATATAGCAAGTGAAAAACAAGAACTTATTTCCAAAACCAAGCAGACCATTTTATACATGTTGGATATGCGCGAGAAAATCGTTAAAAATGTATTCAATTATAACAACGAAACACAGGTATTCCTTCCAGTTCATTTTAAAAGAATTATTGATAATATAAAAGAAAGACTCCATATTAAAAAAACATTCTTTGTAGATATTACTCCATTACAAACTTATAAATTAGTTGAAAACGCATACCATTATTTGGAAGAATACTGCAAAGATTCAAAACCTAGCGAATTATTCAAGGTATTATGGACTTACCATCTATCCCCAACACATTTACTTATTAAAAATCATTTTAATAAGAATGGGGTTAAACTCCTATTGGAAGAGCTTATTCATAATTATAAAAAAGCCATCGTTCATCCAGGTGAAATGGTTGGATTAATTGCCGCCCAAAGTATTGGGGAGCCTACCACTCAAATGACTTTAAATACATTTCATTTTGCTGGCGTAGCTTCCAAGAGTAATGTCACTAGAGGTGTGCCTAGAATCGAAGAGATATTATCGTTAAGTGAAAATCCAAAACAACCTTCAATTGAAATCCGATTAAAAGAAGAAGATGAATTAGACCAATCAAAAGCACAAGAATTAAAATATAAATTAGAATATACTTGTCTTAAAGATGTAACCACGTCAGTTAGTATATGTTTTGACCCAAAATTAGAGACTACTAGAATTAAAGAAGACGAGGTTCTGTTAAGACAATTTTTAGCATTTGAAAAATTAATGGAAGAATGTGGCGTCGAAGACGAACAAAAAGACACTCCATTTTCAAAATGGATTATTAGACTTGAATTATCCAGAGAAGACATGCTCGAAAAAGGCATTTCTATGGATGATATTCATTTTGCCGTTAAAAATAGTTTAAAACCCACCTCAGCAATCAAGTGTGTTTTTAGCGATTTTAATTCAGACAAATTGGTTTTTAGAATTCGAATTCAAGAATTTTCCAAAAAAATCGCACAGAAAAAATCATCATTAGACCAAACAGATGATATTTACAAACTTAAATTAATACAAGAACAAATTCTCAACAATATTATTTTGAGAGGTATTAAAGGCATTCCAAAGGTTATTTTGAGAAAAAAACCAAACCAATTAAAATATAAAGATGGTAATTATAAATCACACA
>Ga0209425_10006143_pt1 | contig 11591 bp, 10 predicted proteins | sample COG_05_FD_184749 | JGI IMG/M metagenome (GOLD analysis project Ga0209425, IMG submission 184749) | Pelagic Microbial community sample from North Sea - COGITO 998_met_05 (SPAdes) (version 2) | ecosystem: Environmental > Aquatic > Marine > Neritic zone/Coastal water | place: Helgoland, sampling... | reverse complement strand
GAGCCTGCCCTTCTGCTTGTGCAAAAGAATCATACATGCTGGTATCAACGTGCGATGGTAGCGATGGCTCAGCACCAACAACCGTTGAAGTGACTAGCCCCGCTGCTACCCACATCGGTAGCTTGATTTTTAAAAATCGCATGTCTGAAAGTCCCTGAGACCGCAGAAACTAATCATCAGGTGGCGTCCAATGCCACCCGCTCAGCAAGCCGGCCATTCTTCCAACCCTTTCTGCCTGAAAGGAGTTATGTGCACATTCCGACTTGTTGATTTTCGTCCGATTAGGCAAAAAGAAGTGATTGCTAAATTAGAAAGCCGCACAGCTTTCCTGACCGGCAATTTTCAATTCTGCAAGTAGAGCAAGCATGTACGTCTAATAAGTAAGTATTCAACCCGCTCTGTGATCTCCTGGAAGTTTCAAGAACTACCAACGAGAAAACGCCGCTCACCATGAAGTGAGCGGCGCCCTCGCCTAAACAGGATTTTTTTGACCTAAGCTACCAGCCCTGAGGGGCTGGTAGCTTCAACCTAGATTCTTAGAACTGCCAGATGATGTCGCAACCACCATAAAACTGACCGTTATTATTCAGGTTAGGACCGAATGGCATGTTGCCTGGACCACCTGGCTGGTTGATATTCTGATTGCGGCTGTACCAGTCATACCGTACTTCAGGACGAATGACCAAGTTGTTGCCAACAAGGTAGTTCAGACCCCAAGTTGCTTCCCAGAAGTTACCGGCAAAGCCGTTTCCGTTTCCGGTGAGAGCACCTTCACGGAAGCCACCAGTAGCGACTCGGTATCCATTCACATCCGAGAACCACTCCAATCGAAAACCACCAATCAGGTAATCTGTGAAGTTGTAGAACACGTAATTATTGACACCGTACCAGTACGCTGAACCAGCCTGCTGACCCTGAGTCTGAACAGCGGTATTAGCATGTGCCTGATAACCAATGTCACTCTGGTACACGTACGTTAACTTGTCAGTTAACTCATTCGTGTACACAACACTGGTGACTGTTCGATTACCAATGAAATTTTGGGCAGGGATAGCACCATTGACTGCCCCAGACGCTTCATTGCCACTTGCATTGGCAATAGTAAGAGCCTGAGTTCCATCAGAACTGGAGAATGTTACAGCTCCAAGGAACGATGCATTGCTTGTGCTTCCGGCATAAGGGTTCGCCTGGTTTGTTGGCAAGCCAACGTCCCAGTTATCCCAACCGTTGGTGATACCAGCGATGATGGACAACTGATCGTTTGGATTCCACGTTCCAAGTACACCAGTATGGGTAAACGGTTCGCCATACTGCATGGTGTAAGCATGAGTGTAGAAGAAGTTACCGATCGCGGGTACGACTTCATAACCAATCAGAGTATAGAAATGTCCAAACTTGACATTCAGCGTTTGGTTTCCGACTTCACCATAAAGCTGTGGCATGGCTAAACCATAGTAACGATTTGTAGCCCAATCGTCAGGTGCAAATCCGTCGAGCCCAGCAGCTTGGGTGTAAAGGAAGTCAGTACCATAGAGCAGGTCGATTCGACCACCCAGACTGATTCCTTCGTCTTTCAGGATCCGCTCGTTGATGAGGTAAAGCTGATTCATCTGTCCCTGCCACGCACGATCATTAAACGTGATCGGACCATTCCAAGGGGAGCCCAAGGCATTGGCACCAATACCGAGTTCAACGAAACCGTACGTTTCAATTCCTCGGTTTAATAAAAAGTCTGTTTCGAGGTAACGCGTTGCTCCCTCTTCAATTGCTGCTTCTTGCGGTGCAGCTCCGCGATACTGATAGACGTCCTCATCGGGTACGCCTGCACGAGGCATCAGCGTGACGGGCGCCTGCCCTTCAGCCTGTGCAAATGAATCATAAATGCTGGTATCGACTTGTGCCGGTATCGTTGGTTCTGCACCAACAACCGTTGAAGTCACCAGACCAGCGGCTACCCACAATGGCAGCTTTAACTTTAAAAATCGCATGTTCGAATCTCTCCCGATCCATAGGTGTCAATCACCAGGTGGCATCCTTTGCTACCTGTTAGGCGCGTAGGTCATAAAAAGGAAACCTTTCCGCCAAAAAAACTTCCCTAACTAAACCCACTTGCGGATGATCGTCACAACAATGTGACAAAACTGATTTTTACAAAAGAAAGCCGTACACTTTCCCAAATCGATACGACCCGAATGTAAGAATAGAGGGGACAGGCGGACCTTACGGCCGCAGAACGCCCTCTAGCATGGCGTCAACGAACGACTCTGGGTCAAACGTCGCGAGATCATCTGCCGATTCACCGAGCCCAACAAATTTGACGGGTAATCCAAACCGTTCAGCAACGGGCACAATCACGCCTCCTCGAGCAGACCCGTCGAGCTTGGCAAGAACGATTCCGGTACAGCCAGCGGCTTCCTTGAAACCCTCCGCTTGAGACAGCGCGTTCTGACCAGCTGTTGCATCGATGACAAGGAACACCTCATGAGGTGCATCAGGAATCTGTTTGCTAATAACACGACGGATTTTCCCAAGTTCCTGCATTAGATTCGATTGATTCTGGAGTCTTCCAGCTGTGTCAATAATGCAGATGTCAAAGTCTCCTTCGACAGCTTGCGAGACTGCCCGATGAGCGATACTTGCGGGATCAGAGTTCGGTTCACCGCGCACAATTTCTGCCCCTAGACGACCTGCCCACATCGAAAGCTGTTCCACGGCTGCAGCTCGAAACGTATCACCTGCTCCAAGAACAACTCGAAGTCCTGCCTCGGTAAAGCGTCGAGTAAGTTTTGCGATTGATGTGGTTTTTCCTGACCCATTGACTCCTGTCACCAAAATTACGGTTGGCCCGGATGATGACGTAGCAAGGTCTCCAGTCGTCCCTGCAAGCTTTTCAGAAAGTGTTCGACGAATCGACTCAACCACAACCTCTGGGTCAACGACTCGGGATCGCAGCCGCTCCTCAACATCTTTCACAATGGCTTCGGCTGCAGAAGGCCCCATATCAGTCCGCACCAAAGCACCGCGAAGTTCCTCAAGAAAGGCTGCATCGACATGTCGTCCTTCCTGCTTCAGCAGATCTCGAACGTCTGTATTGAGAACCTGCGCAGTCTTTGACAGACCCGCCCGAAGACGATCAAAAACACTCGGCTTAGCTGCACCAGGCTCCTCTTCTGTGCGCGGTGACGATTCTGCTGAAGATTTTCCAAAGCGAAATAATGCCATGAATACTAACTACTTTATTTATCGTGAAAAAAGGAGGAAGAAATCCCCTGACCTAGACATCGGCTGGGTTTACTTCTTCTTGTAGTGTCTTTCGAAGTTCTTCCCGATCGTCGAGGCAACGCCCGAGTATTCCGCTGACGAATGGGGCTGAATTGGCTGAACCATAGCGACGCGCAAGCTCAATACCTTCATCAACCACAACTGGTCCGGGCGTGTCAGAACAAGCAAGCTCAAACACCGCCAGCCGCAAAACGGCACGGTCTGTTGAAGCCATTCGGTTTACTCGCCAGTGTTCGCTCCGCTGATCGAGAAGACCGTCAATCTGCTGCTGATGTTGCGCAACACCTTCAATGAGTGCCTTCGAGAAAATGACCGAAGCTGAATCCTGGAGCCGAGCATACAAAAAAGGCTTGTAATCTATCGAGGCAGCCGAAGGATTAAGGTCAAACTGATACAGCACTTGAAGAGAGACTTCGCGGGCACGACGGCGGGTCGACATAGTTAAGCAATCCGAACAATTGAATGGGAATCGAAAGTATGGAAGAGAAGTATAATGGAGTCTTACGGAGAGAATGAATCAATTCTCAGAAAGATCTTCCAACAGGTTCATCATGGCAATTGCAGCCTGAGCACACTCATCTCCTTTGTTGCCAACATCACCGCCGGCACGTGCCTCCGCCTGGCTTCGCGTCTCACACGTGAGCAACCCAAAGAGCACAGGAATTCCATGCTGCCGACCAACACTTTCCACGCCGTTGGCAACCGCTGTGTTTATGTGTTGATCATGAGTTGTCTCACCACGAATGACTGCACCGAGGCACAGCACCGCTGCGAATTGTCCACTCCTGGCAAGAGCATGAGCAGCAAGTGGTAACTCAAACGCTCCGGGGACTTCTGCTATTTCAATTCGTTCAGATGAGACACCAGCGGCGTTAAGGGTTTCGACCGCCCCGTTTACCAGCCGGCCCGTGATTGCCTCATTATATTTCGACACAGCAATGGCGACACGCACATTACCCGGAGCCGATGCCGTTTGTAATGCATGTGTTTTGCAGCCTGCAACCGCTTCGCTATGTGGAACAGATTGTGATGGAACCCGCATATATGCCTCAAGACTTCAGGCTCTGTAAGAACTCATGGTTTGAGCTCGTTTTTGACAGACGGTTGATGAGCAACTCCATTGCGTCAGGTGGATTCATTTCACTGAGCACTCTTCGCAATACACTTGTTCGTCGAAATTCATCGCTACTAAGGAGCATTTCTTCGCGTCGTGTGCCAGAGCGATTGATATCAATTGCCGGGTACACACGCTTATCAACCAAACGACGATCAAGAACGATTTCAAGGTTACCAGTTCCCTTGAACTCCTCAAAAATAACATCGTCCATTTTGCTGCCCGTATCAACAAGAGCCGTTGCAACGATTGTCAATGAACCGCCCTCCTCTACTTTCCGGGCGCTCCCAAAAAATCTCTTCGGCCTCTGCAAAGCGTTGGCATCGACACCACCGGAGAGGATTTTCCCAGAGTTTGGAACCTCAGAATTCCAGGCTCTGGCAAGACGCGTGATTGAGTCAAGAAAAATAACGACGTCTTTACCATATTCAACGAGTCGCTTTGCCTTTTCGATCACCATATCGGCCACCTGAACGTGCCGGCTCGCATTTTCATCAAACGTCGAACTGATGACTTCACACCCGGGCCCTTGCACCTGACGCTCCATGTCAGTGACTTCTTCTGGCCGCTCATCAATCAGGAGCATGAACACGAACGCCTCCGGATAGTTCGCCAGCACTGCTTTGGCCATCTTCTGCATAAGAATCGTTTTTCCGGCACGCGGAGGACTCACGATAAGCCCTCTCTGGCCAAATCCAATCGGGACGACCAAGTCAACGATTCGTGTCGACAACTCTTCGGCCGTGGTTTCTAGTTGAATTCTTTTGTCCGGGTGAAGCGGCGTGAGATCATCAAAGAACACGTTACTAGCAAGTCGAGCAGGATCATCTCCGTTAATTGCCTCAATACGAAGCAACGCAAAATAACGTTCACTTTCTTTTGGCGGGCGGATCTGACCAGCCACACTCATGCCATTGCGAAGACCAAAGCGTCGAATCTGGCTTGGTGAAACATAGATATCATCCGGGCATGCCAAGTAGTGGTAGTCAGGACTTCGTAGAAATCCAAAGCCGTCTGGCAGAATCTCGAGTGTTCCCTCTCCAAACATAAGCCCGTTGAGCTTCACTCGTTCTTTCAGAATCTTAAAAATAAGATCATGCTTTTTCTCACCTGCGATTTCAGCAACCTTTTCAGACCGAGCAAGCTCGATGAGTTCTGCCATTGAGAGCTTTTGCAATTCAGCAATCTTTGTATCAGTCTGTTTGAGCAGGTCATACCGCTCACGCACTTCCAGATAATCATCATCAACCTCCGCCGCAATTTCCTCTGCGATGGATAGTGGCTTGTCTTCAGGGTCAGTTGGCAGATCTTCCGGGGTACGATCGTTGTCTGACATGAGTCTTCGGCTCTCGAAATGAGATTTGCTTCGCAACAATGCCAATCTATTGAGCAGACACAACCTGATGCCAGGTGGTCTCAATACAGTTTGTTGAAGGCAAACCAAAGGAAGGAAGTGGGGGGGCGGGAATCGAGAATGTCGCCTAGGATGAACCGTGCGTAAGTTTCTCCCAAAGCTTCTCAATCTCGTTTTTAGTATAGGCAATATCGCCAGAGGTATCCACGGTGGAAACCGCTTGCAAAAAGGACGAGTCGTCTGGGAATCCTTGAATCCATGCCTCTTCTCGTGCAGCAACTTGATCAGCAGAAAGCCCACGGAGAGCTAATCGCTGATGCCTCACAGAATCCTCACACTCGAGCCAGATAAGCCGATCACAACGATTATGAAGCCCTGCCTGCACGAGCAATGGCACATCAAGTACGACAACCGTTTTTCCTATTCCAAGACCGGCTTCTCTCTGGGCAATCGCCCGCAGCCGTTCTTCGAGCCCGCTCCGAACCCTTGGATGAACAATGGCCTCCAAATCCTTCAGTGCATTTTTCTGCTCTGGCTGATTGCCAAATACGCACTCCGCCAAGCATGAACGATCAATCTCATTGCCCGTGAAGACGCTGGTACCAAAGCGAGCTTGGATCTGACCCCGAACCCCTTCATCCTTCAGTGCGTCATGCGTCAACGCATCAGCATCAATGACTACTGCACCATGGTGCCGCAACAGATCGGAAACTGTTGTTTTCCCTGCTCCAATTTTTCCAATAAGACCAACAATAGTCATGCAGATGACCTTTATTTTTCACAATCAGCCCATGTTGATCCAGTCTGCACTGAAACTTCCAACGGCACTTCAAGATCCATGGCACTTCCCATTTCATGCACGACAAGTGCCTGAAGTGGCTCAGATTCAGCACGCGGATATTCAAAGAGCAGCTCATCATGAATCTGAAGCACAAGAAATGAGGACAACTTGTCACTCACGAGCCGACGAGCCACTTTCAGCATCGCCAGCTTAATGAGATCTGCAGCAGAACCCTGCACGACAGTATTCACTGCAGTCCGTTCCGGCAGGGAAAGCGCGAAGACTCCTCCTGCGCCTCGACGTCCTTCGTGATCACGAACACCATCTATCGCCCGCCGTCTTCCTAACATTGTTGCGACGCCTCTTTCAGCCCGACACCGATCAAGCACCTCGTCAATAAACTGCGATGCACCTGCAAACTTCTCAAAATATGCCGCGATGAATTCTGCTGCCTCTGGCTGGGAAATACCGAGTGCCTTCGCCAACCCAAACGCTGACTGTCCGTAAAGAATCCCAAAATTCACGGCTTTCGCTGTCCGCCGCATTTCAGAGGTGACTTCTTTTGATTCCACCTCAAAGACAGCAGCCGCTGTTCGAGTATGAATATCTTCTTCGTTGCGAAAAGCTTCAAGCATTGCAGCGTCACCAGAAAGGTGCGCAAGAATACGCAGTTCAATTTGTGAATAATCCGCGGCAAGAAAGTGCCACCCCTCCTCTGCTGGCCGAAACGCAGACCGAATCTGCTGCCCTTCCGCAGTACGAATTGGGATGTTCTGCAGATTTGGATCACTTGAACTGAGCCTGCCGGTAGCCGTAACGGTCTGATTAAACGTCGTATGAATTCGGCTTGTTCGTGGATCAACAAGAAACGGAAGTGCATCAACATATGTACTTTTAAGCTTTGAGTACTTGCGATGCTGCAGAAGTTTGGCTGGCAACTCATGCAGAGGTGCCAATTCTTCCAGCACTTCAGCATCTGTACTTGGTCCCGTCTTCGTTCGCTTAACAACTGGAAGGCCCTGTTCCTCAAACAGCACCGTTCGAACCTGCAACGGTGAAGAAAGTGAGAATGCATGCCCGGCCAGTTCATGCGCCTCTTTCTCAAGTATTTTTATTTTTGACGTATAGTCGTCTGACAATCCAGAAAGTAGTTTCGTGTCAACGCGAACGCCTCGACTCTCCATTCCAGACAGCACTTCAGCGAGCGGCAACTCAACGTCAGAAAAGAGCGATCCAAAGCCACCCGTTTTAATTTCCTCCGAGAGCACATCAACTAATGATGCAACACCGTGGCAAGAAGAGGCGGCCTGCTCTGCTGTCTGAGGCACGTCCTGAACCTGGGTGTCTGATGAATCCATGTCGGCAAAACGGTCAAGAAGATCTGAAAGCCCTTGATTCCGCTGCCCTGCATCAAGGAGATGGCCTGCGATCAACGGGTCGAATTGCAGCCCGACCAAGTCAATACCAAGTCGCGACAGGGCAACTATTTGTCGTTTCAGATCGTAGCCAACTTTTGGAACTCGAGGATCGGATAATATCTTCCGTAGCGCTTCGGATGATGTGACCTGCTTTGCAGAAAACCAGACACTCGCCTGAGGATCTGAATCCGTATGGGCCAGAAGAGTAAGGCCTGTAACTTCTGGCCACACGGGAGGCTCTCCTGCTTTACTTCGGCCCCGTACTGCAGACTCAGTGACAGACACAATCAAACAACCACCAGACGAAAGACTCTCTCGCAGTTTCTTCACAGCTGATGTGACTGCAGAATCCTTTGCGGGCAGCACCGGCGCGGGATAGCGAGCATGTTCACCCTGGCTTTCATCACCGAGCGCCAAGAGTCCTTGATCGCTAGTCTTTGACGGCTTCGCGACAGAAGTCTTTCCACCAGAAAGACTCTGGACTTTTTTCACAAGCGTCTTAAACCCCAGTTCCTGCAAGAACTGGATAAGCGGCTCCGGATCTGGACGTTGAACAACGGCTGATTCCCATGAAATCTGAATCGGTGTATTCAGTTCAAGCTGAATCAGACTTCGGCCCTGTCTTGCTGTATCTCCGTGTAACGCAATGTTCTCTTGACGCTTTTTACCTTTGACTTCGTTGCACCGAGACAGAATTTCCTCTAGCGTTCCGAACTGCTGCAGTAGACTCGATGCGATCTTGGGACCAATACCAGGAATGCCAGGAACATTGTCAACCGCATCGCCCACAAGTGACAAATAATCGACAACCTGATCAGGCCTTATACCCCAGTCCGCCAGCAGTTCAGCCTCACCAACAAAGGCGTTGTTTCGTAAATTAAGAAGCCGAACATGTGGTCCAAGAAGTTGCCGAGCATCTTTGTCTGATGTAACAAGCGTACATTCACCTCCAGCCGCAACTGTTTGTACCGCAAGTGTGGCAAGCACATCATCAGCTTCGTAGCCAGCAAGCTCGAGACACGGTACACCGAACACTTCAAGCAGTTTCTTCACAAGAGGCAACTGCGGAACAAGGTCAGCAGGCATCTCCGAACGCGTTGCCTTGTAGGCCTCAAATTGCTTATGACGGAACGTTGGCTCTGGCGTATCAGAGCCACAAAACAAATAGTTTGGTTTTTTCTTTTCGGTAATATCGATCAAATCACGCGTCAGACCAAATACGACAGAGACCGGCGTCCCTTCGGGGCTACTCATTTCGGGCAAGGCATGAAAGAGCTGATAGACCCGGGAAAAGAGGTCAATAACCCAGACCGTCTGCCCCGAAAGATCGACATCGTTTTGAGATTGTTTTTGTGCCATAGCGCGGTGAGAAGATCATACCACCCCGTGGACCACTTCGACCACATGCAAGGCAAGACCAGATCACGTATAGGACGAGTAGTTCCTGCAGCCGCACTGTTCACGCAGAGACGAAGCGACCGCAGAAAGCATCAAGAACCTTCATATCCGCCTTCGCCTACTAGTCACCGCTCGGTGGCTCGTATTCGAAGTCTTTCCATTTCATGGCGCGACGGAATGGCTCGATCCGTAAAATGACCTCACCGTTCTGAAAAATGCGGACCGTGCCACTCGTTTCACTTACAGCAACAGCGACACTTTTTGTCCTACGTGTGATTGCCGCAGCGGCCCAATGTCTTGCCCCAAGACCTTTCGCTACGGAAACACTTTCTGCTGAAGCATCAATATAACGAGCTGCTGCTTCAATCGTTCCATCAGCACTTACAACAAATGCACCATCAAGCTGTGCTATTTCTTTCAGCCCTTCACGGACACGTCCATCATTGAGTTTTCGCTCACCACGATTGTATCCACGAACTGGATCAAATCCTGTGGAGTGACTCGACTGAATGACCTTTCGAGCGTCACCAACAACAAACAGTGTGCCGACAGGTTTTCCCTCCCGGCCTTCACGACCAATCTCAACTGCCATATCAACTACGACCTTGAGTGTCTCAAGGGGCACTTTTGTATCAAGGTTTCGTAGGTCACGACTCGTCAACTGCCCAAGATGCTCCGTCAACCGGAGCACACTTACGGAATCTACCGTGCCAGCCTCAAATCCACTGTAAACAGCGACTACTTGAGATTCCGGACCTATCTTATCTTCAGCGACACACTCAAGAAGAGCTTGAGTCAACCTCTCGTGCACGGGAAGACCAGTCACATCGATCATAACCCGATCCATACCATGGTCTGTAACCCCAACAAGATGCGATTCATCATCTGAGGCTATCAATACTGTTTGCGTACTGAGCAAGTCACGAAGCCGCGACCAATCAAGTCGTTGTTCCACAACGAGAAGCAACGCCGCCGAATCAGTCACATCGACGAGTTGCGATGCGGCTTCAAGGATTTGCACTAGCTGTGGAGAGAGTACTAGTGTGCTCATGACTGCTGACCGCGAAGGCTGAAAAAACTCACGCCGTATGAATTTCCTACTAGAAACGTACGGGGGACTTGCTTCGCATTCAAGAAAGACGTTTTACAACCGGGTCTTATCATCGTTCGGCAGCGTCGCCTGTCGAATTTCTTCATCAGACCGAGCCACCTCGACTGAGGCAGCCGCCTTCATGGGGCCCGTAAAAGCGACCACATTCCCGGGCAGCACCACACCCCACACTCGCTCTTGATAGATAGACAAGGCGTGCAATGCGTGGCCAAGTGGGCCGTCTTTCCAGTTCCGTCCGGGCTCTCGAGCAAGCGCTGTAGCAATAAACTCTGCTGCTGCAATGATGCGATTCTCGTAAAGCTTCTCTTGATCCAGCGAGGCAACAAGCCATTCTAGAATGTGCCCAGTTGTTTGTACTTTCCGATCAATATCGTCGTCTCGGTTGTCAGGGTACTTAAACCACTCCGTACTGAATGAACCATCTCTATTCTGCAGACGCCGAAGGGTCAGATACTGATATTCTCGAACGTAGGTGTTGGCCCGCTGATACACCCCATCGAGTCGACCCGTTGTTTTCAGACGTCGCTGACAACCATACGCAAGACTAAAAAGGCGATGCGTTCCACCGCAGGGTGCTGTTCGGATCGGCTGGCGAATTTCTTCCTGCATCAAACGCTCAAGTGACCACATTTCTCCGTCACTGCTCCGCCAAACAGCATCTGTAGGCAGATAATGAGCAAGCCCAATCAGTGCGAATGTTAACTCTGTCCCGGAACGACAGTTCAACTTTTCATCTTCGATGAGATCTGCGACGGTAAAATTCTTTCCACCGAGTAGGAGCGGCGACTTTGCCGAGACCCGACATTGAGCGAGAATCGCGAGGTACTGAGCAGAATGCCCTTGAAGTCCAACGCCGTACAGTGCATGTGGTCTCTCATCGCGAAGGGTAAGCATGACCTGCCCTCGACACCGTCCACCCGAGTTCATCCAACCGATTGCATTAACTGTGAAATATCTGATTTTGAAATGCCATCGGACCGAACATCTATAAGTGAGATTTCATAACCAGCTTGTTCAAGGGATTTAATAGCTTTCTTGCAAGTGTCACAACTTTTTAAATGATATAGGGTTATTTTCATTGGGACCTCTCTTTTATGAATGATACTATTAATTTATAAATTCTTTGACGGGAG
>Ga0209425_10006141_pt1 | contig 11593 bp, 8 predicted proteins | sample COG_05_FD_184749 | JGI IMG/M metagenome (GOLD analysis project Ga0209425, IMG submission 184749) | Pelagic Microbial community sample from North Sea - COGITO 998_met_05 (SPAdes) (version 2) | ecosystem: Environmental > Aquatic > Marine > Neritic zone/Coastal water | place: Helgoland, sampling... | reverse complement strand
ACGTGGCTCGTTCGTCAGCAAGGACGACTCGCCAAAGTAATCGCCTCGCCGCCACGCTTTCTTCTCCGCGGTTCGCATCATCCGGTCGCCGCCGCTCAAAAGGCTTCCCTGCGCCGCGAGCGCCCTTCGCTCCCCGACCCCCGCGCCGCTCCCGAACTCTTCGAACGCCCCTTCGTCCACTATGAACAAACAATCCGAGGGCATACCCGCGCGAATGACCTCGTCGCCGCCGCTGAACTTTCGCAGCGTCGTCTCCTCCGCCAACGCCGCGATTTGCGTTTGGTCGAGGTGCGCGAACAGTGGCACGTTTCGCAGGTCACGCCCGTGAAGCGCAGCCTTGAGCGGGCCGGCGATCGCGGCGAACACGTCGCGGGTTATGCGAAGTAACACGCAGTCGCTCACCGCGACGGCGTCCGCGGTCCTTCGCTGGTCGTCGTTGAGCAGCGCCACCTCGCCGAATGCTTCCCCGCGTCCGAAACGTCTGACCTCCGTCCCGCCGGCGCTCACCGATACCTCCCCACTCTCCACCACGTAAAGCGCATCCCCGATCTCACCCTCCGAGAAGATCGTCGTACTCTTCGTGAAACGCACGGGCTCCATCGATTCCGCCACGCGCCGTAGCGTGTCGGGGTCGAGCGCGCCGAGCGTGGGCGACCCCGACACCAGCTCCAGCCTCGTCTTCGACGCCGCGTCCGCCTCGGCGGCTCGGATGAGCGCGTACCGTTCCCGTCGCAACTCGAACACCCGCGCCGGTTCGTCTCCCGTCGCGCGCACCGTCGCCGTGCGCTCGGTGTTGTAGATCAAGCTCACCTCACCGAACGGGTCGCCCGGTCCGAGGGTCCGCACCGGCAGCCCGTCGACGACGACGTTCGCGGCGCCGGCGACTAAGACGTAGAAGGCGTCGTCGTCCCGTGATCCCTGCGTCACGATGGCGGCCCCGGGGTCGAATGACCTCTCGCGCATGGCATCCTTGAGCTGCACCGCGACTTGCGTTGTGAGGTCGTCGAAAAGCGCGCACGTTCGAAGGCCGCGGAGGATGAGGTTGCGATCGTCGGCTGACTTTGGCGCGTGAAAGGATGGGGCTCGCGCTCGCGTCGCGGCGTCGAGGTCGGGCCTCGCCGTCGCCACCGCCTTGTTCCGCAGGTGGAAGTGATCCCGCGTTTTACCCAAGAGCTTCTTCTTGGACGAACCGCTGCGCAGGGTGACCATGGGAGCGCGCGGGCTCGGAAGGTCCGGCCCGGAGGCGGCGAGCTCGCCCAAGCCGTCCTCATCCGCCCAGCGGATACGTTCCCCGTTCAGCGCGTGGGACGATGAGGCGTTGGAGCTGGACGACGCTCCGCCGTTGAGGCTGCCGGTCGAGTCCACGCTGCGTTTCGTCGTGCCGTTCGTCGTCCCGTTGACCCGAGTTTGGATCGGGGACGGCGCCGGCGAGCCCTCGTCGTCGCTGTTCATCATGATGCGAGGGGAGGTACGATAAGTTAGTTATAGAAGGTTAGTTGGTAGATGCGGCGCGAGGGACGAAGGTCGGGGCGGGCGCGCACCTGGGGAGCATCTTATTGCCGGGGACCCACACGTCGGCGGCGCGAACGCCGCCGCCGCGGCGTCCGCACCAAACCATCTCGGCCGGGGAGCGCAGTGCTCGGGCTCAAGCCTCGGCCGAACTGTCCCAAAAGTTCGGCCCACGCTACTTTTCACCAGAGCCAATAAAAACGGTCTCGGACGAGCTGGTATCGAAACGTATGTTATGTTTAGGGTATGGGTCCAAATCGGTCGGTCGTCGTCCTCGGTCGGGTTCGCCAAAAAAGCACCTGACATCTGACGGTCCGTCGCCCCCGCGCGCGGCGAGCACAACGACCTACGCGCCCTGTCGCACAGGCTGTCACGTCGATCCGACTCGGGCATCGCTTTGGGCTCGTGAGGTTCCTTCGAACGCGTCTCGGATCCGTCCCGATCCTCCACGCGTAACGCTCATCTGCGAGGCCCCGGCACCAGATCCATCGGGTGTTACAAGGAGGGCGCGGAGTAAAGATTTATTTCGGCGATTGTCGGCGTCACGGGTGAAGCGCTTCAGACATGACGAGCTACGAGGACAGCTTCTCCATGGACGAGGCCACCTCGGTGTACAACGGCACCGAGGAGACGGGCAACTTCCTCCACAAGCCGGGCGACCACTCCGGCGACTGGACCATGAGCGACACGTGGGACATGTTCGTCAAGTGGGAGGACAACCCGCTGATGTACCTCTTCGCCACGTTCACGCTGATGTCCATGCTCATCTGGATCGGGTTCGCGGGAGATAACCTGCAGCATCACAGGTCGTACGGCTCGCTCTCCTTCGCGGGCGGGGCGACGCACAAGCAGCTCTGGGAGAATTCCTTCGGCGGCGGAGGGTTCGTGCTCATGGCGTACCGGGTGGCAGCCTTTTGCTTCTGCTGCTGGTTCTCAATCACGCAGATCATCCAGCCGAACGTGGACGCGGGCAACAAGGTGACGGATTACATGAACTTCCACGACTGGAGCTTCTACTGCCTGACCATCTTCTTCGGCCTCGGTTCGTTCGTGTCCGTTCGCGGGGTGTTCGGCGGCGACGGCGATCGCGCGAGTCGGTACATCGGCCACAGCGGCGACTGCAACCTGGCGGGCCACTGGCTCATCACGTTCTACTCCGCGGCGTTTACCCTGTGCCTGGCGTGTGACCTTTGCGTGTGGCTCGAGATGCTCTTCAACCCGCAGTGCGTGGCTGCCGAGTACAAGTTCAAGTGGAGCACCCTGACGGACCCGGCGAGCAGGCTGTGCTACTTTGAGTGGAACTACGTCGTCGGGTTTGTCGGGAACCTTCTTTTGTTGCTGGTGGAGTCGACGATGGGCCAGCTGCCGTTCCCTAAGTGCTACCTGTCCACCCCGTTGTTCATCGTCGGGCTGTTCACCACCCTCGCGTACCTGATGCACGAGTTTCTCTTCTACCACTGGCCGTACGAGCAGCTCAACTTTTACCGGTGGCAGTGCTTTTTGTACGTCAACGGTTTCAACGGGTTGGTGTTTTTCGGGCACTTCTTCCTCAACTGGTTCCTGAGCATGGGCAAGGGCGACCTGACCAGCGACGACGTGGGCGACGAGCACATCCCGCTGTTCAAGGGCGACGACAAGTGAGACCGAGGAGGGAGCACTACTTTTGGGGGGTTGGGACCGTAGAGAACATAGGGAGTCTATTATTGTAAAACAACCGAGCCACATCTGGTTTTGAGTCAATGTGATGGAGCGCGGCTTCCTCAACGCGTACACGTACGACGCGCCTCCGCGGGGGGGCGCTCCTCCTCCGAAGCGCCCGCGAAGCGCGCGAGGGACGGGGGAGATCGTCGAGGAGGAGATCCAGCCCACCGCGGACGAGGAGATCCGCCCCACGCAAGCCGGCCCGAGCCAGACGACGCAGACGTCATCGCAATGCGGCCCCGGCGTCGAGGGGAGGACGTATAAGCACACGTGCGATGAACCCAACGTCGAGGAGGGCGCGACGGCGTACTGCGAGAAGTGCGGACGGATGGTGGGGGGCATCAAGATCGGTCCGTTCGAGTACGACGAGTGGCACCGGCCCAAGGTGCCCCCGCATCCCGACCTCTGCGGCAGCGCGAAGATGCACGTGCCGGTCGCGTGCATGCCCATCCTCCTGGACAACGACCAGCACGTGCTGAAGGTCATCGCCAACTCCGCACAACTGGAGTTCGAGGTCCAGCCCGAGGTTGAGGGCTCGGACGAGCGGGATATCGTGTGGACGGGACGGACCGCGGCGATCATGGGCGCCTACCAGAACGTGTACCTCAACATCAGGAAGAAACTCGAAGAGGTGGCTCGAAACCCGGAGAAACGACACAAGATCCCACTCGTGCCGTACGAGCTGGTCAAGCCCATCATCGGACTTAAAGGGCGGAACCACCAGGCCATCGTCGACATCACCGGAGCGGTGGTGAAGATCGTCGAGGAACCCTTACCCGGTCAAGAGTTCGAGGACCTGAAACCCGGCAACCCAGGAAACGTGTACGCCATCGTCGAGGGAAAAGACGAACGCTGCAACGAAGCCATCGCGATCATATACCAGTTCCTGTCGTTCGAGCCGACGCACTCGGGTATCAAAGCCGCGTTCGAGTTCGGCGCGGAGCTCGTCAAGCGCGTGGAGGGTGGATACACGTGGGACAGGCCGCACTTTCACGAGAGCGAAGAGGAACGAATCGAGCGGCAGAGGCAGGGATTCCGTAAGCCGACGGGGGTGGAGCGCCAGTGGGCGGAGCAGGATCCGTTCGGCGGGTGGAGGCTGGTGAAGGCCAAGCAGAAGGACCCGATCGAGCCCGGGGATCGAAAGAAGGACCGGACGATCGTGTACTTCTTCAACGCGGTCACCGGGGAGACGAGGGACAGCATGCCGCCTCGATGGAAGTACCCGTACCAGAACCATCCAAAGCCGGATCCGCAGGCCAAACGCAAGGAACCCGAGCCTTCCTCCGAGACGAAGAAAGACAAGACGAAGGAAACGAAGGAGCAAGCGCCGGTGGTGGAGGAGATAATGGCTGACGATCCGCCAAATGCCAAAACACGGGAAGAGGAAGAGGAGGAAGAGGAGGAGGACATGGAGGAGATCATGGCTGACGACCCGATGGAAACTTAGTAGATAGTAGATTCACTCTCAATCGATAGCACCATAGCCAGATGCGAACTCGACTCACTCGCGAAGCACGGGGAGGACGTCGAGGAGCGCGTCCACGGCGGCGGCTCCCAACTTTTCGCACCTCGCCGGCGTCCACCCGTCGGGCTGCGCGAGCTGCGCGTTATCCTTGAACGGCATCTCCAACGTCATGCCCACGCAGCCGTACCTGTACGTCACCTGCGTCTTGGCCGTCACGACGTTACCCGCGGGCGCGGTGCCGTACTCGAGCGGGAACACGGTTTGAAAGTCCGGGCACGCCCTGGCGTACGCCTCCTTGAACCGCCTCTGAACCCCCGCCCGTCGCTCGTCCCACCCGGGGCACCCTTCGCCGCCGATGATGAAACAATACGGCTCAGCCTCGTCGCCGTGCACGTCCAACATCAGGTCCACCGGCCCACACGCGTCCATCGCGTTACGCGTCCACAACACCTCCGGCGAGAGCTGCGCGGTGGGGTTCTCCCACTCACGGTTCAGGTTAGCGCCGGCGGCGTTTGTCCGGAGATGTCCCCGGACGCTTCCGTCCGGGTTCATGTTGGGCACGACGTACACCGCCGCCCTGCGCAGCACCTTCCTCGCCACCGGATCCTCCGCGTCCAGAAGCCTTCGAACGAACCCTTCCATCCACCACGACGCCATGGACTCGCCGGGGTGCTGCCGCCCGAGGATCCATACCACCCGCTTGGCGCCGCCGTCGCGGACCCACGGCTGCAACTTTTCGCCGATGGCCGCAATCGCGGCTTCGTCCTCGGGGGATTCGCCCGCGAACGCGCGCTCGGGAATCCAGCTCCCGGGCTCGCCGAACCGTAGGCAGTCCAGCGGCCGGCCGTCCAGGGTGTTTCCGAGCACGACGTGCGATACCGACGCGGGTGAAGAATTCGACGCGTGCGCGATTAGATCGAGATGCTTTTCGTATCCATACGGCACGAAGTACGCGAGGTGGACGCAATCGCCCGGCACCGGGTCCATGTCCACGCGCAGCTCGCCGTCGACGTATGTGGTGGTTTGGATCCGTCGCCATGTTTTCCTGTCGGCGGATACGAACGCCTTGTAGTCGCGCCATCCGTCGGGGTAGGATGCGTCTCCCGCGTTTTGGATCACGACCCGCAGCTTGGCGCCGTTCGCGCCGGTGACCCTGAAGTGGAACCACTGGAAGTGCGCGCGGCCGTCAGCCTCGGTGTAGGGTTCCGGTCGCATGCGCACGGTGAGGGTGTCCGGCGTGGCGCTGACCAGCTCGCCGTTGCCGGAGTCGAACGATGAGCTGAAGCCGTACGTGACGCCCTCGGAGGCGGTGGCGCCGAACGACGACATGGCGCGCGGGTTCACGACCGACAGCCGCCGGGAAGGGGCGGAACGGAGGGTGCGGACGGAGGAGAGTGACGCGGCGCGCGTGAAGGCGTGGCGCACGAGCGAGCCGCAGTGCATGGAACGCGGCCGACCGGGCACGCGCTGGTGGTTGTGAGTCCAGACCTAACAATGCCCGCAAAAACACGTATCCTATCCTCCAGCGCTGTCAACCAACACAGCTCCGCGCGCGCATCGACGAAGGAACGCGAGTGCGCGTGCGCATGTCAGCGTCGCCGCACGCCCTTCCACGCGTCGTGCGTAGTCCCGCATCGCGTAGTTCAGTCGCGAGTCCATCCCACCGCAGCGTCCGTTCAGTCGCTCGGAGTGTCATGGCGAGCGTCCCATCCGATGATGTGAACGCCGAGGTCGATAAGGCCGCCGCGCTCCTGTCGTGGCTCGCTAAGGTCACGAACGACCCAGGCATCGAATCGCGCGTCGCCCTCGGGACGACCCGGTACGGCCGGGGCCTCGTCGCGCTCCGCAACCTCGTCCCGAACGAGGTCATCTTCAACGTCCCGTGGAGACTGGTGCTCGCGGAAGATCACGACGAGGCGGACGCATCGGACCTCCCGTGGTCCGCGCTCATGGCCGCGCGGCTGCTCGAGGAGCGCCACGCGAACGGCGAGCGCGCGCGGTGGATCGAGTCCCTTCCCGCGCTCGTGTCCACGCCGCCGCTCGAGTACACCGAGCACGAGCTCGCGGCGTGCGAAGACGCCAAGGCGATCGCGGAAGCGACGTCGACGAGAGACGCGCACCTCGCCGCGTACGAGACACTCAAGCCGCGACTAGACGCCGTGGAGTGTACCGAACACGACCTGCGGTGGGCCACCGGCGCGCTGCACAGCAGGTGCTTCACGCACGGCCCACGGGGCACGCACCTCGCCGTCCCGGGCGTGGACATGTGTAACCACGACTTCGCGGGCGCCAACGCGGCCGTCGCGGTGGTCACGAGCCCGGAGGACGTGCAGGGCGTCGCCGCCACCGCCGAGATCGCGGACGTGGGTGATGGTGACACGAACGGTGACACGAACGATGACACGAACGGTGGCACGGATGGTGACGATGTGTTTTTCCAGTTGCGCGCCGGGGAGGATGGGGTGGAGCAAGGGGAGGAGGTGACCATATCGTACGGCCCGTGGCCTAACGATCCGTTCTTTCTCTACTTCGGGTTCGTCCCCGAGGGTAACCCGAACGACGCCGTGGTGCTCTTCGACGAGCTCGGCGACGTCGCGATGTGCGCGGCCAGGCTGGACATGATGTCCACCGCCGAGGCGGGGGAGAGGGCGGCGGCGGCTGCGGCGGCGTGGGATGAGGAGAAAAAAAACGGCGGCTCCGGCGCGCCGACGCGGATGGTCATCACGCGCGAGGGCATCGACGAAGGCGTGATGCGCGCGGTCGCCGCGTTGGGCCTCGACGGGATGGACGCGTTCAACGCGCTGCTGGAGGGACGGTGCAAGGAGCTTCTGCGTGAGTACCCGACGAAGCTCAAGGAGGACCGCGGGTTATTGATGAGCGGGACGCTGAGCGAAAACGAGTTCACGTCTACGCTGTACAAGATGAGCAAGAAGGAGGTGCTGTTGGGTCCCCTCGCGGCGGCGGCGGCGAGACAGAGGGAGGCGGGTGGGACCATCATGCAGGTTTGATGATTGTCACTGATTGTCACCAATAAGAGACGGGCTAAGAGCTAGTAGTACAACCCTAACGATGAATATTAAACCGGCGGGTAATAGTCGCCTTGCATCTAAGAGCGTCTACGCCTTCTTCGCCTTCTTGGGCGCGAGAACCTTCTTGCGCTGGTTCACCATGTACATGTACAGCATGGGAAAGCCCGGGACGTACCCGAGGAAGAACATGATGACGATTGATGGGAAATGGATCGAGATGTTGTACGGGTTGGGCATCGGGTAGGACAACGCGCCGGTGCTCACGAGGGTGGGGAATCCTGAGTAGGTCAGGAAGAGCTCGGACGCGACGCCGAGGGGGTAGAGAACGATGAAGAAGGTGTACCGCATCCACGTCACCGCATGTGGGACCGCGCCGAGTAGCTTGAAGAAGTAGAACGAGTACCGCACCACCTCGGTGATGCCCCACGCGAACAGGAGCGAGGGTAACCCGAGGCCGAGGTCGACGCCGTTGACGTTGGCGAGGGGCAGGAACGCCGCGCGCGACGGCGGGGCGATGTACAGGACGCCCCACACCACCATCAGCCTGGACGACACCTGCATCGCGGTGACCATCACGGGGGATCGAGCGATGCCGAAGATCGCGTGGATCACCTCCATCACCGCCGCGGTCTGCGCCACCAGCAGCGGCACCTCCACGTTCTGGTACACGTGCTCGGGACCGATGGTGACGCACACCTTCGCCGCGACCGTGAGGACGAACGCCCACCCGAAGATGAGGGCGGCGTTGTACGCGAGCAGGTAGTTCTTCGCGAAACCCATCTTTTCGATATCGGCAATAACACGTATCGATGCGTCGCTCGCCGCTAAGAGTGGTCGGTGTCCAAGGGCAACCCGTGGATTATCCATCCCTCCGACAAACCGCCCAGTCGGCTCCCGTGCTTTTTTGTTGAAACCGACCATCATCGGTCGGGCAACCCTTCAAGATATTTTACGAGTCCCAAACACGTCATTCAAATCTCGGGGGTTCAAACCAGGACCACGCTGAGTTATGCGTCATGGTGAATTCGCGGGAATCCGGGTTAAATATCCCATCTTTTGCTCCGACATCCCCTCACTTTTGCCAAAAAGCGTTTTTTCAATTACACTGGAAGCCTGTTGTCACGCCATCCTATTTCACGTAAATGCGAAGGTCTCGTCCCCGCGAACCAAACTTTCGCGAATTAAGCCGCGGGGGTCGCAAAAACGTGCGAAACAACACGTGTGAAATCCACTGACTCCCTGGATATGGAAGAATTAAACCTTGGATAAACCCTGCCGCCGCCCGGAATAGAGCCGTTCTGTAGCGTTTCGCGCTTCTTTGTTTTTATGCCCTCGAACGCGCCCCGCGTGGAGGCACTATCGTCGTCTCACGACACACGAACAGGACCGAGAAGGTGCGAGATGTTTTCCCATCCGAGTGTGGATCCCGTCGGGGGCGATGGCGGGGGGTGCCCGCGGTCGGCGCGGTGCCGCGCGCGCGTTCTTCGGCGCGGACACGTGATTTTCGCCGCGGCGAAAAGCAAATTGCGTTTGCGGAAGTGCATTTCCCCGCCCTTCGGCATGCGCCCGACGAAGCGCGTTCCTGGTCGTTCGCGACCGCTTTTCGCCGCGTTCGAGCCGCGCGGGTGGTTCACAACCCGCCGAGGTTTCCCGATTCGACCCAATCGCGGGTTCCCGCGGGCACGCGACGCCGCCGCGACGCGCTTTTACTGACCGGCCGTTTCCCACGCTTCGCCTTCTTCGCAGGTTGTGCGCAGCACATTTTTTCAGCTCCAGTCGAACAACAATGCCCAAGGTGCGCACCGACCCGAGACGCGACCGCCCGAGGAAACTGTCGTGTCCGTACTTCACCCACGGATGCGCCGAACGCGAGCGTCGGGGAGACGCGCGGTGGTAAAACGCCGCCACGCGGCGGCTGCCCCGAAGGAATAAATTGCCAAAACTCTGTCCCGTTGGGGGCCAAAATTTGGTTTTGGCCCGCGGCGCGCCCACCGAAACGACGCTGACGATCCCGTCCCCTACCCTATTCGACCCAACAGCGAAAGCAGGAAGATGGCGTGACCATCAAGCCCCCCAAGCGCGCGCGCACCGCCTACCTGGTGTTTTGCGACAGGTACCGCACCCAGATCATGAGGGCGGTGCACCCCCAGGAGGGCGCCAAGTTCACCCGCGAGGAGATGCAGGCGGTGACCACACGGCTCGCCGAGCTGTGGAAGTCCATCAGCCCCTCCGAGCTCGCCCAGTGCAAGGCTGAGGCTGACGTTCTCAAGGAGCAGTACGAGGCTGAGAAGGCTAAGTTTCCCCCCGGCTCCCTCAAGCGCCACCACAAGAAGGGCAAGAAGGGTAAGAACCAGACCGTCATCGTCGAGGGCAGTGGCGAGAAGCCCAAGCGCGCGCGCACCGCCTACCTCATCTTCTGCGACAAGTACAGGAACCAGATCATGAAGGAGGTGCACTCCAACCCCAACACCAAGTTCACCCGCGAGGAGATGCAGCAGGTCACCACCCGCCTCGCGAACATGTGGCGCAACGTCACGCCGCAAGAGCTCGACTCGTGCAAGATGGAGGCTGACCTCTGCAAGGAGGAGTACAAGAAGCAGAAGGACTCCTACGTTGCCCCCGTGTACGCCCCCGCGAGCAAGGGCAAGAAGGGCAAGAAGGAGAAGGCTGACAACGGCAAGCCCAAGCGCCCCCGCACCGCCTACCTCCTCTTCGCCGAGGATTGCAGGACCAAGCTCAAGAAGACGCAGCCCGACCTCGGGTTCACCGACGTCTCCAAGGTGGTCTCCCAGGAGTGGAAGGAGCTCTCCGAGATGAAGAAGAACGCGTACGTCAAAACCGCCGAGAAGGAGCAGGCGAAGCACAGGGAGGCCAAGGCGCAGTGGGAAGCTAAGCACCCCGTCGCGTAAGCGCCTGGTCGATTCACGCGCTATCCGTGTCAACACACACGCGAGCGCGGAAGATACCCTTGTACATCAACCCGCCACCCGGGTGCAGTTCAACCCTGAACCGCGAGGCAGTCGACGAACGTCGCATCGAGCATGCGATCTGTCCCAAATTACAATTGTATAGTGTTATAGCCGCCACTTAGTCAACAGACCCATGCACGCAAGGGGAGCAGAGTCTGAACCCGTATCACTGTAGATAGGACTTTTTCATAACAGAATAACTCGGCGTCACGTCGATTGAACACCAAGTCTCCATTCGTATTAAAAAATATGGATTCATCCGCCCCGTCTTCACTTGCCCCGCAGCAGACGCAGCGCGCGCTCCTCCATGCTCTCCACGGTCTCGTCCTTGGTCGCCATCCCCGCGACGGCGACGTCGACCTTTTGCCGCTTCCTCGGCTCCGAGTCGGACTCCTCGGACTCGGACTCGCTCGCGCCGCCGAGCTGCACGCCCGCGTCGTCGTCGTCGTCGTCGTCGTCACCCTCCGAGTCCGAGTGTGTCATACCATCCGCCTTGCGTCGCTTCATCCGCTCCTTGTTGCGAATATCCCTCAGGCGCTCCTTCTCGCGAAGCCTATCGTGCTTATCCGCCCGTAGCCGTTCCGCGCGAATCTTGTCGTAGTGCGCCTTGGCCGCCGCCGCGAGCTCCTCGCCGCCGTCGGGAACCGGACCGTCGTTCTTTGACTTGACCCCGAGCGCCTCGAGCGGCGCCATCGCCTCGCCGTCGTCGATATTGGAGACGGGACCGACGGGAATACACTCCATGTCCTCGAGGATGGTCTCGAGCAGCATGGCGACGAGCGACTCGTCTTCCACAACAAGCACACGGCGGCCGTTCAGAGGCTGGGTCATTGGGCGGGTGTCCTGTCGAGTGGAACCGTCAGTTCCGCAATCAATCCATCCTTGGCGTAGACTAGATCGATCTCTCCCGCCAGATCATG
>Ga0209425_10006139_pt1 | contig 11596 bp, 12 predicted proteins | sample COG_05_FD_184749 | JGI IMG/M metagenome (GOLD analysis project Ga0209425, IMG submission 184749) | Pelagic Microbial community sample from North Sea - COGITO 998_met_05 (SPAdes) (version 2) | ecosystem: Environmental > Aquatic > Marine > Neritic zone/Coastal water | place: Helgoland, sampling... | reverse complement strand
AATCTGCTGAGCCCGCCATACTCTTTCGCCAGCGTTCATGTTCTGCTCGGCTAGGGTAAAGCACCACCACCGCGTGAGTTGCTGGAGATATACCGTTAAAGTAAATGGATTGAAACTGAACTGATGCTGTCCGACTGCTTCCTGCATCACTACTTTGCAGTTCATCAAAGGCCTGCAAAGCCGCGGCCGCCTGACCCGGCTGAACTTGAAACTGCATAATATCCCAAACTTGGCCCGCCTGTGCCTGATTGACAACGAACACAAAAAAAACAACGGCGACTATTCTGCGCATGAACACTTCCTCTAATGGTGAAACAACCATATTTTGCGCGAACCAGAACAAAGTCAATTTTAGTACGGTTTTGGTACTTCCTTGTTCATCCACCATAACCCTTTGTTATTGACCGCTGTACAACGCGACGTGACCCGCAAGCAGAGCGTCGTTACACTGCACCACACCCAACCGCTTGAGCAACCATCGTGGAACTGGCATTTACAGAAGAAGAACTAACCTTCCGCGCAGAAATTCGGTCATTGCTTGCTGCAGAGCTGGCACCCGAGATCGTCGCCGGAAACCGAAATTCCACGACCTCGCTCGGTGATAACGAAGCCGCGATGGCCTGGCAGGCGATTCTCCACGCCAGAGGATGGGCTGGCGTTGCCTGGCCGAAGGAATTTGGCGGCCCCGGCTGGACCTCGAATCAACGCTACATTTTCAACAGCGAGTGCGAAAAAGCCGGCGCGCCTAAGTTGATTCCGCTGGGCCTGCGCATGCTGGCGCCGGTAATTTTCCGCTACGGCACCAAAGAACAACAGGACCACTATTTACCCAAAATGCTTTCCGCGGAACATTACTGGTGCCAAGGCTATTCAGAGCCGGGTTCCGGCTCCGATCTGGCCAGCCTGAAAACCCGAGCTATAAAAGATGGCGATGAATATGTCGTCAATGGCACAAAAATCTGGACCACTCATGCGCAATATGCTGATCACATTTTTTGTCTGGTTAGAACTAACCCTGACGTGAAGCCGCAGGCAGGTATCAGTTTCCTATTGATCAAGATGGACAGCCCGGGAATCGCTGTGAAACCAATCATCACTCTGGCCGGGGATCACGAAGTCAACCAAGTGTTCTTTGACAACGTTCGCGTACCAATTAAAAATCTCGTTGGGGCCGAAAACTCAGGCTGGCATGTCGCTAAGTATTTACTGGAGTTTGAACGTGGGGGCAGCTCTGTTTCCACCCGACTTGAAGTAGACATGGCCGAATTAAAGCTCATGTTGCGCGACCTGCCTGAAGAAAACGAGCTCCGCCAGCGAACCGCCATGACCAGCATCGAAGTTACGGCACTTTCTCAAATGGAAACCAACATGCAAGCCAAAGTGGCATCCGGGAAAAACCCTGGACCGGGCGCTTCGCTTATGAAGCTAATGGCAAGCTCTCTGGGTCAAAAAATCGCTACCCTGCAAATGGAGGCGAGAGCAAATTATAGCATCCCTCACAACAATCAATTGTTACTCGAGGGAAAAACCACCATCGGCAGCGAACGGGATCAGACTGTCACCGCGCGCTACTTAAACACAAGAGCCTCATCCGTCTTTGGCGGGGCCAGAGAGGTGCAGAAAAACATCATCGCAAAATCAGTGCTCGGTCTATGACGACAACCCTTCATCGATATATCGCTGAATCATTATATGATGCTGGCGAATGCGCATATCCTGATAGTTTGCGAACTGGACCTGATTATTACCTGACGCTCTCAATCCCTCCTGAACATAAGGCAAATTGCCCATATCCTGATCGGCAATAACACCTAGGCCGCCCAGCTCTTGCGCGTCCGACCAACGTTCTTCCTCAGACAGCATTCGCAGCGACGCGGGGGTCGGTCGAGGCCCATTTTTGGGAACCCTATCCAACTGATAAATTTCCATAATCGAACTGTGCACATCCAAGCCATTTGGCCGCCAACGATAAACGCGAGTAGGCTTCATCCCCCCCCAAACAGAAAAATTTGGAAAAAGATTGTAGAGAATCGAATCCAGCATCTCGGCATCTGAGTACTTGTCATAATCATGACCATTTTGTGCCTGTAAATTTTCCCTCACGCTCTGAGCAATATAATGGCGCGCAGTAACCCCCGGGGGAACGTCATCAACATCTTTATAAATTTTGTAACGCCTAGACATCATGTCATCAATAATTTTCTGCTCTGAAATGCTTTCCCTGTCAATCAACGGACTGGGTTCTGCGCCTGCACTGATCTGTCTGGTCACATAGTCTGAAAAAACATCGTACTGAGAATTTACGTCTGTCACGTGTGTCATGATCTGCGGGTGGGTCGTGGGCGCATGCTGCGATTCCATGAAGGCCTCTGCAGCCACTTTCCAGTTACAGGGAATCACCTTTGCGACGTGATATTGGATAAATCGATCTTCGAGCTGCCAATCTTTGAAATGCCAGTCCAATGGACCAATAACATCCATGAGCTCCGGTGCATTTTGATCAAAGTTGATAAACACAAAACCACCCCAGACACCCACGCTGAGCTCAGGAAGTTGTAGCACTTGCTCATCGAGATGCGGGTAGTCCCAAGGTGTTGGACAGCTTTTAAAGCTGCCGTTGAGTTCCCATGTAAAGCCGTGAAACGGGCAGCGAAACTCTGACTTATTACCCGGTCGCGTTGCCAGCTTTCGGCCGCGATGCAGACAAGTATTAAAATATGCCTGAATGCGATCTGAAGCCGACCGAACAATCAAAACGGATTTATCAATGATGTCATAGACCAAATGATCACCCACATTGGGAATCTCTTCGATTCGGCACGCCATCTGCCAAACTCGCATCCACATATGTTCAGCCTCAAGCTCAAACCTCGCCTGGCTCGTATAGTGGGTTGCTGGTATCGAGTCACTACCCAGATAAGGCGCATTTTCTGCTCTCAAACATTCTGGAGCTTCTCTAGAGTCGCGGTCTAGGATGTCCTGATAAGACTCCCCGTCGTAGCGCGCATGCGGGTCAAATTCTAATGTTGTGGTCATACTTTCATCTACTACGGTTATAGCGGTGACTCGCGTCAACGCAGGATTAATCGATCCTCTAGCTGCTACGTTACCTTAAAAAATAATCTTTAGCCTGACGCGACCTGCCAGTCTAGCCAAGCGCCGAGGGCAAGGCAGGCTACTGTCTTGCCCGTGCGTGGCTCATACGATGCCGGCTTGCTCAGGCATAGGCCTGAACTACAATCATTTAGCGATTTATAACTGCCAAACAAAGTGTGATGATGAGTGCTTTGAATGAAGACATCATATGCGCTCATTTCCAAGGTCACCGGATGAACTGTCGGCAGATTGGTTAACTGTAACACTCGGCTATCCCGTAAATGGTTTCCAAGTGGTCTTTTTCAGTGAAGGCACCGGGGTTATGTCTTGGGTCATGCGGATTATGTTGGATACCGCGCCAGACAAACCAAATTCTCTCATCGCCAAGTTCCCCTCCCCCTCGCAGGTCAACCGCGAGGGCGCAAAACGTTACAACATGTATGGCCGCGAGGTTCACTTCTACCAAGAAATTGCTGAACACGTCAATATTCAAACACCCACCTGCTACTTCAGTGAATTTGACGAGCAAACCAACGAATTTGTCATTCTCCTTGAGGATCTCGTTGATTGGGAAATAGGGGATCAAATCGCTGGCTGCACCATCACCGAAGCCAAAACAGTCATATCCGCGCTCGCCAAATTTCACGCCAGTGGCTGGGAGCCTCACCATTTTGCAGACATCCCATCTCATGCTGGGGCGCTACAGATAGCAGGTATGCAAAGTACCTACCCCATTGGGTGGCCGGTCGTACTGGAAAAATTTCGAGACCTGATTCCCGTCTCAGTCGAAAATGCCGGCGCTAGCATCCCACAACACATAGAGCGACTGTTGACCACTATGTGCCAAAACCCGGTTTGCCTTACTCACGCTGACATGCGACTGGACAACATTTTTTTCAAAAATGGCGAGATTGCCGTCGTCGATTGGCAATCCACCTGCACCTCCGCTCCAGAACAGGATCTCGCCTACTTTATTACCCAGAGTGTCCCTGAGGCAGTGAGAAAAGAAGAGGATCTAGTCGCCTTCTACCACCAAGAACTTACCCGTGCAGGTATTGACTACAATCTTGATCAGTGCCGTGAACGCTACAAGGTGAGCGCGCTATATTTGATCTGCTATGCGGTGGTGATCGCGGGCACACTAGATCTTGGCAATGAGCGCGGCAGGCGCCTTGGACAGACTATCATCGCAAATACCTTCAGTGCGCTAGTGGATTTGGACGCTTTCTCCCTGCTAGAAGAATAACCATCCGGGCAAGCACATCAAAACAGGAATACAACATTATGGATCTTGAACTCAAAGGTAAAAAAGCCCTCATCTCGGCAGGCCACAAAGGCATTGGTCTTCATATAGCAAACCGTCTATTGGAAGAAGGCGCGGAAATCAGCTTCTGCTGCCGCCAACAAACCGACCTTGATTTGGCCATAGCCGCCTTGTCCGCAAAAGGCAGCGTTCGGGGTTTTCTTTGCGACTTCTCTGATCCGCAGAGGGTGAAAACATGGGTCAGCGAGGCAGGAAATGCGATGGGCGGTGTTGATATCTGCATCGGCAATGCAAGCGCGAGCAGCCAGCATGGCGAAGGTCCTGATCCTTGGCGCGCTAGTTTTGACGTGGATCTTCTGGGTACAGCCATGTTTTTCGAGGCCGCAAAACCTTTTTTATTGGATTCTTCTGCTGCTTCAATTATCCAGATTGCAACCATCACAGCCATCGAGCACCACGACGTCCCTATAAACCCAAGCTATGGAGCGACCAAGGCTGCAACAATTAATCTGATCGCTCAACTGGCGCAACGTTGGGGTGGTGAGGGTATTCGTGCCAATACCGTCTCGCCAGGTCCAATCCTAATCCAGGATGGGCGATGGGATGACATACGCTCAAGGCTGCCTGAACTGTACGAAAAAGACCGACTGCAGCACCCGAGCAAACGCATGGGTACCGGTGACGAAATAGCAGACGTCGTGGCGTTTCTCGCCTCACCAAGAGCCAGTTGGGTCACTGGGGCAAACCTTGTTGTCGACGGCGGCTATACCAAACAGGTGGGATTTTAGGTCTTTGGGTGTGTACCCGGCAGGTTGTCTGTCGGGTGGTCATTGCGCACTTCTTCCAATGCTGATCGCCGCTTGCACGCGTTCTGAGCTGCAATTGGGACCGGTTGAACCGCCTCTGGCGGTGTATCTTTGCACTATTGCGCATACGATCGTTCGCAACCTTGGATGTGCTTATGGCACGCTCTAGCGTGCACATGCCTAGCAATTAACCCACTCGAATTTTCAACCTATTCGCAGCCTCATTGCACCTCATTGCGCCTCATTGCGCTGTCTTGTTACCCATTGGGTTCAATTGAATCCGCCCAAAGCGTACGCCAAGCCAATAACCAACATCAACAAACTCCAGCTCTGCCAAGTTCTGCGGAGAATAACCGCCGGTGCAGCCCCTTCACGCGCGGCAATCACTACGTCAGCGCCCTGATAGACGCGCCAGATAATAGGTCCATCCACACTCAACGATTGCACGACAAAGGCCACCCCACCGAGAGCCATACCACCCCAGGTTGCTGTCCCAGCACTCAGCCAGAAAACACTGACCAAAACTAAGCCTGTGGAAAAATAACCCACCACCCCGCCAATACTCATCGCCTGGAATTGTCTGCGAGAGTGTTGCTGGGGGTCGAACAAACCCAGCAGCACGCCGCGATATGGACCCAAAGGCAAACGTGCGCCTGCCCACCTAGCACCCCAGTAGTGGCCCCATTCATGATTCACATAACACCCGCCATAAGCGACGATAAAACCTGCAAGAGGTACGATCAGATCAGCCAACCAGAATGACCCAACCGCAAGCCAATAATCGCCGAGCAACACAAGTACAATCGCAGTGCCTAACAGCGCCGCGTCGCGTAGAACCCATCCCCCTAAAGTCGGGGCCGCCTCCAGGTAAGCTGAAGCGCTCTTCACCGCTAACGCCACGCCACCGGGAGATGACTTCGCCCCCACAGGAAAAAAGGCGCAATGCGCGCTCCAGCATCCACCAAGCGCAAATCAGGCAAGCGCTCAGCCAATATCTGCAAAGCAATGACCGCCTCGAGGCGAGCCATCGGCGCGCCCAGGCAGAAATGTACACCAAGACCAAAAGACATATGCCGCTTACGAGGCCGGTGAATATCGAACTCATTCGGCCGCTCAAATACGTCAGCGTCTCTATTGGCCGCAGCATAATTCATCAACACCTTAGCGTGTTGTGGAATAGTTTCCCCATGCAACTCCACCGGACAGGTAGTATTACGCCATAAACCCAACACCGGCGGGTCAAAGCGCAGGCTCTCTTCAACCACCGCCTCCGCCAGTTCCGGGTTGGCCACTAACTCGCGCCAAAGCGCAGGCTTTTCTAGGAGTCGCCATATCGCGTTTGTGATCAGTGAGGTCGTGGTCTCATTACCCCCGACTAAAAGCTGATTGAGCACCGACAGTGCATCACTTTCAGCGACAAACTCACCTTCGGTGCCTCGAGCGCCCGCTATTAAAGACAACAGATCATCGGGAACTTGCACGCCATCGGCAATCTGTTGCCGCCGTGAGGACATATGGCTATGCATATAAGCGAGAAAAGCCGCTTGATCCTGCGCATATGCACTGGGGTCTTCTGCCCCCATTGCTGCAACCTGCACATCCGACCAATGTTTGAACTGGTCCAGCTCAGATTTCGGTACCCCCAGTAAATCCGCAATGATTTCGACCGGCAAGGGAAACGCTATATCGTCGTGCAAATCAAACTGTTCGCTACCGGCCAGGACGTCATCGATCAGTCGGTGCATCAACTCGGTGACTGGCTTGGCCAGCGCCTCTATGGCACCAGGAGTAAAGTACTGCTGAAGCAACCGACGATAAAATGTGTGCTGGGGTGGGTCACTCAACAAACCAGCTGGCTCTGAAAATCGCGGACCCTGCCCGTAATGACTAGAGAACGTTCCAATGTCTCGTAAGCTCGTCTCCAGATCACGATACAAAGACAAGGTATAAAACGGTGGGTCAAACTCGTCGCAACGATGAACCGGACATTGGCCTAACAACTTGTGATGCCCGTTGGCTGGATCAGCCAGCACCTGCGGTGAAAATGGGCTCCACGACATACACTCCTCCTATTTTAGCCATTTGCGCAAAGCCCAAAGCTAACCCATCCATGGCCAACTCCACAACCCGCAAACCACGGCACACCGGGTAACTAATGCTCCCGCCGCACGGCGACAGTATTGCCCCGATCATCTTTACCACTTTTGGCAGGGGGACAATTATTGGGTAGACAAAAAGCTGCTATCGCCTTGTTTAGACATCAATGGGTGTCCAAGGCACCGGCGAACAATCACTCCGGGACCTCCACCGCAAAAGTATCATAGACCTTGCGAACACCCACGATAGCGACCGGCACGTAAAGGGCCAGTGCAAGAGCGACCCAAATGGTCGGCAACAGCATAAATGCCGCGACCCAAGATCCGACAAATGCAAGCAGCCGCATCAGCACTAATGGGAAACGTTGCATTGGGTTGACGCCATCTCCTTGATACGTAAACGCTTTAGGTCGAACAAACCAGCCGTGCGCCATGAGCATCAACGAGAACAAGAAAAAAGGAGGCGCCTTGCCCGCGGTTGCAGGCGCTTCATCTAACAACGCGTCAGACGCTGCAGGATCCTCCAGAGCTGCCCGAATCTTCAGCCAAACATAATCTTCCGTAGGCCTGCCTCCCGCACCGCCCATATTTTCTCGGTTGGGAATACACTGCCATCGATACAACAGACGCTCAGAGTTTAATGCGAGCACACCGGGCTGATAAAAGCCTTTAGGGTGGCATACATCCCAAGACGTATCACGGGTTATAAATTCACCAACTTCGCTCGTCCGCAAATCTAATAAACCCTGCTGGCGCGCCGCATCCGCGATTTCTTGATGGGGGTCTCCCACACATTCGAAAGAAAGCGACCACTCCTGTTGAGCACGAGAAGCGAGCGCTTGCGGCTCACTGGTCACGGCATAAACTTCGCCACCAGCAGCCCGAATCGCATCGACCACACCACTCAAAACATAGCCTCGCAACTCGAGGCGGCAAGGCGGTCACCAAAAGCCGCGATAAAACAACAACACCGCAAAAGCATGCTGCCCTGCAACGTCGGTTAGCCATGATCTTCTCGCTCCAGGAGGCGGATCAAGCTCGGCTACGCCAACACTGTCTTGCTCGTGGTCTCGGCCTGACCAAGATACTGCAGGCGTATCTGCAGAACCGCTGACTTGAAAGGTTTCCTGACGACACATACCGTCACCACACAGCACCAAACGCAGATCCTCGCCAGTGCCAGAAGCATTTGGAGGGTCAACAATACCCGTCACTTCAAACGAAGCATTTTCTTGAGCATTAAACCAGACTAAGGCAGCGTTCACTTCCTCACGCAGGTACTGTGGAATAAATTCAAGTACATTTGACATGCTTGGAACATAACTGCAATCTCGCAAGCCAGTCAAGCAGCATACCTTGGGGCGGGACCATAGGTGACCGCCACGACCGGGATAAGCCTATATCGCAGTGACCTTAACGCGCATTTTGACGGCCGACGAGACAACTAAAAATCTTCCCACCAACCGACGAGAACCTGATGAAAAACCGATCCAGGCCAGCAGCTTTATTCACCAAATTTACAAAGCCACTCGTCCCGTTGATCTTTACGGCATTGCTCCCCGTGTGCGGTGCTTACGCGGCCAACGCTGACCCGGTTGTCGATGTTCAAAACGATGAGATCGACGTGACTTTGTTTCGAGGCGCGGCGAATAACACCTATTTCCCGGTTTACTTCAAAGCCCTTCCTGTCCAAGGCGCAGAAAATGTTGAGATGCAAGCGTACGCGATCGACCTGCGGCCAGAGCGCGATGTCACATTACACGTCGAGATTTATAATCCACAAGGCTCTATTGCATTGATCGTGACACCTGGCGGCAATGGGGACACAGAGGGGTTCGGCGGTTTTGCCCGAAATGTGGCCGCTGCAGACCCTGAGTTGAAGGTCATCATTTACGATCGACGTAATCTGGGCCAGTCGGAAGTTTCGTTCGGTCGGGAGCCGCAAATGGTTGAAGAAGGCGAAGATCTGCACGTTCTGATCGAACGCCTTGGGGTGGCCCCAACCGCACTTTATGGCATGTCCTCGGGTGCTCGCTCCAACATGATATTGGCCGCTCGCTACCCAGAAGACATTGCCGCACTCGTCATTGCGCCACTCACCGGTGGTCCCTACGCAGCGGCGCGTTTATCGGAAGATTATTTCTTTAAATATCTGCCCGAGAAGAAGCTGGTCACTAGGCAGCACATCAGCGGTCTACCTCTAACAACAATGCAAGCCGTGGCGGAAACCGAGCTTTGGAGCGCCTACCTGGCTCGAAACACTCCCGAAAAACGGGAACGTTTCTTCAATGCCAACATCGACGATTTTCTTGCGGCAATGAAAACATCTGGAGAGCACTTGCAAGCGACGCGCTACCAAACAGCGCTGGGTATGCAAGACGAGCAGCTCGCTGCGCTCAAAGTGCCTGCCACACTGATCCTTCACCATGACCAATACAGCGACAATTTACATCCCGTCACGAATACGCGAGCGGCAACAACTTTGATCGCGAACTCGTCATTCACGTTCGCTCCGCACCTACCGGAAATACTTGAGGCAGTGCTACCCTTTGTGAAGAAACATACGCCAAAGCTGAAAAAATGATCAATGCCGCGACTAAAATTCTCGATGTAGGCCAAGACCTGATCCAAACCCGTGGCTATAGCGCGATGCGTTTTCAAGACATCGCCGGATAGGTCGGTATAAAAAAGCCGAGCATCATGCATCGCTCGCCTTGGGGGTTAAACCGGAAGGCAAAACTGGCAGAGTCTCAACCACTGGTCATCGTACATTTATCCTGTCCATTGCCCAGAAAGAGGCTATCTCGACAAACAAGAAATCTATAAATGATTGATTTTAAATGATTAATTCCTAATCAGAAGCATTCTGACTATATATTAATCCGTTTTTTTGAATACGACTGCCATCGCCATTATATGTACCAGCAGCAGCAAAGACGCACCAATAAAATAAGCTTCAATATCTATCGGATCGATGCCACCGAGGAACAACGCCACCATCATACATTGATAGATAACGCCAAAAACACCTAGCACCACGGCTGCAATCTTCGTGCTCTTGGCGCTTCCGCTGGCGCCATACAGCGGACCCGCAACTAGCAGAGCAAAAACCGAATAGAGCCAGAACCCTAGGTAATCGAAAGACGTATAAAGAGAAAAAGGAATGGAAACATTCAGCAGACGTAAAAGCGGGTCTGCGAACGCTGCACCCACCGCGCCCGCTGTAATGGTGTCTGCCAACAAAGGTATGGTCCACACTGCCATAAATTTAGGAATGATAAAGGCCATAACAGACATCAGAATGAACAATGCCGCAATGATCGCGCGGAGTGGATTTTTGTCCACGACGTGCCAAGCACCGCAAAAAAAGACAGCTGACAAACTGAACATCGCGACAATCTGGTTTACCCAGCCGGCGATGAAAACCCCTCGATTAGCACTTAGCCACGCCACCCGATCTGCATGAGCGGCCGTGTATCCGCCGGGCGCATCGAGTGGGATAAACATAGCGATGACGCCAGACAGGATGACAACAACAACCGACCAGAATCCAAATCGATTGATTTGTTCATTAAGCGTGGCCGCATTCATAAAATTGATCCCCAGATTCAGCATTGACTTGACAGCGGCCATGCTGGCACATGTCAGTTGACATGTACAGCATGGATACTGTCAAAACTATGATCGGGTGTCCGGCATGGCAGACGCGCGCGGCGGCTCAGCGCCACACGCAGGGCCAACTGACATTGCGCCGCCAGTCGAGCGAGCAATGTCTCCTGTACCCACGCGCAAACCGATCAATGAGGTCATTACGCTGGTTTACGGTTAAACCCAGCGGGTGGTACACACCGCCAAAGCCTAGTAAGAAGACGGCGTTGTCGTGCTGCAAGCTTCACGCTCCAAAACTGCGGACATCATTGGTGCGGGCACACAGGCCGGTGACAACTTAAGCGAAACTCAGCGGCAACTGTACGAATGGCGCATCAACCTCACCACCGGTGAAGTGACCGAAGGCCTGCTGAGTGCACTACACTAAGACTTCACGCGCGTGAATGATGTGCATGCCTGCCACCCTACTCGCTACGTGTATGGTGCCGTGTTCAATCCTGAGCGCCCGTTTACGTTTGATGGGGTGATGAAGTACGACAACACCACAAAAGCGGATGAAGCTTACTATTACGGTGAGCAGCGATTTGGGGGTGAAGCGGTGTTTGCACCACGTGTGGATGCCCAGGCAGAGGATGATGGATATCTGGTCACCTTTGTGCAGGATGAAAGCAATGACCAGAGTGAGTGCGTGATATTGGATGCGCAGAATTTAGCGGCTGGACCTG
>Ga0209425_10006135_pt1 | contig 11601 bp, 15 predicted proteins | sample COG_05_FD_184749 | JGI IMG/M metagenome (GOLD analysis project Ga0209425, IMG submission 184749) | Pelagic Microbial community sample from North Sea - COGITO 998_met_05 (SPAdes) (version 2) | ecosystem: Environmental > Aquatic > Marine > Neritic zone/Coastal water | place: Helgoland, sampling... | reverse complement strand
AGATTGCATCAGCTTTATTTGAGTCCTTTTTTCTTGATAATTCCGATGAAATATAAGGAAATACCTCGATAGCCTTTGTTCTACTAGCATCTTTTTCAGAGTTTATAAGGTTAAAATATTTTTTCCATTTAGCTGGTCTAACAAAGTACATTGGTAATTGCATTGCTGAGCATATTCCTTTTAAAACTCCAAATGATTGACCAAAGTTAAACATACTTGTAACTCCTTGGCCTGGCATTGCTGATACTTGCTCAATTACAACTTTAATATTTTCTTTTTTGATATTTTTAATTCTTTGAGAAATTTCATAAAAAATTTGAGCGCCATTAACTTGTTTCTTATTCTTTTTACCTTCTTGCATACTAGGCATTTCTATTACATCAATAATTTTTCCATCTTCAAAGAAACAGATAGAGCCAGTTATGCCTGGGTCAATTCCAATTATAAGCATTAGTTATTTCCAAAGTTTACATTAGAAAAAACATTTTGAACATCATCATCATCCTCTAATGTCTCTAAAAATTCAATTGTTGCCTCTTCTTTTTCTTTTGTCACTTCAATATTATTTAATGGTATCCATTCGATTTCTGTTGAAATAAAATTAAATATAGTTGTTTCTAGTTTTTTTTTTATATTATAAATTTCACTCACAGGACATTGTATTTCATGAAAATCGTTATATGAAATACACTCGTCTGCTCCTGATTCGATTGCTAACTCAAAAATTTTTTCATCAGATATTTCTTTTTTACTAATTTTTATAATACCTAATTGATTAAAATTATGTGAAGCAGATCCTTGTGTTCCTAAGTTACCTCCATGTTTTTGAAAAATACTTCTAACATTTGATGCTGTTCTATTTTTATTATCTGTTAGTGTCTCTACGATTACTGCTATTTTATTTGGACCAAATCCTTCATACCTTAAGTTCTCAAAATTACTTTCAGTATTTACAGAGGATTTATCAATAGCTCTTTCAATATTATCTTTTGGCATATTTGCTGATCTTGCAGCCTGTATTGCAGACCTTAGTCTTGGGTTCATATCTGGATCTTTGTCTCCCATTTTTGCGGCTACACTAATTTCCTTTGATAATTTAGAGAATATTTTACCTCTTTGTTTATCAGCTTTACCTTTTGAATGTTTTATACTTGCCCATTTTGAGTGACCCGACATATTAACTATTGAGAATTTTTTAATTCTCCTCCATGTATAAAGCTTTCTATATTCTTTGCTAATCCTGTTTTTACATCACAATCAACAATCACACCAGACAAAGAAGCTTCTCCTTTAGTGGGAAAATGCTTAATAGATTTTTTTTTTAAGAATCTATTAATGGAATTTTCTTTATCCATTCCAATTACAGAATTATAATCACCACACATTCCTGCATCAGTTTGATATGCAGTACCACTTTCTAATACCCTTGCGTCATTAGTTGGTATGTGAGTGTGGGTCCCTATTACTAAGGTAGCTTTACCATCAAAAAAATGGCCTATAGCATTTTTTTCGCTTGTAGTTTCACCATGAAAATCAACTATTAGAAAATCATAATCTTCTTTTAATTTGTATTTTTCTAGAAACTTATCTGCTGTTTCAAATACATCTTCACTTTTTTTCATGAAAACATTTCCCATCAAGTTTAAAACACCAACTTTCATATTATTTTTTGCTGTAAATACTCTAAATCCTTTTCCTGGAGAAGGTTCATACAAATTTTTGGGTCTGAGTAATCTGTCTTCTTTTTCGATATGAGACATTATTTCTTTTTGGTCCCACACGTGATTTCCTGTTGTTATTACATCTACTCCACAATTAAAAAAATCTTTGCATATCTCCTCGGTAAGTCCAACTCCAGAGTCTGCTGCATTTTCACCATTAATAACAACAAAATCTATTTTTTTATTTTTTATTTCTGATAACAGTTTGTTTAATACAATTGAACGTCCAGAAACTCCAACTACATCGCCTAAAAAAAGAATTTTCATTTTAAGATATACTCATTGGTTATAATATAATCCATCTTTTGATCATATTTATTTACCGGCACTTCTTTTATTTTTTGAGTAGATAATGCTAATCCTATCTTTATAATATTTTTTTTTTTAGATAGTTTTGTAATTAAACGATCATAATATCCACCACCATATCCAAGCCTATTCAATTTATTATCAAAAGCAACTAATGGAACCAATAAAATATCGGGGTAAACTAGAAGTTTTTTTTCTGGTTCGGGTATTCCGTACTTATTAATTTTTAATGGTTCAGCAAAATTCCATTTATAAAAATCCATTTCATAATTTTTTTTAATTACTGGTAAAGAAATATCAAAATAATTTTTTTTGAATTGTCTTAATAGATCTAGATCATCAACTTCATAATTTACAGGAAAGTATCCACCTATATTTTTTTTATATATTTTTTCTTTTTTAAAAAAACTTATAATTTTATCAAAATTAATTTTAATATTATCTTTATTAACTTTTTTTCTAATCCTAAGAATTTGTTTTCTTAATTTAGATTTTAACACAAAATTACTGAACTGAATTCTCTAGATTAGCTTTTTCAACAAAGTCTTCTATTTCTCCTGTGACTTCTTCGATTATTTTCTCATAATCCTCTTTGTTCTTTTTAATTTCTTGTTTAAAGTTTTCATGGTCTTGCGATAAATACTTCATCTCTTTTTCTTTTTTATCTTTATATTCATAAACTAAAGATTTTAATTCTTTAAACTTATCAGTTAAGTTTTTTAACTCATTTTTTTTTTGATCTACTTTTTTTTTAGTTTCAAAATATTCATCCATTATTTTAACTGAAGTAATTAATAAAAGTTTATTCTCACCAATATTTCCAAGGTCACTTTTAAGATCGTCAAACCTTTTATTAATATGAGTCAGTAATTCTTCTAAGTGGTCTTCTTGTCCATCATCACAAGATAACAAAAAATCTTTACCATTAAATTTAATACTTACATTTGCCATTTGTCTATTTCCTCTAGTAAAGTATCTGTTTCTTGATTTAATTCATCAATTTTTTCTGAAAATTCTGTTTCTTTTTTTTGTTCATCTATTTTTTTTCTGTTTATATCCTCAAATTTTTGATTTAGAAGCTTATGATCGTTTACTAAATTTTGATACTTTTCCTCAATTTCTTTTTTTTCAATTTCTAATTGATTTTTTTGAGTATTTAAATTTTCCAAATTGATTTTTAAAGTTGGACTTTTTAAATCTAAATTTTTTAACTTATTAAGAGCAAAAATAAGTTTTTTTTCTTTTTCAGTGTGAGTTTTCATATATATATATTTATATTATTAAATTGAGTCTTCTAAGTCTAGATAGGATTATTTTTGAATAAACTACATAAAGATCTGTCAAACGCAATAAGGTTTTTATCAATTGATGCTGTCCAAAAAGCAAATTCAGGGCATCCAGGTATGCCTATGGGTATGGCTGATGTAGTAACAGTTCTGTTTAAGAGTTTTTTAAGGTTTAATCCAAAAAATCCAAATTGGTTTAATAGAGATAGATTTATTTTGTCAGCTGGGCATGGCTCAATGCTTCTTTACTCAATATTGTATTTAACTGGATATAAAAGTATTTCATTAAAAGATATCAAAAATTTTAGACAATTAAATTCAATTTGTGCTGGTCATCCAGAGTATCATAAAGGAACTGGCATCGAAACAACAACAGGTCCACTTGGTCAAGGAATTGCTAATTCAGTTGGATTTGCAATTTCAGAAGAAATTTTAAAAAAAAAAATAGGTAAAGAAATAATCAATCATAAAACATATGTTTTAGCTGGAGATGGATGTTTGATGGAAGGAATAAGCCATGAAGCAATGAGTTTAGCGGGTCACTTAAAGCTTAAAAATCTAGTAATGCTTTTTGATAATAATTCAATTTCAATTGATGGGCCAACTAGCTTGGCTGTTTCTGATAATTTTAAAAAAAGATTTGAAAGTTATGGTTGGGAATACATTTTAATAAATGGTCATAATGAGAAAGAAATTTTTAAAGCATTAAAAAAAGTTCAAAACGCGAAAAAACCAACTGTAATTTCTTGTAAAACAAAAATTGGTTATGGATCGCCTAACAAGTCAGAAAAAGCTTCATCACATGGTAGTCCTTTAGGCGAAGATGAAATTAAACTTGTCCGAAAAGTATTGGACTGGAAATACAAACCTTTTGAAATTCCAAAAAATATTTTAAAAGAATGGAAAAAAATTGGTCACAAAGGTATTAAACTTGAGTCAAGCTGGAACAAATTTTATAAAAGAAAAAAACAATATATAGATAAAATATTAAAAAACGATTTTTCAAAATTTTTAAAATCTGAAAAACAAAATTCTGTTAAAGAAATAAAAAGTTTGGCTACTAGAAAATCTTCTGAACTAACATTAAATGCTCTAACTAAAGAAAATAATACTTTAATAGGTGGGTCAGCTGATTTAGCTGGATCGAATAATACCAAAACAAAATATCATAATATAATTAAACCTAATGACTTTAATGGAGATTATATTCACTATGGAGTAAGAGAGCATGCAATGTGTGGAATTATGAATGGTATTGCACTGCATAGCAAATTAATACCTTATGGCGGAACCTTCTTAATATTCTCCGATTACTGCAAGCCTTCAATTCGCTTATCAGCTTTAATGCAACAAAGAGTTATTTATGTAATGACACATGATTCCATTGGACTTGGTGAAGATGGCCCAACACATCAACCAATAGAACAATTATCTGGGTTAAGATCTATTCCAAATTTAAATGTTTTTAGACCTGCAGACAGAATGGAAACTATTGAATGTTGGGAACTAGCATTAAAAAATTTAAACACTCCAAGTGTACTATCTTTAACCAGACAAAACCTTGACCCTTTCCGAAAAAAATTTTTAAATGTAAATAAATGTTCTTTTGGAGCTTATGAGGTTTTGAGAACTAATAAAAAAATTTCTTTAACTATATTTGCTAGTGGTTCTGAGGTTAATTTAGCAATTGAAACTAGCCATAAATTGGCCAAAGATAAAATATATGCTAAAGTTATATCGGTACCGTGCCAAGACCTTTTTGATTTACAATCAAAATCTTATAAACAAAAAATTCTTGGTGAAACAAACTTTAAAATATCAATTGAAGCAGCATCAACTGATTGCTGGAAAAAATATGTTGGAACAGACGGTTTAACTTTTGGAATTGATACATTTGGTAAAAGTGCACCATATAAAGAAATTTATAAACATTTTGGATTGACAGCTGAAAATATTTCCAAAAAAACTAGAAATCTAATAAAGAGTTAAATATGACAATAAAAGTTGGAATTAATGGAATGGGAAGAATTGGTCGAATGGTAATTCGAGCAATTATTGAAAATAAAAATAAAAATAAAAATATTGAAATTAAACATATCAACAACAGATCTAATTCTGAGGCAAGCTGTGCTTTAATGAAGTACGACTCTGTTCATGGAAAATTCAATGCAGATTTAAATTTTGATAAAGATCATCTTATTATCAATAAGAATAAAATTACATTTTCTCAAGAATCTAAAATTGAGGATATAGATTGGAAAAAATTCAATGTTGATTATGTTTTTGAATGTACGGGAAAATTTAATTCTAAAGATAAGTTGTTAGCTCATATTAAAAATGGAGCAAAAAAAATCATTGTTTCAGCACCATGTAAGGATGCCGATAAAACAATTGTGTATGGTGTAAATGAAAACTTGCTTTCAAAAGATGATCAAATAATTTCAGCAGCTTCTTGTACAACTAATTGTCTGGCCCCAGTTGCTAATGTTTTAAATGAAAACTTTGAAATTGAAAAGGGTTTCATGACAACCATTCATGCTTTTACCAGTGATCAGAGAATTTTGGATAATTCTCATAAAGATCCAAGAAGAGCAAGGTCTGCGAGCCAATCGATTGTCCCAACATCGACTGGAGCATCAAAGGCCATCGGTGAAATTATACCCTCTTTAAAAGGAAAGCTTGAAGGTGTAGCCATGAGAGTTCCTACTCCAAACGTTTCGCTAATAGAATTAGTATTTTGTACAAAAAAAGAAATGGATAAAAAGAAAATTAATGATGTATTTGAGCAAGCAACAAAAAAACAATCAAAAAGAGTTTTAGAAATTACAAAAGAGAAATTGGTATCAATTGATTTTAATCATAATTCAGCCTCTGCAATTGTAGACTTTTCTTTGACCTGTGTTGTGGGTAAAAATATGGGAAAAATTTCAGCTTGGTATGATAACGAATGGGGTTTTTCAAATAGAATGTGTGATATCGCAGAACATCTACGCAAGATCTCTTAATGAGAAGTATAAAAGACGAACTTAATCTTAAACAAAAAAAAATACTTCTTAGACTCGATTTAAATGTACCATTAGATAATGAAAGAATTACAGACTCAACAAGGATTGATAAAATTCTTCCTACTATAAAATTTTTATTAAAAAACGATTCTAAGATAATAATATTATCTCATGTTGGAAGACCAAAGGGGAAAATTGTCAATGGACTTTCTCTAAAACCTATTTGTGAAAACTTAAAAAAAAAATTAAATGAAAACATAAAGCTCATTACAAAAAATTTAAAAGAAATAGACTCTAGTGATTTATTCAGTGACCCCGATGAAAAGATTGTAATTCTTGAAAATCTTAGATTTTATCCAGAGGAAGAGGAAAATAATAATGAATTTGCAAAACATTTAGCAAGTCTAGCTGACATTTATGTTAATGACGCTTTTTCATGTTCGCACAGGGCACATGCCTCAATTTTTGAAATAACAAAATTTCTTCCTTCATACGCGGGCCTTCAATTAAATTTAGAAATTGATGCCTTAAATAAAATTACTTCTGAAATCAAAAGACCAGTAACTTGCATTATTGGTGGCTCCAAAATATCCAGTAAAATTAATATTATTAAAAATTTAATTCAAAAATTTGATAATATTGTAATCGTAGGCGGCATGGCAAATAATATACTTAGATACAAAGGATTTATTATTGGAAAATCTATACAAGAAGCTAATTGTGATCAAATAATTGAGGAAATATTTTTTCTATCAAAAAAGAACAATTGTAAAATAATTTATCCTCAAGACGTCGCTGTGGGGAAAAATCTAAATGGGTCGGCTAAAATAAAAAATTTGAATGAGATTTCTGAAGATGATTTAATTCTGGATATAGGCCCTAGAACAATTCAAATAGTTAAAAATCTTATTGAAAAAAGTGAGACTATTTTATGGAATGGACCAGCTGGTTATTTTGAAAATCCAAATTTTGCTAAAGGAAGTTTGGAAATTGTAAATAAAATTGTTGAAAAAAATAAATCTAATGCAATTTATTCTGTGGCAGGTGGAGGTGACACTGTAGCCCTAATAAATGGAATAGGTGTTATTAATAACTTTGATTTTGTTTCAACTGCTGGTGGAGCTTTTTTAGAATATCTTGAAGGAAAAGAACTTCCTGGTATAAGAGCGCTTAATTAATATGTCAGAATTAAATAAAATTGCGTTAAAAATCCTATCAAATGGAAAAGGTATCCTTGCGGCAGATGAGAGTACTGGAACAATGACTAAAAGACTGGAAAGCGTGAATGTTTCATCATCTCCAGAAAATAGACTCTTATTCAGAGAAGCTCTTTTCTCTTCTGAGGGTATGAAAAATTGTATTGGTGGAGTTATATTATATGACGAAACCATCAAGCAAATTACAAGTTCAAAACAAACAGTACCAGAGCTAATTTCTTTATCTAATTCTGTGCCTGGAATAAAAGTAGATACTGGCGCAAAAGTATTGGCAGGTTCACCTGAGGAAAAAATTACAGAAGGCTTAGATGGATTAAGAGAGAGATTAAAAGACTATTTCAAACTTGGTGCAAGATTTACTAAATGGAGAGGTGTATATAACATTTCGGATAAGTATCCGAGTAATTTATCAATTCATTCAAATGCTCATGCATTAGCAAGATATTCTTCAATTGTGCAGGAATGTAAAATGGTTCCAATAGTCGAACCAGAAGTTTTAATGGATGGAAACCATTCAGCAGAAGATTGTTTTAATAAAACTTCGGCTGTTTTGAAGAAATGTTTTGATGAATTAAATCTTCACAATATTGATTTATCTGGAATAATTTTGAAACCAAATATGATTTTAGCTGGGACAAGTTCAGATAAAAAAATATATAGTGAAGATGTAGCTAAACTTACTTTAAAATGTCTTAAAGAAAATGTCCCACCAGAGGTACCAGGAATTGCATTTTTATCGGGTGGTCAAACAGAGGTGGAAGCAACTGAAAACTTAAATTTGATAAATAAATATAATGACTCAAATTTTATCATGACCTTCTCATATGGAAGGGCATTGCAACAAAGTGCTCTTAAATTCTGGTCAAAAGATATTAATAATATTCAAGGTACACAAAAAATCTTTAACCACAGAGCTAATATGTGTACACTAGCAGCTCAAGGAAAATGGTCAGCAAAACTTGAAACATAATAAAACAAATAAGAAATTTGTTTATTTAATTTCCCCAAATAATATTGAAAATGAGGATTTTTATACAAATCTATCTTTGGTATTAAAGTCCAAAAAAGTAAGTTTTTTTCAATTAAGACTAAAAAATGAAACGATAAGGAATAAATTAATAATTGGAAAAAAAATTAAAAAGATCTGCAAGAAATATAAAGTTAAATTTTTAGTCAACGACGAACCAAGACTTGCAATAAAATTAAATGCAGATGGTTGTCATTTGGGGCAGAAAGATATGAATATTCTAAAAGCTAGAAAAATTCTAAAAAATAAAATAATTGGTATCACATGCCATAATTCTATAAATTTATGTAAAAAAGCAATTAGCAATGGTGCTGACTATTTGGCTTTTGGAGCTTTCTATTCATCTAAAACAAAAAAAGTTAGATATAAAGCAAACCTTAAAATATTGAGATCTGCTAAAAAAATAACAAATACTCCTGTTGTTGCTATTGGTGGAATAAAATTGAGTAATTATAAAAAACTCTTATTGAATAAAGCTAACTTTTTAGCTATTTCAGGCTACATTTGGAATAATAAAAAATATAAACCATTAGAAGCTATAAAAAAATTAAAATGAAAATATATGCAAGTGAAATTAGAGTTGGAATGTTAATTGAATACAAAGATGATCTTTGGCAAGTCTTAAAAACACAACATGTAAAACCTGGCAAAGGAGGTGCTTTTGCTCAAGTAGAAATGAAAAGTGTTAATAGAAATACAAAATTAAATGAACGATTTAGATCAAGCGAGTCTGTAGAAAAGGCTTCAGTTGAAGAGACTAAGTTTAATTATCTTTATGAAGATGAGATAGATTACTATTTTATGGATCCCAAATCTTATGAACAAATAAATATAAAAAAAGAATCAGTAGGGGAAAAAGGTAGAATGTTGACTGAAAATTTAGAAGTAAGCATAAGTTTTTATGACGAAAAACCCCTAGCCGTAGAGCTTCCGAATCAAGTTACTTGTATAATTGAAACAACTGATGCAGCCCTCAAAGGTCAAACTGTTTCTTCATCATATAAACCTGCTACATTAGATAATGGAATAAATATTCAAGTGCCTCCCTTTATTGAAAGTGGTGATAAAATTATAGTTGATACTAGAACTATGGAATATATTAAAAAGATATAAATCGTATGAAATCAATATCAGCTAACCTAAATATTATGATCAAGGCTGCTGAAAAAGCTTCAAGAGTTTTAATAAGAGATTTTGGTGAAATAGAAAAATTACAAGTATCAATCAAAGGGCCAAACGATTTTGTATCTAATGCTGACTTAAAAGCAGAAAAAATAATAATTGAAGAATTAAAAAAGGCAAGACCATTCTATTCTATTATTAGTGAAGAAGATGGCTCTGAGACGAATAAAGATAAAAATAATACTTGGATTATTGATCCTATAGACGGTACTACAAATTTTTTACATGGGGTTCCACATTTTGCCATATCAATAGCATTAAAATCTGGAAATGAAATAGTATCAGGGCTAATTTATGATCCAATAAAAGATGAAATGTTTTATGGTGAAAAAGAAAATGGTGCTTATTTTAATAATCAAAGAATCAGAGTTTCAAAAAAGAAAGACCTTAATAGTTGTTTGTTCGCAACTGGTGGATTATTTAAAAAAGAAATTGATCTAACATCTAGAAAATCTGGAAGTGCAGCTTTAGATATAGCTTATGTAGCAGCTGGAAGATATGATGGGTATTTCCAAAATAATCTTAATTTATGGGATATAGCCGCAGGTATAATAATTTTAAAAGAAGCTGGAGGTGTGATCAATGAAATAGATCTTTCAAGAAATAAAAATATTGAGATAAGAGCCTCTAGCATAGCAATTAATGATAAAATGCTTGAAAAATTAAAGAACTTTTAATTGTTTTATAATATTCTTTTGCTATAAGTCACGGTATGAAAAAAGACATACATCCAAACTATCATTCAATTAAAGTTGAAATGACTGACGGTACTCAATTCGAAACAAGATCTACTTGGGGAAAAGAAGGTGAGGTTTTAAAATTAGAAATCGACCCTATTTCTCATTCAGCATGGACTGGTGGTAAGCAGAAATTAATGGACAAAGGTCGAGTTAGTAAATTCAATAAAAAATTTCAAAATTTTAGATCAGAAAAAAAGAATTAAATGTCAAACATTCCATTAATGCCTATGGCAACTGCTGTTTGGTTGGTAGAAAACACAACACTTACGTTTAAGCAAATTGCAACTTTCTGTAACTTACATGAAGTAGAAGTTCAAGGTATAGCAGATGGTGAAGTGGCAAAAGGAATAATGGCCTATAATCCAATTATATCTGGTCAACTTACCAGAGAAGAAATTGAACTATCATCGAAAGATGAAAGCAGAAATCTATTAATTAAAAATACAGATATAGAAATATCAAGTGAAGATAAAAAAATCAAAAAATACATACCTTTATCTAAAAGACAAGATAAACCAGACTCAGCTTTGTGGCTTATTAAACATCATTCATTATTAAAAGACTCTCAGATTGCAAAGTTGGTTGGGGTTACCAAGAATTCTGTTACCTCTATTAAAAACAAAAGCTATTGGAATTATAATAATTTAAATCCAAAAGATCCAGTAGCTTTAGGGCTTTTTTCTCAAAAGGATTTAGTTGAAGCTATAGAAAAGGCTGAAAGAAGAATTAAAAGAGAAAAAAGAGAAAAAGAGAAAGCCAAACAGGCAAGAGAAATTTCGAATAATGAATAAATTTAATAGACATCAAAATTTTATAATGATAATTACTCATTTTTTTAAAAAAATTTATGAAAATAGAAGTTAAAGACAATAATATTGAACAAGCTCTTAGGGTTCTTAAAAGAAAACTACAACGTGATGGATTCTTTAAAGTTGTAAAACTAAAAAGTGTTTATGAAAAACCTTCGGAAAAGAAAAAAAGAATACTACAAGAAAATATTAAAAGAGTTAAAAAACTAAATAAACTTAAAAATAGAATTTAAGTATACCGCGGGGTGGAGCAGTCTGGTAGCTCGTCAGGCTCATAACCTGAAGGTCGGCGGTTCAAATCCGTC
>Ga0209425_10006134_pt1 | contig 11602 bp, 8 predicted proteins | sample COG_05_FD_184749 | JGI IMG/M metagenome (GOLD analysis project Ga0209425, IMG submission 184749) | Pelagic Microbial community sample from North Sea - COGITO 998_met_05 (SPAdes) (version 2) | ecosystem: Environmental > Aquatic > Marine > Neritic zone/Coastal water | place: Helgoland, sampling... | reverse complement strand
TTCGAGGCGATTAACAAGATCCCAATGATGTTCGCTCCCGCAATCACGTGTGTATTTTTATTTGGTGTGTTTTGGAAACGAGGCACCAAGGAAGCTGCCATAACAACACTACTCTTTGGTTTGACTATTGGAATCGTCTACTTCCTGGTTGACCTTCCAGCGTTCGGAGATACTCGCCTAGTGGCGGATGATTGGGGGATACCTTTCATGCAGGTTGGCTGGTGGCTGTTTTGCCTGTGCTCCGTCGTGTACGTAGCGACGAGCTTGTTAACTCCAGCTCCACCAGACGAACAACTGAAAGCCATTCACTGGCAGCCACCCATGAAGGTACTTTTAGAATCGAAACTGGGCGGGTGGACAGATCCCAGGTCGGTTTCTATTGGGCTCTTTGTGCTCATGGCCATCCTCTATTTCATATTGCGCTAGAAGGACATTCCCCTATATCGTGGGCTGTCATACCGGCTCAATTCTGTGGCATGCCGTCAAGTGTTCATCAGCTGAATAGTGTAGTACCGGCTCATGAGTAGCACACAGATCAATGGCCAGCGGGCACCTTGTTCGAAAAGAACACCCTGTTTCTCGTTCGACTCCGCTGTCCATTTCCCCAACAAGCTCCCTGTTTTCTGAGCGCCGTTTAGGATCAGGAATGAGGGCAGACGCCAGTAGTGCTTTTGAATAGGGGTGCCTCGGGCCAGCGAAAAAGGTCTCCGTTGGAGCCTGTTCGACTATTTTTCCCAAATACATTACCGCTACGGTATCACTGACATGTGCCACCATGTCCAAATCGTGAGAAATGAAAAGATAAGCCAGGTTTCGACTCTTCTGGATGTCCAGCAATAGATTGATAATCTGAGAGCGAATCGACACATCGAGTGCTGAGACGGGCTCATCACAAACAATCAGTTTAGGATTCACGGCGATAGCTCGTGCAATTCCAATTCGCTGACGTTGTCCACCTGACAACTGGTGTGGATACCTGTTCAGCATATCGGCTGAAAGTCCTACGGCAGAGACAAGATCCAGAATATGATCCTGGATTTCTTCAGCTAGGCACACCTTGTGTACGGTAAGCGGCTCCTTCAGAATGGACCGGATCGTGAGATGAGGTGTGAGAGAAGAAAATGGATCCTGAAAAACCATCTGAACGGATCTTCTAAATTCCTTCGATGCGCCTACGACAACCTCTCCACTCATCCGGACCTCTCCGCTATCGGGTTGAAGCAATTGAAGAATCAGTCGTGCGATAGTTGATTTCCCGCAACCCGATTCTCCAACAAGTGCTGTCGTCCTTCCTGATTGAATCTGAAGAGATACCCCATCAACCGCTCGCACTTTGTCTCGGCTTCGCCTCAACAAAGAACGCCGCATAGCAAAATGCTTCACGAGATTCCGAAGCTCAAGTATCGGTGATTCACGAACCTGAGTCATGGGGTCACCTCGTCTGAAGAATTCACCTTGAACGGAGGGATTTCCGCCGCGAAATGACAACTAACCCAATGCTCCGTAGCTCCTTCTTCTAGGTTTGGTCGTTCATTGAGACACTGTTTGTCATCGCGAAAGCCGCACCGGTCGTAAAAGGCGCACCCTTGAGGAATAGCGCCTGGACTGGGCACTGTTCCCGGGATCGAAGGCATAGGTTGTTTCCTCGAATGCGATCCAGGCCTCGGAAGCGAATGCAATAAACCACGGGTATAGGGATGTCTAGGATTGTCAAATAACTCCTCCACATGAGCGACTTCGACTAACCGTCCAGCATACATAACCGCAACACGATGGGCTGTCTGAGCAATGACTCCAAGATCATGGGTAATCAAAAGAAGCGACATCTGATGCTCTTTTTGAAGCTCCACGAACAATTTCAGAATCTGGGCTTGAATCGTGACATCTAGCGCGGTCGTGGGCTCATCAGCAATAAGTAATTGGACCTTTCCACCAACCAATGCCATTGCAATGGCAACCCGCTGTCTAATTCCACCCGAAAGTTCGTGGGGATACTGATGTATTCTGGCCTCGGGCGAGGGTATTCCCGTCTGCTTCATCAGCTGGATGACAAGCTGTCTTCGCTCGGACCGCTTCATGTCCGGTCGGTGCTCTTTCAACACTTCTTCTATCTGATTACCAATCGTATAAACAGGATTCAGAGTCGTCATTGGCTCCTGTAGAATAATTGAGATCTGATTACCTCGAAGACTCCTACGACTCGGCTCATCCAGGGTCAACAAGTCCAGATCCCCAAAGAAGATTTGACCCTTAGAAACGTTGCCGGGTGAAGGTACGAGGCCCATAATGGAGCGGGCCAGCATGGATTTACCACACCCAGATTCACCTACAAGTCCGAGAATTTCACCCGGTAATATGTTGAGGCTAAGATCATCAATCACTGTCAGGGGCTCAGTGGCACCCGGAAATTGGACCTCAAGATTCCGAATATCCACTAGATTCATAACACACCCCTATCTTTCAGGCGAGGATCCAGCATGTCTCTGAGCCCATCTCCAATGAGGTTCAATCCCAGAACTGCCAATGTGATCATGCCTCCTGGAATGGTGATCATCCACCAAGCGGACCTAATGAAGTCTCTGGCTTCGGCAATCATATTTCCCCAGCTGGGTGCGGGTGGTGGCGTTCCCAAACCTAAAAAGCTAAGTCCAGCTTCTACAAGAACAGCCCATGCGAATCCAAAGCTCAACTGAACCATGACGGGACCCGCTGCTTTGGGAAATATGTGAACAAACAATAGTCGAAAATCGCCTACACCTATCGTCCGGGCTGCATCCACAAACTCTGCACTTCTAAATTCCACGATCGATGCTCGTACTGTTCGGATAACTTGTGGTACATATAGCACCGTCACGGAAATAATAACATTGAATTCGGATGGGCCGATGGCCGCCATGATCATAATGGCGAGTACAAAGCCGGGAAAAATCATCAGACTGTCGGTGAATCGACCGATTATGGCATCGGCCCATCGATACCAACCAGAAATGACACCGAAAAAAACGCCAAAAAACGCGGTCAGAAGCATCGACCCCAAACCCACACGTAACGAAACTTGTGCCCCATAAACGGTGCGAGCCAGCACGTCCCTGCCAAAATTGTCCGTCCCGAACGGATGGTTCCAACTTGGGGGCAAAAGCTGACTGGAAGCATCAATCGACAATGGGTCAAGGAATGACAACCAAGAAGCAAAAACGGCAATCACCGCGAGAGGGAGTAATAGGCAGAGTCCCGCAATCAACATCCCATTAAGGCGCCACCTCCTTATACCAGGACGCTTCAGAGTAGTATGAAAGACCTTTTTGCTCATCCAGTATGCCTAATTCGTGGATTGAAATAGGCATATGCCAGATCAACAGCAAGGTTGACGATCAGTGCCACAAGAGTGAGGTAGAAGATCCCTCCTTCTAGCATAGCATAATCTCTTCGTACAGCGGCAATCGTTATTAATTGCCCAAGACCTGGAAGCGCAAACACGTTCTCAATGATGACTGAGCCGCCAAGACCGAGAGCAAATGTCAGTCCAACAACGGTGGATATTTGTGTCATCGCATTCTTAAGCGCGTGTTTTAGCACGACACGCGACTCGGGCAATCCTTTGGCCCGCGCCATAGTGATATACTCCTGATCGAGCACATCGATCATGGACGCCCTCGTCATTCGCACTACAAGTCCGATCTGGGCTAGACTTTGTGCTAAAACGGGAAGAATGAGCCTTTTTAGCCACTCCCAGATACCGAAATCCGGACTTCGGTATCCAGATGCCGGAAGCCAGTCGAGCGTCACGGCAAACAGAATAATCAACAAGAACCCTAACCAAAATGACGGCATGGCCATACCTAGACTCGAGAACACATTGCTCGCATAGTCCGCTATGCGTCCACGCCGGATAGAGGCATAAATACCCAGTGGTATTCCAACCAGAATGGTTAGAATCATAGAAAAAACGGTCAAATAGAGCGTGACAGGAAATCGGTCCATCACGACCTGGACGACCGAATCTTCGTAAAAAAGTGAGGTCCCAAAATCACCCGTCAAGACGGCTGGCAGCCATTCGAGATATTGGTCAATCAACGACTTATCTAACCCTAAATCGCTAGAAATAGCTTCTATTTGCTCTGCTCCTACCGCCTGATGACCAATCAACGCCGCAATCGGACTTCCGGGAATCATCCGCGTAATAAAGAAGATCGACGTCAGCGTAATGATGATCGTCGGAATGAACGACAGGACTCGCCTAAGGGTATACTCTACCATTTAGCGTAACACCTCTTCAGCATTGCAGTCTGATCGCTTCATCTTCACCTACTTAATCGATCCAAACACCGTGTAAGGTAAGATTCCCCAAGGCCAGATTACCATGTGGATCGTGGACGCTATTGCCCTTGGCTACAAGCCGATAGATATATCCCAGATTAACCAGAGCTACTTCTTTGAAGAAATGAGCTTGCAATTCGCCTGCCAGCACCTTTCGCTCCTCCAAACTTGTGGCCGATGCCAGGTTAGCAAACAACTCATCAGCGGCTGCATTTGAAAACCCTACCTCTTCAGATGGGAAGGTGCCATTGAATTCAGGCTGCCACAAAGATGGATCAACCCAGTATCCGGCCGACGAATACATATTCATTACCGACGCGTCGCGGCGCCTTGCTACCCAGGTACTCAGATCGTAGCTCTGAATCTGAAGATTGAGTCCTACCCGCTTGGCTTGTTCAACTAGAGCAACGGCAACACGCTGCTGAACAATGTCCGTTGCAATAACCTGAATAAAGAGTGGTTCACCGTTATATCCAGCCTCATTCAAATAGGCTTCAGCAGATTGGGAAGGCGAGGGTTCTTTTGAGCTGTTGAAGGCGCTTTCAGGTGAATAAATACTTGAATAGGTCTTACCGAACGAAGAATCAGAGACCACCATCGCGGTAATTTCGGAGGGGTCAACCATAGCCTGGAAGGCACGACGAATATTGATATCACTAGTCAAACCTTGTTGATGATTGAACATCAAGTAGAGTAAGACGCCCGGCCCATTCTTGACCGGGTCAACATCGTCAATATCACGTAACCTGATGGCCTCAGCATCCGGCACCTCTGTGATGATCTCATATTCTCCCGATTCGAGACCCGCTACCCGAGTAGATGCTTCCGGGACGATCCAAAAGAGTATTTCATCAACATGAGCTTCCTTTTTTCCGGCCTGATAGTTTGGGTTATCGGAACGAGCTGAATAGGCATCGAACCGTTTTAGCCTCACATATTGATCTTCTTTGTATTCATCGAAACGGTAAGGTCCCGTCCCGATCACCTCTGTTACCTGGCCGGGCCGGGTCGATGCATCCGCTACCTCCTTAGGCATAACGATTGCTTTGTTTTCATCTGATCCCAGCAGAAGCAGCAAAAACTGTCCCATGGGGGCATTGAAGTTCATCACAACGGTCTGAGAATCGGGCGTTTCTATTCCATCGAGACTGGCCAGTCCAGATCCTTTTGGCCCAATTCTGTGCCACCGATCCAAGGATGCTTTCACATCTTCCGAATCCAGCAAATCTCCGTTGTGAAATGTCACTCCTTCACGAATGACAAACGTCCATGTTTTTCCATCTTCAGACACCTCATAGGAGTCAACCAGATCGGGGGCAGCGGTAAAGTCACGCCCAAATCCAAACAAGCCTTCATACACGTGCCCAAAAACCATGGGTAATGGATGAGAGACACTTGATTGCCAATCGAGTGTGGGAAGAGGTAAGTGCAAGCCAATATTCAATGTGCCGCCCCTCACGGGCCCATCAGAACCTGATGATTGATCCGAGGCCTTAGGCGACCCACACCCCGAGATCAGGATCAGGCTCATGATCAGAGCCAATCCAGTCAGAACAGAATGTGTAATAATCTTATGCTTCACAGAGTGCTTTCATTTAAATCATTGGAAGTCAGTTGAAGACACTTTATCGCCCATTCCGATAGTCAAAATCCCTGGCCGTTTTACCCTTTAGGTATTGACGACCATCGCCCTCAAAACGTCTTCATTCAGGTCGACCCCTAGTCCGGGTTGATCTCCTAAAACTAAGCGGCCGCCCATCATATCAAAACCACCCGAAAAGGGCTCTCGTTCTGGAGCAAGACTATTCCCAATATCAATGGGTAGGGGATCACGAATGGTCGAGGCAAGATGAGTATGTGCAGAAAGTCCAAGTCTAGAACCGACAGGAGCACATACACTGACACCTATTGCCGCAGCATCACAGATATGGACAATTTTCTGAGCCTGCGAAAGTCCGCCGACTCGAGAAATATTCAGAGTAATCCGGTCGGCTGCGGCGTGATGAGCAATCTGCACCATGGCATCGGGCGACGATACGGATTCGCTTAACACCACCGAGACGGGTAGGATCTCGCGCAATTTTGCGAGTCCATCTAGGTCAAGAGGAGATAACGGTTGCTCCACCGACACATTCCCGAAGAAAGAATCGGAGAGGAGAGATGAGAAAAACGACGTTACCTGTTCTGCATTCTCCCATTTATTGCCCACTAGGACATTCAAATGGATATCACTTTCAACAGCGTCAAGAACCGCCAGCACAGTATTTAGATCTTGCTCAGCCGATCTGTTTCCATCACGAATCGACATTTTAAGGCCACAAAAACCTTCTTTAATCCGTTTTTTAGCCTGGAGGGCAGCTTCTTCTGGCGCAACATCGGCGAGTAAGGCACTCCGCTCCAGATTGGTCCGATACTGGCCTCCAAGAACTGAATAAGCGGGTACTCCTCGCGCTTTTCCCATCAAATCAAAACTGGCCATCTCAAAGGCTGCTCCAACCGCCGACCACGTAGTTCGAATATCGTCGATCGCATCATCGAACGTGCGACCCATTGCGTTAGGATTCAATATATCTGATCCAATAAGCGCTTTAGCAGAAGCCTTCAAGACATTCATCAAACCCGAGCTTGAGCTCCCAGACCTACTGATTACTTCTCCAAATCCGACAAGACTACTGTCAGTGATCACTTTGACAATGACCAAATCAAACGAGGAACGGCTTGACACTAAATCTGCCGACAACCCTTCCCTGCGGACCGAATTCAATTTTATGGGATAGAATTGGATGTCTGAGACTTTTATCATCATAGGTGCATGGACGACTAACGGAAGACGAGCTTGAATTTAGTTCATTAAAGGTAGTACGTTCTAAAAGGATTTTCCGAACGGAAAAAGTCCCACCAACGCCCAGAAACAGATCTCAAAAATAGCCTGCATGAAGATTACCAATATCGAATATTATCCGCTCCAACTGACGGTAGCAGGGGACTCGGAAATCGGAACCGATGAGGACCCTTCTCGGCAGGTCGGTGCTTCTGCGGAGTCCATGGCAGCGCAGCGCTATAAAGCGCCCGAAACCGGCGTGATTCTCATTCGCACAGATGATGGTTTGGTGGGTATTGGTGATGGGGCAACCTTACCGCACTATCTGGGGCATGGAATTGGAAGCATGGTCGACTGGATGGCGCGGTTTCGAACAGTTTTGATCGGAGCCGACCCGCTAAACATTGCAGGCATTCATCAACTAATGGAAGCCGTTGCCGATCGTAATCCAGCTGGATGCCGACCCGCTCAAGCCGCCATAGATATGGCGATATATGACCTGGCAGGGAAAGTACATAACTGTCCTGTCTTTGATTTACTGGGTGGAGCATACAGAACAAGTCTGGACCTTCAGACCCAAATGCATGGACAGACTCCGGAACAACAATTGGAGGTATGCCGCCACTATATCGATAAAGGATACAAGGCCCTCAAAGTTAAGATTGGAGGTCAAATTAGACGAGACGGCTGTCTGACTAGCTCGGCGGTACTGGCTGACCAAGCGAAAGTGGAAATAGTAGCTCAGCACGTACCTCACAATATTCAGGTCGACGTTGACGCCAACCAAACCCTTTCCAGCCCCAAAACAGCGATCAGTTTTTTCGAGGGGGTACTCCGATCGGCACATCACCCGAATATGTCTATCGAACAGCCGCTACATCATCTCGATTTGGTAGGGCACGCTTTCATGCGAAGGGCCCTACCGCTGCCTATGATTCTAGATGAATCTGTCACCTCTCCAGCTGCAATGATGCAAATCGTTAGGTTGGACGCAGCCGACAGAATCGTATTAAAGCCAAACCGGGTTGGCGGCCTCTTCCAAGCACAAAAGATCATTTCCATCTGTGAGGCAAACGGAATCGGTGTTAGTCTCGATACAATGCCGTTTACCGTACTCGGAAACACGATGCTTTGCCACCTTGCCGCTACGATTAAGACTCATTATCCACTTGATGCGGAAGGACACACGTTTTTTGAAGAAAGTCCATTTCACGGCGGATTGACTCTGAGCAATGGTCAGGTTCACATCTCACGAGAAGCGGGTTTCGGAGTAGAGATCGATGAGCAGAAGCTTGAGAATATGAAGTGCAAAATCTGAGTTTAGCGCCCCGATTGAATACTACTGGTTCGAAGCCGAACGGTTAATGAGAATAAAATTCAATCCGTTTGAATTAGCTATACCAACGTCTGGGTACCCGTCTCCATTTACGTCCCCGGCTCCGACTCCATAGCTAATTCCGTCTTCCATACCGAATGCTACTTGGTCAAAATTTCGCCCCGATCCGTCATTAAAAAATGCCGCATTGGGCGCGCGAACGTTCCCGATAATCACATCCATATCTCCATCTAGATCTAGATCAATGACAGAAACGGCGTACGAAGCACCTTCCTCGGCTCCGAAGGTTACCCCCTTTCCAAAGGCACCGGAAGCATTTCCGAAATACACTCCATTTTGCTCGCCGATATTAGCGGTAATGATGTCTAGGTATCCATCGCCATCCATATCGGCTACCGCTACGCTGCGTGTCTCATCACTACCTGAACCGTAGGAGATACGCTGCTCAAACCCCATTGAGCCATCATTCAGATACACAAAATTGGGTTGACCATCTCGGTTAGCCAGAATTAAATCAGGCCAGCCGTCTGCGTTCATATCTGCAACAGAAAGCGAAATGGTAGAATCGTCCTTGCTACCAAAACCACGCTTTGGACCAAACGTCCCTCCCTCATTCAAATAGATCCCATTCTCCATGCCGCGGTTGGTCACAATCGCATCAGGCAAGCCATCTCCATTCAAATCAGCCAAAATGACGTCCCGTGTAGATTCTACTTCCGGGCCAAGCGTTCCGGCTTCCGAAAATTGACCCGAACCGTCATTCAAATATATCACGTTTGGAGCCATATCGTTTGCCACTATGGCATCCAAGTCACCATCCCCGTCTAAATCTGCGACCGGAATGGAGTAACTCGTTCGACTCACTTCTCCCAAGGGATAGCGCTGCATAAACCGGCCTTTACCACTATTGAGAAAGATCTCGTTCTGCTGGGGCCAATGCCTACCGTTGGCAACCAGAACATCTAAATCCCCGTCACCATCTACGTCCGCAAAGGTCAAGGAGGGCGACAGATCGGTGCCTACCCCAAGCATGGAGCGAGATCCAACAATAAAACTTCTCTCCTGCCCAAGGGCTGAGGAGGGGGCTAGGATAAGACCGACTAAAAGCAAGGAAGTACAAATACGATTCATCTAAAATAGCCTAGAGACTGATGTTCTGAGTTGATACAGACTAGTTTTTCAAGACCAACGATTCAATAAAGAACTCCATCATACGCATCTGATTAATGCCAGAATGGCCCCGGTCGGGCCCAACCTGAACGTCGAAACTTTTACCGGCATCCTGAAGCGCTTTGATAAGATGCATGGTTTGGGAAGGGTGCACGTTGTTATCCGCCGTTCCGTAATATAACATCAAGTCTCCCTTGAGGTTATCGACATAATTCATAACAGATCCAGCATCATAACCCGCCGTATTTTCCTGCGGCTTCCACATATATCGTTCGGTATAAATCGTGTCGTAATGACGCCAGTCCGTAACAGATGACGACGCCGATGCAGCCTGAAATACATCGGGATGTCGAACCAGTGCCATAGCTGAAACATACCCGCCGTATGAACCCCCATAAATTCCGACGCGTGAGCCATTAATGTAGTTGCGCTCACGTAGGGCCTTTACGCCCGCTGCCTGATCATCTACCTCAACCGTTCCCAGCTTCTCATAGATCGCATCCAAGAACCGCTTTCCGCGCCCATTTGCACTGCGGGAATCAAACCTAGCGACCATGAATCCATACTCGGTAAGAGGGCTTCCAACAGCAAATGATTCCCGTGCCCCGTTGGTGTTCGGGCCCGCATAAACGCTTATCAATAGCGGATAGGACTTGGTCGAATCGAAGTTTGACGGCCTACTTAGCACACCATACAAATCCGTTTCGCCGTCATCGGCCTTGAAGGTGAATAGCTCATTGAAATGCAGACCCAATTTATTGAAATGACTCAAATCGCTGGTCGCAACCTCAGCTACTACTTTTCCTTTGGCATTTAGCACCTGGGTAACCGGCGGAATATTATGCGCTTGCGCCACATCCACGAAGTATTTCCCGTTTGGTGATGGCCGTATAGAATGGTTGAGGGTCGGATCTGTTAGACGTACGTCGCCTTTCCCATTCAACTTGACTCGATGCAACTGCGTCTTCATTGGATTGTCACCAGATCGCGCCATGTACCACAATCGGTTTGCTTTTTCATCAACCCGCACAATGCTGGCTACTTCAAAGTCATGATTGGTCAGCGTCGCGAGCAATTCTCCGGAAAGATCATACAAGTAGTAGTTCAACCATCCGGATCGTTCGGATGCGAATATGAACCGTTGTCCATCATCGAGAAACTGCATGGTCGGGCGGTTGCGAACCCAGCTTTCCGGCCACTCATCGCGGACTACTTTTCGGCACGTACCTACATCTGGCATGCAAGCAGCGATTTCCAATATATTTTGGCGCCGATTGGTGCGATTCACGAGCAGCTCACTTCCATCGGGCGACCACTGAATGTTGTATACATAATGTCCAACTACATCATCTGTGAACGGAGCTCCATCTCGGATGTCCATTCGGGCATGACTGCCACTTTCAAGGTCATACACAAACAGATCCACCACCGGATTGGGGACCCCAGCTTTGGGATAGGCCTCCGTGTCTATCGTGCTTTGAAGCGCTGTCTGATTGAGCTGTAAATAGTAGTCCGGCACCGGACCTTCGTCAAACCGGTAGTACGCCAGTTTATTTCCATTCGGAGACCACCACATGGCCGTGCTCTGTCCCAGTTCTTCCCCATAGACCCAGCTGGCAGACCCATATTTGATACGCTCATCTACACTCCCATCCGAGGTTAGTTGACGTTCATCTGAACCATCGGCTTTGCTCATCCACACATTGTGATCCCGATATAAGGCCTTCATGCTTCCGTCTGGAGAATCTGCAAATTCAAATTGTCGACCGCGAGCCGGTCTGCCTCTACGACCATTTGCGGACGAGACTGGATTCTCAATCTCAACGGAATCACCTTTCTTGACGTCAAATCGATACCGCTGACCATCATAGGTATATTCAAAACTCTCGCTGTCATCTGCCCAAACTGCGTTCACCGCACCGGAAACGTATGCTGTCCTCAACTCAGGACTCATCTCT